>Ga0256405_10007840_pt1 | contig 15708 bp, 13 predicted proteins | sample RumenRJG_02DNA_FD_189096 | JGI IMG/M metagenome (GOLD analysis project Ga0256405, IMG submission 189096) | Bovine rumen microbial communities from Lethbridge, Alberta, Canada - RJG_02 | ecosystem: Host-associated > Mammals > Digestive system > Stomach > Rumen | place: Canada: Alberta... | reverse complement strand
GTACTTCATCGTGCGCATTGCCTGGGTCTTCGGCGTCAACGGCAAGAACTTCATCAAGACGATGCTGAACGTTGGCAAGACGCACGATACGCTGAAGGTCGTGTCCGATCAGATCGGAACTCCGACCTACACATATGATCTTGCGCGCCTTTTGGTCGACATGATTGAAACGGACAAGTACGGCTATTATCACGCAACGAACGAGGGCGGCTATATTTCATGGTATGATTTTGCGTGCGAAATCTTCAAGCAGGCCGGCTATAAGACGAAGGTCATCCCTGTGACGACCGAAGAGTACGGCCTTTCAAAAGCCGCGCGTCCGTTCAACAGCCGCTTGGACAAGAGCAAGCTCAAAGAAAACGGCTTTGAACTGCTGCCGACTTGGCAGGACGCGCTGTCGCGGTATTTAAAGGAAATCGAATACTAAAGAGGTAATTCAAATGGGACAAATCAATGTTGAAAAAAACGTCGGCGGAATCGAAGGCCTTTGCGTCATCACGCCGGCAGTCCACGGTGACGATCGCGGATACTTTATGGAAACGTACAATGAAAACGACATGAAGGAAGCAGGCATCGACGTGAAGTTCGTGCAAGACAATCAGTCGATGTCGACCAAAGGCGTGCTGAGAGGACTGCATTTCCAAAAGCACTTCCCGCAATGCAAGCTCGTGCGAGCCGTTCGCGGAACGGTGTTTGATGCGGTCGTCGATCTTCGTCAGGATTCGAAGACGTACGGCAAGTGGTACGGCGTGACGCTTTCAGCCGAAAACAAGAAGCAGTTCCTGATTCCCGAAGGCTTTGCGCATGGTTTCCTCGTTTTGAGCGACGAAGCGGAATTCTGTTACAAGGTCAACGACTTCTGGCATCCAAACGATGAAGGCGGCATGGCCTGGAACGATCCCGAAATCGGGATAGAGTGGCCGGAACTTGTCGGTGAGTACAAAGGCACTCCGTCCGCTGAAGGCTACACGCTTGAAGACGGCACGAAGATCACTCTGTCCGACAAAGATCAGAAGTGGCTCGGATTCAAGGACACGTTCAAGTTTTAAAATAATTTTCAAAAGATCCGGAATCGGTGTGCGGTTCCGGATCTTTTATTGTTATCAAAATAAAAATTTTTTTATATTTATTTAGAGATCCGCAGATTGATTGGATTGCTTAAAACAAAACTATAGCAAATTTTTGAAGAATATTTGTTCTTATGACGGGGGTTCGATTCCTTATAGCTATTCGGCAGGTGACGGAAAATATGATTTCGGGCTCACCAACGGTTGCAAAGGCAATGGCGGTTTGATGGACAGCATGTCGAGCGTGGCCTGGATGCTAAAATCAATGTGACAAACGTCTTCGATGGCAAGAAAGTGTCTCTGATCAAGACGTTGCCTGATGATTATTTGGGATTTGAAATAATCGGGATTATTGTTGTGGTTTGTGTGATTATGGGAGTTGCGATGGCGGTTAGAAGGAGAAGACTTTGAATTATATAGTTTTATTATCAATAATTTTGGGAGCTGGAGTTAATGCCAGTTTCTTTGTCGTCCAAAAATTATCATAGTAGATAATATTATGGTAAAATTGTTTTTGAGATTAATACTGCAGAAATTAGTGAGATGAAAATGAATAATAAATATCTTATAAGCTGGCATGACAGTGCTAAAAATACTGGTGGAACAAAGGCAAAAGATGATGTTGAATTCTTTTTGAGAAATCAAGGATACAAAATCATAGATACTCCGCATAATAAGTATCTTAAAATGTTATATGTAATCTTTGTTTTGCCATTTGTGTGCTTAAAAATACGCCGCGGCGTAATTTATGTTCAATTTCCGACAGGCATACCTTTTCAAATGAAGATGATAATATTTTTTATCAAGCATTTTTCTGGCGCTGAGCTGGCGTATATCATACATGATATAGAAACTTTGAGGATATGGAATGATGGCAATGACCATCCTGAGAGTGAGCAAACGGAGCTGTCGTTTTTAAAAGAAGCGGATGGGATAGTTTCGCTCAATCATAAGATGACAGACTGGTTGATTGAAAAAGGAATCAAGGCACCAATAACTGACATGAAAATATGGGATTATAATAACCCTAAGCTATTGACTGATTCGAGAGAGTACAAGAAAAGCATCGTATTTGCGGGAAATTTGGGCAAATCAACGTTTTTGAAAAAATGGGATTTGGAAACTCCGATTGATGTTTACGGACCCAATGCCGCAGATAAGTATCCAAACAACGTATCATACCAAGGAGTCCTAGCCGCTGAAGAACTTCCTGGTGCACTAGTCCAAAGTTTTGGATTGGTCTGGGACGGAAACTCCATGGATACATGTACAGGTAATTATGGAAGTTATTTGAGAATTAATGATCCACATAAAGTATCGTTGTATCTGAGTAGCGGACTTCCGATCATTATTTGGTCAGAGGCGGCATTGGCAGACATTGTAAGAGATGAAAAACTGGGGATAACCGTAGATAGTTTGAAGGATATTGACAGAGCTTTATCTGAAGTGAAAGTCGATGATTATCAAAAAATGTGTTCAAATGTACAAAACATAGCCAAGCTGATGAGAAAGGGATATTTTTTGACAAACGCTACTGATGAGTTAAATAAGTTGATGAATAGGCAGGAATATTGAATGAAGAACTATATTATATCTTTAGAAGATACCGAAAAGAATACGGCTGCACCCAAGGCCAAGGTAGATGTAGTTAAGTACTTGGAAGAACTTGGATTTGTTAACAAGTATTTGAAATTTGAAACCGATTCTAGTTTAAAATCCAAGATTCAGAAGTATTTTGCGTTAAAGATAACGGTGCCGAGATTTTTCAAGAAGCATCGAGATATGGATGCTTTGGTCTTGCAATACCCGCTCTATTCAACGGTTATTACTAAAGCCATAATTGACAATGCAAGAAAATATACCAATGCCAAACTTTATTTCGTCATTCATGATTTGGAATCATTAAGGTTGTTTAGAGATAATAAGGAATTTATCAGGGAAGAAGTTGGGATTTTGAACGGTTCTGACGGATTGGTCGGTCACAATGATAAAATGAATGAGTGGCTTAAAGATAATGGTGTCAATGTTCCTATTGCTAATTTGGAAATTTTCGATTATGACAACCCTCAAGAAATACAAAGCGGGTATCCTTATGATGGATCCTTGTGCTTTGCCGGCAATCTAAAGAAAGCTGATTTTTTAAACAGGCTTGACATAAAGCATCAGTTGTTTTTAATGGGGCCTAATCCGCAAAATAATTACGGTGAATGCATTAGTTATGAAGGTCAATATACTCCTGAAGAGGTTCCGGCACACTTGAATCACAGTTTCGGATTGGTGTGGGATGGAAAAAGCGTGGACAAGTGCGATGGAGTATTTGGGGAATACATGAGATACAACAACCCGCATAAGGTGTCATTGTACTTGAGTTCAGGAATACCGGTTATTATTTGGAAAGATGCCGCATTGGCTGATTTTGTTGAGAAAAATAAAGTCGGGATAGCCGTTGAGTCGTTGGAAGACGTTGATTCGATTTTAGACGAACTCAGCAGCGAACAGTATAATGAGATAAAGAGTAATACGCAAGTAATTGCTGAAAAGATGCGTTCCGGATACTATATCAAGAATGCAATCAGGCAATTGGTACACTAACTTAATCGAGAAGAGGAATAGAGTATGCAAGCAATGCTCATTTTGGCACACAAGAATGTTGATCAAGTGTTGCAGTTGGCATCTAAATTGAACAGAAGATTTGAAGTCTATATTCATTTTGATACCAAATGTCCTGTTAGTGAAAAAGAGAAGTCGTTTATGGATGATAACGGCATTAAACATATCTCTGAAGTTGATGTAAACTGGGGCAGTTGGAGCATAGGCGAGGCTGCATATCGTTTGATGAAACTTGCTTTGAAGAATCCGGATATATCGTATGTGCATGTTATTTCAGGTCAAGACTGGCCAGTAAAAAATATTGATGAGTTATATGAAGTTTTTGAAAATAACGATAGAATCTATATGCGTTATATCAAGGCTGAAGACAGAATTAAGTCACATGAACGGCTGATTTGGTGGCAAAAGTTCTATTTTAACTACGATGCCGTTAAGCGAAGAACCATTTTTGGAAAGTTTTATCATCGTTTTTTGATATTTGCCCAATTGTTGCTCAGAGTTAATAAGTTCAAGAAGCTGGGAATAGATCTTGATATTTATACCGGTGCCAATTGGATGGATCTCCCGAGGGATGCTGCACAATACTGTGTGGAATATATGGATAAGCACCCCAACTTTGTCAAGATGCTTCAAACAGGGTGTTTTTCGGATGAATTCTGGGTTCAGACGATATTATGCAATAACGAGGACTATTTGAAAAGATGTACGAACGAAAACTATCGTTATATAAAATGGGTTGAACAATATGAAAGCTATCCCGCTGTCCTGGACGAAAAGGATTTGAATGAGATAAAAAGCGGCAACTTCTTTTTTGCGAGGAAATTTGATTTTAAGCATTCCAGTGATTTGATTGAAAGGCTCAATGAAGTTTATAAAAATTGAACAATAATAAAATGAGTCCTTACTGTGTCATAAAGTTCAGTAAGGACTCATTTCATTATCTGTTTTCTTCAGGTTCTTCTTTTTCTGTCAACGTGATTACGCCAACGGCATTCAAACCGGTATGCGTCATGATGATCGGACTTGTCAAACGCGCAATATATGCGGCATCCTTGCTTCCTTCCGGCAACATGGCTTCTTTGATCCGTTCAAGGAAGTCTTCATCGGTTCCAACGTTTGAAAGAGACAGTTCCTGAATGTGATTGTCCTGATGGAACTTGCTCAATTCTTGGCAATATTTCAAGAATGCTTTGCGACTGCGTCCTTTGTAGACAACGTCAAGACTGTTTTCGCGCAGACGAACGATGATTTTCAGGTTGATCAATTTGGTCAAAGCACCTGCCAATTTGCTGACGCGACCGCCGGCAACCAAACAGTCCATGTTGTCGACTAAAACGTCCGTCGTCGTGCGCTTATGGATATCCAAACAGTGTGCTTTGATTTCTTCGATGCTTTTTCCTTCCTTAGCATCTTTTGCGGCTGCTAAGACCTGGAAAGAAAGCGCACGATCAGTTTCTTTGCTGTTGATGACGGTAACGCTGCATTTTACCATTTCAGCGGCAGAACATGCGGTTTGGTATGTACCGCTCAAAACGTCAGACATCATGATTGCCAAAATCTCGCTGCCATCAGCTCCAAGTTGTTCAAATGTTTCCAAAAAACGTCCCATTGGCGGTTGACTGGTCTTTGGAATGTTGCCCTTGCGCAGTTCGTCGACGAGTTCCTGTCTTGTGATCGTTTCGCCGTCAACGTGGTTTTCCCCGTTGATTTCGACTGACAACGGAATAACGTGGATATCGTATTCTTCAATTTCTTCTGGTGTCAACTGAGCTGAGGAGTCGGTGACAATCTTGATTTTCGCCATTCGAAATGGTCCCCCTTAAAATCGTTTTCTATGTGTATATTATACCGCAAAGAGGGAATGTGTTCCAATATTGCAATATTTTATTCCAAATTTGAAAAATGCATTCCAATTTGGGAATTATTCTTCTTTAAATGCCCAGAAACGTTGTCCAATGTAGTTCAAGCCGACGAAGAATACCGATCCTGCAAGCATTGCGATATTGTCCTGGATGCCCTTGTCAAATGAACTGAATGCCCAAATGGCCAACGGTTTTGCAACACCATACGCGACAAGATAGCAGACCGTAATGTTGATGACGAATTTGACAACTGTCTTCATGCTTTTGGATTTGTTTTGGAAAGTAAAGTACTTGTTTAAAAAGTAGCTGACGAGGCTTCCGACCACGTAGTTGGAGGCAGAAGAGATCCAATAACTGAGATGGAAGAAGTTGTAGCAGATGAACATGGCTCCCATGCCGACTGCAGTGTTCACGATCCCGACCAAAATGAACTTGATCATGGTCACGTCAAAAAAGTTTTTTAGTTTATTCATTACAATTACCTGTTATTTCTTTTCTTTTACGATATAAATAGGTCGGTGCTTGACCTCAGTGAAGATTTTGCCGATGTACTTGCCAACGATTCCTAAGCAAAAGAGCTGGATTCCGCCGATAAACAGCATGATGCAGACCATGGAAGCCCAACCGCTTGTCGGATCGCCATGAATCATGTAGCGGATAACGATGAAGAGGATGGCACATCCAGAAATCAAGGCCGAAATGAATCCGATAAACGATGCGATGTCAAGCGGGAACTGCGAGAAGTTCACTATGCCGTCAACGGAATACTTGAACAGGCTCCAGAAATTCCAGCTCGTCTTGCCGGCCACGCGCTCGCGGTTCTTGTATTCGAGATACTTCGTTCTGAATCCGACCCAGCTGAAGATGCCTTTTGAAAAGCGATTGTATTCGCTCATTTCGAGAATCGCATCAACCATTTGGCGCGTCATGACGCGGAAATCACGGGCGCCGTCGATGATTTCGGTATCGGAAATCTTATTGATGATTTTGTAAAACATTCTGGCAAAAAAAGATCTGATTGGTGGTTCACCGGCACGAGTCGTTCTGCGCGTTCCTACGCAATCATAATCTTCGTTTTCGAGGATCTTGATCATTTCAGGTAGCATTTCCGGCGGATCTTGCAAATCGGCATCCATTACAGTGACATAATCCCCCGTAGCTTGTTTAAGGCCGCAGTAAAGTGTGGCTTCCTTGCCAAAGTTTCGCGAAAAGGAAACGTAATGGACGTTTTCAGGATCAAGTTTATTTAATTTGCGCATTTCTGCTAAGGTTCCGTCAGTCGACCCGTCATTGATGAACCAATATTCAAATTTGATATTTTCAAGTTGTTGATTAACTTCTTCTGTTGCTTTATAAAACAGAGGAAGGCTTTCTTCTTCGTAATAGCACGGGACAATTATTGATAATGTCTTCATTTGAGAATCCTCCGCATATTAAGTTGCTATCGTAAATACATATCAAAACTATTATACATTAAATGAAGATTAGTTGTAATTGCAATTTATTGATTATGAATATCGTATGCTATAATTGATTAGCGATGGGTAGTATGACATGTTTCTTAAGAGAGGTAGAAAATTTTGGTAAGATTTAGAAAAAATAAAAATTTATTAATATGCATCCTGTGTTCTTTATTGATGGCAACTGCAATTTTTGGGACTGCTGTAATTAAAGGCAACGGTGCATTTACGATATTTGCTGATTTTAATGCGCAACAGTTGCCGTTTGCTACGGCAGTCAGAAATGCCTTAGCCGCTAAACCTTTTGGACAATGGGTATGGAATCTTGATTTGGGTGCATCTTTGATTAACGGCTTTAGTTTCTACAACATTGGAAGTCCGTTTTTTTGGATCAGTGTTCTCTTTTCAAAAATAAGCTTTCCATATTTAGCCGGTTATTTATATATTTTGAAATACGTTATAGCTAGCGTAACTGCATATTATTACATCAGACTTTTTGTTAAAGATTCTAAATATGCTGTAATCGGTGGTTTGTTGTATGCTTTTTCGGGATTTCAGACCACCAATCTGATGTTTTTCCATTTTCATGATGTTGTCGCATTTTTCCCGTTGATGCTAATCGGATTGGAATTGACCATGAAAGATAGCAAATATAGCCCATTGTTTATTTTTGCCATCTTTTTAAATTGTGTAATCAATTACTTCTTTTTCATTCAGGAAGTGATTTTCTTGATAATATATTTCTTGTTGAGATTTTGGAATCGTTCCTCTATCAAAGAATTTGCGGTTAGAATTTTTAAGGGCGTGTCATGCGGAATCCTTGGCGTTGGAATGGGCTCAATCCTGTTTGTTCCGAGCGTCATGTACATTATGGGCAACTCTCGCAGCGAGACGGCATTGTATCTTCAAAATCTGTTATACGATACCAGGCATCTGTTATTCATTTTGAAGGGAATAATTTTGCCTGGGGACACGATGAACTCTCATAGTGCGATGTATGTCGGTAATTGGGATTCTACTTCGTGTTATATTCCGTTGTTTGGTTTTGCATTAGTCCTGGCATTTGTTGTAAAAAATAAGGGATGGCTTAGAAACATTTTGATCATCTCCTTGGTTGTTTCTTGTTCACCGTTGCTTCAATCAGGATTTATTGCTTTTACGGTTCCGTACCAAAGATGGTGGTTCATGTTTGTTCTGATGGCATCTTTAGCAACCTCAATAGTAATGGAAGACGTAAAAAAATATGATATTGCAAAGTATTCGCTGATATATATCGGAATTATTCTTGCTTATTTTGTAATAATTAAATTTATCAGATTTGATGCCGCTGGAACTCAAATAATATATCATCCTGGCAGGCTGTTATTGTTTGTTGCGATTGCGATCCTTGGTCCTGCGATTATCTTCTTATTAGTTAAAACAAACAAATTTAACTATAATTTGGTATTGTCATTGGTTTGTTTGTTCGCTATGATCACGACGGGGATTACTTTGAAATTGTACAGAACAGGCAGTGATACAGCAAGCTATATGAATGACTTTAACATTGGTTCTAAACTAAAAAGGAATGATCAGCAGTATCGCTATAATACTTCTAACAACCTGTTTACATTGACGGGAAATGCCAGCGGCATTGGCGCGTTCAGTTCAACCGTTGAGAATTCTTCAAAAGAGTTTGATGCCTTGTTTGATTGGTACGCAGGCAACTTCTCAAAAACAAATTTCAATGATAAAGATCCTGAGGGACTATTGCTTGGCGGGAAATACATTATCTCATCACAGAAAGATGGCAGAAAAATTCTTGAAAAAGTAAGCGAGGGAAAGAAGACATATTATATTGAGTCACAAAAAGCTTGCCCGATCGGTTTTGCGGTAGATCATTTTATCGTTAAGCAAAATTTGTTGAAACTGCCTAAAGAAAAACGGGCTGTTGCAATGATGAATGCTGCTGTTGTAGATAATGGATCAGTTGACAAGATTGATTCTGCGGCAAGCAAGTTAAATGTCAAAGATATTGATTATAACAAAGTAGATAAAAATATTGATAGAACAGTTGAAAACAGGGTCAAGAATTTTAAACGCGATAATACGGGCTTTTCATGTACGACAAACTATGGCAAGGAAAAACTTGTCTGGTTCTCTGTCCCGTATGATAAAGGATGGGAGGCCGCTTTAGACGGAAGAAAGATTGATGTTATTAATTCCGGTGGCATGATGGCTATTAAAGTTCCTGAGGGAGAACATAAGGCAGTATTCAAATATCATACGCCTTGGTTTAAAGCAGGAGCCATAATCTCTGGCATTTCATTTATGATCTTCATTGTATTAAGTTTGACAATATTGATAAAAAGATGTAGAGACTAAAAAATACCGCTCAGCAAATTGTTAGCTGAGCGGTATTTTGCTATTTCAAAATTTCTACAACCGTGTCCTTCATCTCATCCGGTGCGACAACCGTGTCATGCAAGACCGGTGCGTCAAACAGTTGCTGTACCGTTTCAGGCAGGTTGACGCTGATCTTTTCCTGAAGGTACTTGACTGCCTCGAGACCTTCTTCGTCTTTTCCCTTGGCATCTAAGGCATTTAAAACTGCCTGCGGGAATTTATACGGGCTGGCCGTTGAAACAACGACGAGCGGGCTGTCATCGCCCGTATTTGTCTTATAGCTTTCGGCAGCTTTGGATGCAACGGCCGTATGCGGATCGATTGCCGTCTTGTCTGCAGAAAAGACGCGCGAAATTTCAGCAGCCGTTTCATCTTCAGTTGCAAAATCAGCTGCAAAATCGGAGAGCTTTGCGCGCATATCGGAGTCAATCGTGTATTTTCCTGAAACCGACAGCTGATTCATCAATTCGGCCGTCTTATTGGCATCTTCGCCCGAAACATAGAACAACAAACGTTCAAGGTTGCTTGAAACGAGAATGTCCATGGAAGGAGAGCTCGTGACGTAGAATGGACGATTCTTGTCATACGTGCCTTCATTGAAGAAATCGGTCAGGATGTTGTTCTTGTTTGAAGCACAGATGAGCTTGTTGACGGGAAGACCGAGCTTATTTGCGAACCATCCTGCGAGGATGTCGCCGAAGTTGCCCGTCGGAACGCTGAAATTGATCTTGTCTCCGACTGAAATCTTGCCATCTTTGACGAGTTTTCCGTAAGCATAGAAATAGTACACGATCTGCGGGAAGAGTCGTCCGATGTTGATTGAGTTGGCAGAAGAGAATTGATAACCTGCCTCGGCAATCGTTTCAGCGAGTTCTTTGTCATTGAAAAGTTTTTTGACGTTTGTTTGAGCAACGTCGAAATTGCCGGTAATCCCGACGACGTGCGTGTTTTTTCCTGTTTGCGTCAGCATCTGCTTTTCTTGAATGGCACTGACGCCGTCTTTTGGATAAAAGACAATGATTTGCGTGTTCGGAACGTCGGCAAATCCAGCCATGGCAGCTTTGCCGGTATCGCCTGACGTTGCAGTCAAAATGACGATATCCTTGTCTGAACCGTTCTTTTTGGCCGCAACGGTCATTAAATGCGGAAGAAGCTGCAAAGCAACGTCCTTGAAAGCAATCGTCGGGCCATGGAAAAGCTCAAGGTAGGCGTTGTCCGCATGATAGTCGACCGGTGCTATTTCCTGGGTATCCCATTGATCTCCATATGCTTTGTCGATGCATGAGCGCAGTTCCTCATCAGTGTAGTCGGAAAAAAGCGGACGCAGAATCTTGTATGCCAAATCCTGGTACGACAGGTCTTTTAATTCGTTTAAATCAAGGTCGATTTCAGGAATTGACGTTGGAACGTACAAGCCGCCATCAGGACTGAGGCCTTGAAGGACGGCTTGTGAGGCAGTAATCGTTTGACCTTTTGGATCGCGCGTGCTGCGATAGAGAGTTTGCATGTGAAATACCCCTTTCAAAAATTTCAAATTTCGAAGATTAATGCTGATAAAACTGATAATGTTCGCATTGCTTTAAATAAATTATAATCATCATAGTGCTTTTCGGCAACAAATTTATAGAATACGTAGGTTTTTAATGTCTCCTTATGTTAGAATAGTAACAAATAAACCAAGTGGGGGTAGCATTACATGGAAACAATCAAAATTGGCATTTTGGGTCTCGGAACCGTTGGCAGCGGCGTGATTCGCATCTTGCGCGATCATGCTGAAAAAATTTCCAACATTACAGGCAGAAGACTCGAAGTCAAGACAGTTGTCGTGCACAATCTCAAAAAGAAGCGTTCCGTTGATTTGACAGGCATCAATCTGACGGACAATGCGGACGATGTTCTTTGTGATGACGAGATTCAAATGGTTGTCGAGGTTATGGGGACGGTCAATATCGCAAAAGAGTATATTGAAAGGGCTTTGAAAGCCGGCAAGCACGTCATTACGGCAAACAAGGATCTTATCGCAACGCACGGCCCTGAACTGATCAGTCTTGCAAAAGAACATGGCTGCGATCTTTGCTATGAAGCCAGCGTTGCCGGCGGCATCCCGATTTTGCGCACGATCGTCAACTCTTTTGCTGCCGATCGAATTATCGAAGTTCGCGGAATCGTCAACGGGACGACGAACTATATCATGACACAGATGAACAAAAACGGTGCTTCATACGATGATGCGCTTGAATCAGCACAAGAGCTTGGCTTTGCTGAAGCCGATCCGACAAACGACGTTGACGGGATTGATGCTGCCTATAAGATGATCATTTTGACGCAGTTTGCATTCGGCAAAGACGTTACGATGGATCAGGTCAAGGTTAAAGGCATCCGCGGAATTCAGAAGGCTGATATTGCGGAAGCAAAGCGCTTGGGATACGTGATCAAGCTTCTTGGAATCGCCAAACTTGTCAACGGGCACATCGATGTTTCCGTCGGACCGGTGCTCGTACCGCAAACGCAGCCGCTTGCTGCCATTCAAAACGAAAACAACGCTGTCGTCGTGACGGGATCTGCCGTTGGCGAAACGATGTTTTATGGACCTGGCGCAGGCGAATTGCCAACGGCGAACAGCGTTTTGAGCGATATTACTTCTGTCACGAAAAATATCGTTATGGGAACGACGGGATTTAGTTTTAACGATTACACGAATGAGCTTGAACTTGCGGATGATTCTGAAGTCGTTTATCCGTACTATCTGTCGCTGCAAGTGCTTGACAAGCCAGGACAGATGCTCAAGCTGACCGAAATCATGACTGAATATGACGCAAGTTTCCGTTTGATTACGCAAACGCAAATGAATGATCGTTTTGCGCGCGTTTCAATGGTGACTCATGAAATGTCCGAATCACAACTTAATCATATTGTGGGAAAACTCAATGAACTCGAAGAAATTTCCGTGCTTGCGGCTTATAAAGTTCTTCCCGAAAAATAGCGGAGGTTATTCATGACACTTAAAATAAGGGTTCCGGCAACCAGCGCCAATCTTGGACCAGGATTTGACTCGCTTGGCATTGCTGTTTCATCATACCTCACGGTCACCGTTTATGGCAAAGCGCCGAAGTGGAAGGTCGACCACAAGATGGGACATGCGATTCCAAGCGACGAACGCAATATGATCGTCGCAACGGCGCTCAAGACGAATCCTGAGCTGGAACCGCAGCATATTAAGGTAACGTCCGGGATTCCGTTGTCACACGGACTGGGAAGCAGCTCATCGGCACTGATTGCAGGCATCGTCATGGCAAACGAGGTCGGAAAGATGCATTTGACAAATGATCAGATTCTTCAAAAAGCGGCTGAACTGGAAGGACATCCGGATAACGTGGCTCCGGCATTATACGGTGATTTCGTCGTTTCAACGATGGTCGACGGCGATGTTTCAAGCATCAAGCTCAAATTTCCTGATTTGACGATGGTTGCGTATATTCCTGCATACGATTTGGCCACGGCTGACGCACGCAACGTCTTGCCGGCAAAGTTTCCGTTTTCTGAAGCCGTTGCGGCGGGAAGCATCGGCAACGTTTTGGTCGCGGCACTCGTTGCCGGTGACATGAAGACTGCAGGCAAAATGATTGAAAGCGATCGTTATCACGAAACTTATCGTGAAAAGCTTGTCCCGCATCTTCCGATTTTAAGAGAAATCGGACACAGAACAGGTGCGATGGCCACGTACCTCAGCGGTGCCGGCCCAACTGTCATGAGCTTTTTGCCGCATGACAAGGTTGAAGAATATATTGATTTGGGTAAAAAAGCCGGGTTAAAGGACGAGTATCGAATCTTGCAAATTGAACGTGAAGGCGTTCATGTGGACAGATAAAAAAGAGGCTGGGAAAAAGGTCCGTTTTTCTCTTGGGGTAAATGAAATGCCGGATAAAAGCGGTCGATTTGCTACTGGCTTTGTCCGTCATTTTCTCAATTTTGATATATGGAATCCGATTGTGGTTATTTTTGTCATAACATGAATTTGGTTACTATATACAAAAAACGGATGAGATTTGTGATTAATTGCAAATCTCATCCATTTTTTGTTTGAGGCATAGTTTTCTCAGCCTCTTCTTTGTTCGCGGTATGCGTCTATTACATTGAGATTATAAAATTACTATGTATGTTAGACGATACGGTTATTTATAGATAAACAATCACTGACAACACGAAATTAGTGGTAGACGTAATTTTTCATGCATTACAAATGTCTTTATCAGAATCTTTTTCCTTAAAAATATCATCTAGTTTACATCCGATTCTATTGGAAATATAGTCAAATAACTTACCAAATAAAAGTCGTCTGACAATATCAATTAACAAGCATATAACAAGGATAAGTACTGCTGTTTTTAATCCAAATATTAAGATATCATCGGTATGTTTCGTATCATCAAAAAAATTCCAAAGTAACGGTCTAACCAAAGAATTATCATGGATTAAATAAACAGCAAATGTTGATGATGAAATATAGTTTATAAATTTATTGCTTCCGATATTTATGTTTTTAAACGTATTGAAAATTACTATAGCAAGAAAAATTACCAAAGGTGAATGCAGATCCATCATTGCTCTGCTTAATGGAAAGTTTTTTTCAGGATTGCAATGTATTGGAATAATGATTGAGAGGTACATGATTATAAATCCAATAATTGTTGCAATCAAATTGAACAGGAAACTTCCGGAAAATTTATTGGGATATAAGCGAATATATGCCGCAATAATGTAAAGAAATATAAATATAATTCCATCTGAAAGTCCCAGTGCCCATGTGTAAAAATCAAGTTTTCCTGGAAAATATACAGATAATTGCGGTAATATTGTCCAGAATAACCCTAAAACAGCAATCGTATATTCTAATTGTCGTTTTGAAAAATGATGAATAACTATATTTAGCGCAGGCATAGCTAGGAGTATGAACATATAACTAAGAACAAACCAATAACTTGACACGCCCACTGTTGGTAAAAATAAATTTTCGTTTTTTAATACATCAGGAAATGGAAGCTTTAGAAATATTAATACAAAATAAATTACGGTAGAATAGAACAAATCAAGCACTAGTAAGTTTATTATTCTGCTGGATTTAAAGGTTTTTCCAACGAGAAAATATGCACCGATTATGACAAAAATAGCAACTCCTATCTTTCCTAGTGATTGAAAATATAAAAGCTGTTTTTCAACTTGAATTTTATCTTGATTATAAGGCCAGTAACCGAATTTGCCATGAAGTGCGAAGTGATGCAATATTATCATGAGCATGCTTATGATTCTCAATAGTTCTAAATTTGATTGTCGTTTTGTTTTAGGCAAAAAAAACAGCTCCTTTTATTTAATAAATATATTTGCTTCTATTCATATAATATAAATCATAATAATATTAAAGAACATGTCCACAAAAAAGAAAAAATTTTTGCAAGTTGACATTTATTTAATAGTGGAGAACTTATCGTTTTAAAAAACAGATATCAAGTAATAGGGAGATAAACACTCAAATTACGTTGGAATACATCTTGAATTTATTGGCTTATCCCAAAATACTAGCAATTGCGCAATCGAAAATATTACGACAAGATTGTACAATTCTAAACCACACTTGTCATTAATCAATATGTAAGACACAAAGAATATTATAACTCAAATAATAAGTAAAATGATCAGAAAATAAAAAAGACAAGCATCATTAAATAATGCTTGTCTATAACTCATGGCACAGGATTCAATTTGCAAACCAAATCCGCAACGTTGAACCGTATGCTGCATATTCGCATGTTTGCCAACCGGCTTTGTACTGCTGCATCTTTCTTGCGACAAGATCATATGCGCTACCGTCATTTGAAACGTTTGTGATGATTTCTCTTACATGAAGGGTTTGACCGTTGATTACGACGGGACTGCCAACGTGAAGAGATGCAAGTTCTTTGTGTGCATTGCCGTAATATTCAAATAAGTAGTAGTTTCTAAGCGATGTCCAAGCATAGACGTAATTGTCAGCAGGTACAGTCCCAGTTCCGCTGAACGATTTTACGGCATAACTATGACCGTTCAATGAGAACGTTGACTGGTTGCTTGGAGTGTATGTCTTGGAACTTCCAGTTGACGGAAGCGGCTGCAATGCACCAGTGGATGTGTTGAAATAGTAATGATGACCGTTTACCGTCTGATACCCGTATTGCATCTGACCGTTGCCCGCATAGTAGACTGTCTTGCGCTGATTTGCGATATATTGAAGGCCAGTCTTCATAGCACCATTACAATTATCAAAGAGATACCAGTGACCGTTGATTCTTT
>Ga0256405_10007839_pt1 | contig 15713 bp, 13 predicted proteins | sample RumenRJG_02DNA_FD_189096 | JGI IMG/M metagenome (GOLD analysis project Ga0256405, IMG submission 189096) | Bovine rumen microbial communities from Lethbridge, Alberta, Canada - RJG_02 | ecosystem: Host-associated > Mammals > Digestive system > Stomach > Rumen | place: Canada: Alberta... | reverse complement strand
CAACACTTCACCCCATGCAGGTCCCCCTGCGGCGAGAAATAATAATACTGGAAAACCGGAATCCCGTTGTCATCGACCAGCGCCTGCAACGAATCCAGCGCCGAAACCACCGCCGGATTGACCGGCACCTTTTCCTGCCCGCACGACGCACTCAGCAGGCAAAGGATCACAGCAAGAGAAATAAAGAAAGAAGACTTCATCGTAATATACAACTGACAATCTTCCTCAAATATATCTAAATTTTGCGATTTCTCAAAAAGTTCCTATTTTTGCAGACCCAAAATGGAAGCATAGCTCAGCTGGTTTAGAGCACCTGCCTTACAAGCAGGGGGTCACTGGTTCGAATCCAGTTGTTTCCACCAGCCGCCCCGTCTGGGGCGGCTTTTTCTTATTGGGGCGCTGCCCCTTCGGCGGTAATTTCTCGACATCTGGTTCAGCCGCTTCGGGGCCTTTCGTTCTTTCTGTCCCACCCGGAACAGAAAGGTTTTAGAAAATATCTGACAAACAACTATTTAAGTAGCCACTCCTGTTGTATCGCGTCAAAAAACGATGAACATATGCAGACACTTCGGCAAAACCTGTATAGGGTGCGTGGTCGTAACTCCCTCCAAAGTGCACGCACGCAAGACCAGACAGATGCCATATAACGCAGTATAGCCGCGCGCACGAGCCTTTCAGCGGCGGGTGCGCGCAGTAAAAACGTTTCTCACGTTGTATATGGCAGGTCCGGTGCGCGCACTTTGGCAAAAAACATCGCCACACTGACATAATCGAAGACTTAAAAGCCCAACCGGTTTTGGCGGTGATCCGTTTTTACGATCATTGACATGACGTAAATGGTTTATTGTTAAACATTTGACGCCTAATTTGTGACCACTCTGGTCAAAGAGGGGCACCTGTCACAAAAAGTGAAGCTCAAGCTTCCAGTCCAGTTCACTTTGTCCGAAAGAAACAAAAATCCAAATCGGCCTCAGAGGGCCTTCCGGCGGGGATTCGGTGAAAAGAGGCACACGAAAAAAGGCTCCAGATTTCTCTGAAGCCTTTTCCTGGAGCGGAAAACGAGACTCGAACTCGCGACCCCGACCTTGGCAAGGTCGTGCTCTACCAACTGAGCTATTTCCGCGTTGGCTCATCCAGTTCTTTCAGGTAGGATTCAATCTGTTTCCTCAACGGCTGTAAATCCTTTTCAACCACATTCCAAACTTCTTCGGGAGCAACTTCATAGTATCCATGAACCAAAAAATGGCGCATCCCGACAATAATCTTCCACGGCGTTTGTGGATGCGCTTCCCTGAAAATTGGGGTAAGCATGTAAGCGGCTTCGCCAATGATCTCTATATTCTTTACCACCGCATAATAGAGCACATCATCTTTCTGAATCTCCTCAATCTGCCGCGCATCCACGAAAGAAATAATCCTGTCTATAGCCGACAGAATGTGCTCCAGTCTGGCCCGATCCCTAATTGGCTCTCTCATAGATCAACACTTTATCTTTCTCAGCAGCCTTGGCAATATACGGAAGCAGCGTTCCTTCTGTTACAAGATCGACTTCTTTCCCCAGCAGATCCTGCAATTCATAGATCATCCCCAGATGGTCGAATAAACTGACTCGGGCCCCTTTGTCGAAAGTGACCAGAATATCGATATCACTGTCGGGGCCGTTCTCTCCCCTTGCATACGAACCAAACAGATATGCCTTAACGACAGGCTTTGTCGCGAAGTATTGTGCAATCTTATTCATCTCTCGTTGGCTCATAACCTTGATATCTACACTTTTCTGCAAATATAACAATCTTTCCGAAGAAACCATAAAAGAATTCACCCCGGCGGGTGGCCGGGGTGGATTCGAATTTACAAACGTTGTTCTCAAAAGAGACCTAAGCCGTAAGGCTTTTCTAATTATAAAACCTTGTAATGTCCCATACTAAATCAGGTGCATTTGAGTTGACCACCGGATTTGAGAACGGATTTGAGAACATGAGTTTTACAAACGGGTCACTGGAGAGAGTTTCAAAAGAATATGAACGAGACACAGATTCACCAGGGAAAACATATCCATAAAAGCCATATTGCCCTATACTCTCTCCCGATTCAGTAATACAGCTAAACAGACATTCAGTCAACTTGCTATCGGTCGTAATGTTCTTGATTGTATAGGAAACAGAGCAAGTCATTTTGGAACCGGAAGAACTAACCTGAATACTATTGACAGTACATTCAAAGCCCCATTTACTGCTATAGGCTTGTCCAACTTTCATATATGGGTCATTGACTTTAATCTCGACGGAATCCGACAATGACGCATCATCGTTCGACACTGAAACAATTACTGCTCCTTCTGAAACTGCTATGCATACTCCATCCTGGTCAATAGAAAGAACGCTTTCATCAGAGGAAGTCCATCGCATAGGAACAGGTTCAGCGTGCTCAGGGGTAAAACCATATGACAACCATAAGGTATCCTTTATAAAAACTGATTGCTTGGCTCCTGTTATCTTCACCCCTGTTGCCGTCACGGGTTTGATAGATACGCTACACATTGCCGACACATCTCCGGCCTTAGCATAGATAATTGCGTCGCCAACTTCGATAGCTGAAACTGATCCACCACTGACGCTAACGATCTCAGGGGCAGAAGAAGTCCAGGTAATTGCCTTATCTGTTGCATCATCAGGAGAAATCGTTACTCTTAGGGTTTCTGTTTCTCCTTTGAACAGTTCGAGCTTTTCCTTATTCAAGGTGAGAGAAGATACGGCGACATATCCCTTAATCACAGTAATGGAACACGAGGCCCTTTTCCCATCAGCCATTACGGTTATAGTTGTATTCCCTTCTGAGAGGGCAGATACTAATCCGGAATCAGAAACCGTAGCGACGGTTGCATTTGAAGAAGTCCAAGTTATGCTATCATACGTAGCATTAGAAGGAGAAACGGTTGCCTTTAGAGATAAGGTTTCCCCGATTTCCAATTCGGCGCTTGATCGGCTGAGAGCAATTGAAACAACTTCTATTTCTCTTTCACCGCAAGCAGTCAAAAAAAGAAACGGAATCCAAACGAGGGTACAGAAAATACGCTGAAAACACATATATTACTTTAAAAGATGCTGGATAATAATAGGTGAGTATGAATTCAGTAATTCTATCTTCTCGCGAGTCGAGAGAAGATTTGTTTCTGGACAAACATCCGCCATTCTTTCCAATAATTGATTGTCAATAGCGATTCGGCTCGCTGTTAAATTATGTTTGGCCGTAGCGGACAAAAAACAGAAACAATTGGTTTCTTTGTCGATGTCATCATATTTTGAAAGAATCCAATCAACCGTGGTTTGTATTGAAGCGCCCGCAATTCCAGGGATTTTCAACCCCGCTAATTTCTCAGCAACCTGATCTGCGCAGTAAGAGTGACTCAAGTATCCGATATTGCTCATTACAACATCGACCCACGTTTCCTTCGTTTGAGTACTTATACCCGTAAAAGGAACATCTTTCAAAGTCGGATATGCCTTCAAAATTTGAAAGCAATTCTGCAACCGTTTACGATGAGTTGCAATAAATTCTTCGACAATTCTTTCCATAGATTATTCTGGTAGTGCTTGAATTCTTGAAGCATAATACTTCCAACTCGAATCCGTTTTATAGGTTTCTACTCTCCCGTCTGGAACATAAATTGGGTAGGATCCGTAGAAAGTAGTTGTATAGTAATCGCCCAATGCTGGTGGTATTATACATGATATCGTGATGAAGGTTATATTACTGCACCAATTGAAAGCATCTTTTCCGATACTTGTTACATTTTTAGGAATCGTGATAGATGTCAGGCCACTACAGCTCTCGAAAGCTCTATCGCCAATACTTGTTACACTCTCAGGAATCGTGATAGATGTCAAGCCACTACAGTTCATGAAAGCCCTATCGCCAATACTTGTTACACTCTCAGGAATCGTGATAGACGTCAAGCCACTACAGCCACTGAAAGCAAAATTGCCAATGCTTGTCACACTCTCAGGAATCGTGATAGATGTCAAGCCACTACAATACTCGAAAACACTACTGCCAATGCTTGTTACATTCTCAGGAATCGTGATAGATGTCAAGTTTCTACAGCCCAGGAAAGCACTACTGCCAATGCTTGTCACATTCTCAGGAATCGTGATAGATGTCAAGTTTCTACAGCCCAGGAAAGCACTACTGCCAATGCTTGTCACACTCTCAGGAATCGTGATAGATGTCAAGCCACTACAGCCACTGAAAGCGTTATTGCCAATGCTTGTCACACTCTCAGGAATCGTGATAGATGTCAAGCCACTACAGTTCTTGAAAGCACTATCGCCAATACTTGTTACACTCTCAGGAATCGTGATAGATGTCAAGCCACTACAGTTCTCGAAAGCACTATTGTCAATACTTGTCACACTCTCAGGAAGTATTAGAGAAGTAATTGTGAGCTGACCAGAAAAATTGATTGAAGATATATTATCAATAATCATATAATCAATCTCTTGAGCATTAAAAATATTATCAATTTGGGAACCAGTAAAATAACGCCCGGTCAAACTAATATGATCGGCTATATCAAAAAACCACGAGTACTTATATGAAGGCTTGTCAATAGAAAGAAACGTAATGGAAGATAAGCTTGTACAACCACGGAAAGCATCGTATCCAATATTCGTTACGCTCTCAGGAATCGTGATAGATGTCAAACCTGTACAATCTTGAAAAGCAGAGCCTCCAATTCTTGTTATACTTTCAGGGATCGTGATAGATGTCAAGCCACTACAGCCACTGAAAGCATAATTACTAATGCTAGTTATACTCTCAGGAATCATTATTGATGTCAAGCCACTACAACCACTGAAAGCATATTCTCCCAAACTTGTTACACTCTCAGGAATCGCGAAAGATGTCAAGCCACTACAGCCTCTGAAAGCACTATTACTAATGCTTGTTACACTCTCAGGAATCGTGAAGGATCTCAATCCTGTACAACCCTTAAAAGCATAATTGCCAATAGATGCCAATTGCTCAGTAAAAGTAATAGATGATAAACTTGTACAATCGCAGAAAGTAGAATCTGGAATAGCAAGAACCTCGTCTGGAATGATAATAGAAGTTAATGCCGTACAACCGCCAAAAGAAGAGGAGCCTATAGACACTATGTTTTCAGGCAGTAGGATACTGGATAATTTTACATTCTTGTAAAATGCATAATTTCCAATTGTTTGGATGCTTTCGGGTAAAGTGATACTTTTCAGAAGATTCCACTCGGAAAACATATTGTCCGGAATCGAAGTCACTCCCGTAAAGTACTGAAACTCATCAAACGACTTATAAGTCTTGATAGCGCCAAACACACCTTCAATGGAGGTCACGGCTGCGGCTTCTGCATAGGAGATTTCACCATCTTCGTTTGTATCGAAGGCAGCGACGAGTTTTGCCTTGATCTTATCGTCGGCGAATACAATGTTTTCAGCAGAAGGAGTAGGCTCAGAGAAGGTCAAACCGCTGTCCTTGTTGGTCATTGTGTAGAAAGTGCTGATACTGAAAGTAAAGGCAGTGGTCCTTTCGTATGTGGCTTCGGCACCGTCATCACGGATGAATGTAAGCGTATAGCCCTCACTGAACGTGTCCGGCAGCGTGGCGAAATAATAGGTTGTACCCGGTGTGAAGGTCGATGACTCGGCAGGGGTGACGGAAATGGAGGTTACGGCATTTGCAGTAGGTTCTACCACAAGATTGTTTCCGCTGTCAAAAGAGACCTTGAACTCGCCAGCGACTGCCTCATTCGACTTGCCCGAGAAAACAACTTTCTTGATGTTCTCCTGACTCAACTTGAAACCGATGACGGCACAGGTGTTTTTGAAATAAATGGACAGATTCTCAGAACGGCCTACGGTAACAAGAAGATTGTCTGCCACATCTCCGGCATACGCCTTTTGTGATGCCGACAAGGACGTTGTTACAGAGGTTCCATCACAGGAATTCAAAGCGTTGTAGGGATAAACACCCCAGAAATAAGCCTGCCCTCCCACACCGGACAAACTTCCGGACACAGCCGAAATCTTTCCGGAGAATTCTGCAATCGGCCCGTTCGTTGCCGTCGTGAACTTGTCACCCCCGTTCGTACCTTGATTGAAAAACAAACTGATAGCGTTCCCTGACTTCCACTCTACTGATTTTCCTCCGTTTCCATTGTCAACAAGGCTGGTCTTGGTTTGAGTCGCATTGTCAGAATATGCCGTGATTGTCAGAAGATCACCGGGCTTAATACATATCTCTGATTGTTCCGTCACATTCGTAGAACAAGCGTGCATAAGGAGTACCGAAACTCCTATCAGGATAAGAATCGATCTTTTCATCTTCAACATTTGACTTTTTTAGGCTTCTCCACCCTGGCCGTATTCTTCACTTCCACCACCTTCACCACCAGGACTTTGGCAAAGAATTCCGTTTGTTTTCAGTTCCACGACCTCCGACTGAGGCGTTGAGTAATTTAATTGATTGGTTTTCATCGTAGTATTTATAAAAAAATTAAACAAGATATGTAAAGCGTTATTTTACCGACACGGAAACAGTTAGGAAATCACCGCATGATATTTCGTTAATATCTTTATTCTTATGAACGCATATTATAGATTCTCCCTTATTATCTATAAGATACTGAACATCTGTTGATGTCTGTTCAATCTGATAAGAGCGTATTACTCCAAAATCATCTTCAACACTAACATCTGCAACTTGTTTTTTATTATGTTGTCGAATCTGACTTATGGATTTCACTGTCCAAATAGCGCTAAAACTGTTCATATATTCTGAACTATCCCACCCCTGCCCCAAGAATGGTGTTAGTTGCACAAAAAAAGTGTGGAGCAATTCGTTTATCGAATCGGTGGCTCTGGACTGCCATAACTCAGATAAACAACACTCCACACCTGTATGGGATATGCCAGAGGGCATAAGTTGCCATACCAGGTGACGATCGTGGTGCTCTATCCCTGAGTTAAGAAATTGTCCAGATTTCCGATTCAGGATAAAAGCGAAAACACTTTCATCAATATGTAATGTCCCGAGGGACAAGACAAAGATAGCGATAATCCGAAAGAATGACAAAGTTTTTTCGTCTGTCGGCCATCCTCAAATGGGGCGTCTGGTGAGGATGGCGGGCGTTTTTTTCGACTGCCATCCTCATTTCGGGCCTTGTTTGAGGATGGGATGCCCGATCAGGTCGGGCATGACGCGAAGGATGGCAGGCCGGCCGAGGATGCGGGATGCGACGATTTGCGAGCGGAAGGATAAAGGCGGCCGAGCGAAAGTTCCGTCTCGTGACGGCGTCTGTCTGACGACCGTTAGACTCGCCATGGCGAAAACCGTCAAGGAACTGGAGGCGGCTTCAGCCGCTAGCGGAGGCCGTTGCGGGAGCTTGTGCAACAGCAGGCCGGAGCGACAGGGTTTGGGGCGGAGCCCCAGTAAACACAGTTTCGCCCCTTCCGCGAGCCATGAGGAGCATCCGCATTCTCGGCTGGCCGAAATCCGCGAGGGCAAATTCGTGCCTGCCAAGATGCCCGGTCAAGGCCGGACAGGATGCGGGAAATGGCGGGCCATCCTCAAATGGGGCGTCTGGTGAGGATGGCGCGCGTTTATTTCGGCCGCCGTCCTCATTTCGGGCCTTATTTGAGGATGGGATGCCCGATCAGGCCAGGCAGGACGCAGAGAATGGCGGGCATCGATTATGGCCGCTGGCATCTGAACTACAGTTTCATATACACGGGCGAACGCTATGAGGCGGTGGCCAACATCCCGGAGAACCATGCCCAGCCCTGGTACACCAGCGATCTGTCGCTCAGCCGCAACTTCGCCCTCGGCCGTCACGAGCTGAAAGGAACGCTCGAGGTCAACAACATTTTCAACCAACAGTACGAAATTGTCCAGTGCTACCCGATGCCCGGAACAAATTTTCGATTAATTTTGTCGTGGATACTATAAAGCCTATGGAACCGATCCGATATCTGACCTGTATTCTGATGGCGGCCCTGCTGTTTACCGGCTGCCGGGAACCCGAAGACATCATTCCCTCGACGCAAACCGGCGTAGGCTCCGGAGACGCCGGAGACATCGCCGGCTTCTTCCTGCTCAACGAAGGCAATATGGGCAGCAACAAATGCACGCTGGACTATTACGACTACGCCACCGGCATCTATGTCAAGAATATCTATGCCGAGCGCAACCCCGGTGTCGTCCAGGAACTGGGCGACGTGGGCAACGACCTGGCCATCTACGGCAGCAAGTTGTGGGCGGTAGTCAACTGCTCGAATCTCGTGGAAGTGATGGATGCGTCGACCGCCCGGCACATCGGCCAGATTTCGATTCCGAACTGCCGGTACATCACCTTCAAGGACGGCTACGCCTATGTCAGTTCGTATGCGGGCCCCGTAGAAACGGATCCCAACTACCGGCTCGGTTATGTCGCCCGGATCGACACGACGACCCTTCAGGTGAAGGACACCTGCGTCGTGGGCTATCAGCCTGAAGAGATGGTCATCGTCGGCGACAAACTCTATGTGGCCAACTCCGGCGGCTATCGCGTGCCCGATTACGACCATACCGTTTCGGTCATCGACCTGAATTCCTTCAAGGAACTCACCAAGATCGACGTGGCCCCCAACCTTCACCGCATGGAACTCGACGCCTACGGCAACCTCTGGGTCTCCAGCCGCGGCGACTACTATGACATACAGCCGATGGTCTTCATCATCAACACGGAAGCAGATTGCGTCATCGATCAGATGGATCTGCTCGCCTGTTCCGATATGACCCTCTGCGGCGACTCGCTCTATGTGTATAGCAACGCCTGGAACAACTTCACCCAGTCCAGCGATATCAGCTACGCCATCGTCGATGTCAAGGAGCGCCGGATCGTCACCCGCCACTTCATCACCGACGGAACGGAAGAATGGTTCCAGAATCCTTACGGGATCGCCGTCAACCCCAACACCCACGAAATCTTCGTGACCGACGCCCGCGACTACATCACGCCGGGCAAGGTCTATTGCTACTCGCCTGAAGGAAGGCTCAAATGGAGCGCGAACACCGGTGACATCCCGTCCCGTATCGTATTTACCCATACTCCTTTACGATGAGACGAACCCGGACGGTTTCCTGCGCACTGCTGATGTTTCTGCTGCTGGCGCTTTCCGGCTGCGGGCCGCGCCAGGCCGCACACGAGCGCCAGGCCCTTTCCGCTGATACCGTCCGTTTTGCGCGGAATCTCCGCATCGAATGCTTCGACGATTACGTGTCAGTCCACATCCGCGACCCGTGGGATACGCTTCGGCAGCGGCAGCACTATGTGCTGGTTGACCGCGACAAACCGCTTCCGGCCCGGCTCCCCGCCGAATTGATTGCCAACGGCGCACTCGCCCGCTTTTTCTCCACAGAGACGGTCACGTTCGATCCGGCAAGCCGTCGTTTGGTTGCGCGTCCGAAATAGCATGAATACAGATTTTTTTGTTAAATTTGTATTTATGAACCATAACGAATTCGACGTCATCATCATCGGCGGAGGTATTACGGGAGCGGGAACGCAGCGGGACTGCGCGATGCGCGGCCTCAGGACCCTGCTCATCGAGCGTTCGGACATCGCCACTGGGGCGACGGGACGCAACCACGGTCTGCTGCACTCCGGTGCACGCTATGCCGTGAACGATCCGGAATCCGCCGAAGAATGTATCAAAGAAAATAGGATCCTGCGCCGGATCGCGGCGCACTGCATCGAAGAGACCGACGGCCTGTTCATCACCCTGCCGGAAGACGATCTGGGCTACCAGCAGACCTTCGTGGAAGCCTGTCGGAAGGCGGGCATCAGCGCTGAAATCATCGATCCGGACCTGGCCCGGCGGCTGGAGCCGTCGGTCAATCCGGACCTGATCGGCGCCGTCCGCGTGCCGGACGGCAGCGTGGACCCGTTCCGCCTTTGTGCGGCCAATATGCTGGATGCCAAGCTTCACGGCGGCCAGGTCCGGCTTCATACGGAAGTCACCGGGTTCATCCGGGAAGGCGACACGATCCGGGGCGTCCATACCCGGAACAAGGTCACCGGCGAAGAAGAAGACTTCTACGCACCGGTCACGGTCAACGCCTGCGGCATCTGGGGAAGCCCCATCGCGGACCTGGCCGGCGTCCACGTCGGCATGTATCCGGCCAAAGGCGCCCTGCTGGTCTTCGCCCACCGGGTGAACAATCTGGTCATCAACCGCTGCCGCAAACCCTCGAATGCCGATATCCTGGTGCCGGGCGACACGGTCTGCATCATCGGTACGACCTCGACGCGCATTCCTTTCGAAGAATGTGACAATGTGGCCGTTACGCCCGATGAAGTCACGCTCCTGATCACCGAGGGCGCCAAGATGGCCCCTTCCCTCTCCTCCACCCGCATCCTTCGGGCCTATGCCGGCGTCCGGCCGCTGGTCAGTGCAGACAACGACCCGACAGGCCGCAACATTTCCCGCGGCATCGTCTGCCTCGACCACGAGATCCGCGACGGACTCAGCGGCCTGGTGACCATCACCGGCGGCAAACTGATGACCTACCGCCTGATGGCGGAAATCGCCACCGATACCGTCTGCCGCAAACTTGGCATCGACAAGCAATGCGAGACCGCCACGACACCGCTCCCCGGATCAGGAGAACAATCCTACGAATCCGTCGCCCAGAAAATCTGGGAGAACCCTTCGATGGCCCAGAAGGCCGCGGCGGCCCGAATGGGCACCAGCGCCTCGCGCATCCTGACGGACAACCGACTGGACGAAAGGCTCGTGTGCGAATGCGAGGAAGTATCCGTCAGCGAAGTCAACGACGCCATCGAGCGGCTGGACGCCTCCACGCTCACCGACCTGCGCCGCCGCACGCGCATCGGAATGGGCACCTGCCAGGGCGGCTTCTGCGCCTGCCGGGCGGCCGGCCTGCTGGCCAAGGCCAGCGGCTGCATCGAGAAAGAGCGGGAAGGACTCGCCCATTTCCTGCAGGAACGCTGGAAAGGCAACTACCCCATCGGCTGGGGCGACACGCTCCGTGAGGCCGAATACACACAATGGGTCTATAAACACGTCCTGGGAATATGAAATTCAATACCCTCATCATAGGCGGCGGCCTGGCCGGCCTGGTCTCCGGCATCAGCCTGCAGAAAGCGGGACGCAGCACGGCCATCGTCAGCGGCGGCCAGAATGCCCTGCATTTCTTCTCCGGCACGTTCGAGTCGCTTGAAGAAGCCCCCGAACGCCTGGCTACGCTGCTCACCGAAGCCGGCATCCGCACTCACTACCAGAAAGGCGTGCGCCTAATGCCGCTGGGTACGTTCCGGCCCGCCGCGCTGTCGCTCGAAGACATCAGCCTCTTCCCCACACCGAAATTCGGGAAGCGCGTGCTGATCGTCAATTTTAACGGATACCACGACTTCTTCTCTTCTTTCCTGGCAGGCGGACTGGAGAAGGAAGGGATGACGTGCCGCATTCAGCAGCTCAAACTGAGCGAGTTGGAATGGTTGGAACAGAGTCCCAGCGAGATGCGCTCCGTCCAGATCGCCCGCATTATGGACCGGATGTGGGAGGTCGTCGTGCAGGAAGTCCGCGTCCTGCTCAAAGACGAAGATACCGTCATCCTGCCGCAGGTATTCGGCCTGCAGGACACTTCCGTCCCCGGCCGCATCCGGCAAGGCATTCCGGCACAGGTCATCTTCGCCGGAACCCTTCCCCCTTCCGTGCCGGGCCTGCGCACCCAGCTGCTGCTGAAGCGGCGCTACGAACTGCTGGGCGGAACCTATCTGGCCGGCGATGAAGCCACGGGCGCCCATATGCACGAGGGCGCGGTCCACAGCGTGGTCACCAAGAACCTCGACACGCATTTCCTGGAAGCGGAAAACTTCATCCTCGCTTCGGGCGGATTCTTCTCCAAAGGACTGGAATCCAATCCTTTCCAAATCTCCGAACCTGTTTTTGGGCTGGATGTGGAGCAGACGGAAGACCGCAGCGGCTGGTACCATCCCGATTTCGCGGAAGACCAGCCCTACCTGTCTTTCGGCGTGAAAACCGATGCCGCGCTGCACGCCATTCAAAATGGAAAACCGATGAAGAATCTCTACGCGGCCGGTTCCATCCTGGGCGGAACCCACCCGGAACTGGGCACAGCCGCCGGCCTGGCCATCCGGAGCGCCTTCGCCGCCGTCGATCAAATCCTGTCCCGCTGAGCCTATGAAACTTCAGGAATACACCCAAAGCAAGCACAATTTCGAAGAGTGCACGAAATGTACCGTCTGCACCGCCTACTGCCCTGTCCTCCAGGTCAATCCGCGCTACCCTGGCCCCAAGCAGGCCGGACCGGACGGAGAACGGCTCCGCTTGAAGGACCCGTACTTCTTCAATTATGCGCTCAAATACTGCCTGAACTGCAAGCGCTGTGAAGTCGCCTGTCCTTCGGGCGTCAAGGTGGCCGACCTGATCCAGGCGGCCCGCATCAAATACGACCATTCCAAGCCGAAGTTGCGCGACCGGATCCTCGCCTCGACCGACTTTATGGGTTCGCTGGCGCGGCCATTCGCTCCCGTCGTCAACGGGGTGACCGGCCTGGGCATCACGAAATCCATACTTGACGCGACGCTGAAGATCGACCGGCAGCGCACCTTCCCCAAATACAGCGGCCGCAGCTTCGAAGCCTGGCTGCGCCGACGTGAGAAAGAGCAGGCCGCCTTCCCGGAGCAGGTTTCCTATTTCCACGGCTGCTATGTCAACTACAACTATCCCCGGCTGGGCAAAGACCTGGTGAAGGTGCTCAATGCCCTGGGCGTCGGCGTCCGGCTGCTCGAGAAAGAGCAATGCTGCGGCATCGCAATGATTACCAACGGCATGTCTGAGCAGGCCGCCCGTCACGCCAGGCACAATATCGCCGCCATCGAGAAAGCGGTCGCCGAGGGGCGGAAGGTCGTGACCAGCTCCTCCACCTGCACCCTTACCATCCGGGAGGAATATCCCAACCTGCTCGGCGTTGACAATGCCGCTGTCCGCGACTCCCTGCTGATGGCCACCCGCTTCATCTTTGAGAAGCTGGAACGGGGCGCCACGCTCCGTTTCCGTCCCGACTTCCACAAGAAAGTGGCTTATCACGTCCCCTGCCATATGGAGAAACTGGGCTGGGGCGTCTTCACGGAAAAGCTGCTCCGGATGATTCCCGGCGTGGAATTCACCCTGCTCGACTCCGCCTGCTGCGGCATTGCCGGTACCTACGGATTCAAGAAAGAGAATTATGCGGCTTCCCAGGCCATCGGCGCTCCGCTCTTCGAGCAGATCCGCGCCGTCGATCCCGAAGTCGTCGCCTGCGATTGCGAGACCTGCAAATGGCAGATCGAGATGTCCACGGGCTATCCTGTTGCCAATCCCCTCTCCATCCTGGCGGAAGCCTTGGCTGAATAAACTGACCGAACATACTATGAATACCCCTTTACGAAGAGCACTCAAACAACCGGCCTACAAGCCGGCCCAGACCGGGCCGGAGGCCGATGCCCGGTACAAACGCCTGCGCCTGCAGGTTTTCCTGGGCGCTTTCATCGGCTATGCCGGCTTTTATCTCGTCCGGAAAAACCTTTCGATGGCCATCCCGGCGATGGAGCCGCTGGGCTTCCACAAGACCGAACTCGGCTTTGTCCTGGGCCTGAACGCAGCGGCCTATGCACTGTCCAAGTTCTTGATGGGCAGTGTCTCCGACCGCTCGAATGCCCGGGTTTTCCTGCCGCTGGGCCTTATTCTGACGGCCATTTCGATGTGTTTCATGATTGTCCCGATCCAGGCCATCGGCGCTGAGCGGAAAGGCCTGGCCATCCTGGTGATGGGCGTCCTGAACGCGCTGGTCGGCTGGTTCAACGGCATGGGCTGGCCCCCGTGCGGCCGGGTGATGACCCACTGGTTCTCGCCCAATGAGCGCGGGACGATGATGAGTATCTGGAACTGCGCCCACAACGTGGGCGGTGCGCTCGTCGGGCCGATGGCTACGTATGGCGCGGCCTGGTTCGGCAGTTGGTTCTACGGGGCGCATACGGAGCTCTATTTCCTGATCGGTACGTTCGCCTTCCCGGCGGCCGTGGCACTTTTCATTGCACTGCTGGCTTGGATCCTGCTGCGCGACACACCGCAGTCCTGCGGCCTCCCGTCCATCGAGGCCTGGCGCAACGATTATCCGAAGAACTACTCCGAAAAGCACGAAACCACGCTGACCGCCAAGGAGATCTTCTTCCAGTATGTGCTCAACAACAAGTTCCTGTGGTACATCGCCCTGGCCAACGCCTTCGTCTATATGGTCCGTTACGGATGCCTCGACTGGGCCCCGACCATCCTGACGGAAAAGGGCATCGACCTCAAGAGTGCGGGCTGGGCCTATTTCGCCTACGAATTCGCCGCCATCCCGGGCACGCTGCTCTGCGGCTGGCTCTCCGACAAACTGTTCCACGGCAAGCGGGCCCTGCCGACGATGATCTTTATGGCACTGGTCCTGCTGTTCGTCATCCTTTACTGGGCCAACATCGACAATCTGACCATCGTCATCATCTCGCTGATTGGCATCGGCTTCTTCATCTACGGCCCGGTGATGCTCATTGGCGTACAGGCGCTCGACCTGGCTCCGAAAAACGCTTCCGGCACGGCCGCCGGCCTGACGGGCTTCTTCGGCTACTTCTTCGGCACCTTCATTCTGGCCAACACGGTCATCGGCTATGTGGCGCAGCACGCTGGCTGGAGTTGGACGTTCCTGCTGCTGATCGCCGCCTGCCTGCTAGCCATCTTCTTCATGGGCCTCACCTACAAGGAAGAAAAGAAACCGGCCCACAAGTAGCCGGCCCTTCGGTGGCGTCACGCAGCCCGAGGCAGACAATTTGCGCTGCAACGAACGCAATTGATTTTCAGGCGTTTGTAAAACATGATCCCCCTCAAAAAGAGGGGGATCATGTTATGTAATTATTTGATTATCAGCTGCGTCCGTTGCAGCGAAAAATCCGCTAGAACACAAGCAGGAAGAGGCAGGCGGCCACGGCGGCACCGATCATCGGGCCGGCCACGGGAACCCAGCTGTAAGACCAGCCGCTGTCGCGTTTGCCGGCGATAGGCAGCACGGCATGGGCGCAGCGCGGACTCAGGTCACGGGCGGGATTCAGGGCGTAGCCCGTCGTACCGCCGAGCGACATACCGATCGCCATGATCACACAGGTCACCGGGAAGGATCCCAGCGAGCCGGTCGAAGCGGCGACACCGCTGACGGCAAACGCATTGCCGCTGGTACCCAGCGCCAGGATGACGAACACCAGCAGGCAGGTTGCAATGACTTCGCAGAGGAAATTGCGCCAGGGATTGGCGATGGCAGGCATCGTGCAGAACGTACCGAGCATCGTGTCGGGCTGATCCTGCGTCGCTTTGTAATGGTCTTTGTAGAAGAGCCATACGAGCACGGCGCCCAGGAAACCGCCCACCATCTGGGCGACGATGTAGCCAAGGACCGAGGCCCAGGGGAACGAGCCGGCGATGGCCAGGCCCAGCGTAACGGCCGGATTGAGATGAGCGCCGGAAGACGGGCCGGCGATCAGGACACCGACCATCACGGCAAAGCCCCATCCGAGGGTGATGACCACCCAGCCGGCCCCTTTGGCCTTGGAGTGGTTCAGCGAAGTGGCGGCGCAGACGCCG
>Ga0256405_10007838_pt1 | contig 15715 bp, 22 predicted proteins | sample RumenRJG_02DNA_FD_189096 | JGI IMG/M metagenome (GOLD analysis project Ga0256405, IMG submission 189096) | Bovine rumen microbial communities from Lethbridge, Alberta, Canada - RJG_02 | ecosystem: Host-associated > Mammals > Digestive system > Stomach > Rumen | place: Canada: Alberta... | reverse complement strand
TACAGGATAAAGGAGCACAGTATGGAACTGAACTGGGTAGACGGATTCGAGATCAACGTCCGGATTGAAAACGGGGATGCGGTTATCTCTGCTAACAGGGAAGGCCTTCTTTCCCTGGCAAATCATTTAAAGAGTCTCGCGGAGGAACCGCCGGGAAGTCATATTCATCTGGATGCTTATAACAGTCTGGAGGAGGGTTCTTTGGACCTGATTTTCGAGACGATATAAGATAAGAACAATAACACACGGCAACTTAAGAAGGAGAATTGCTTTTTGAAGATCAACAGCAAATCAATGGAGATTGTGGCGTAACCGGGAGGTTTGCCATATATCCCGCAGGCCTCCCAAAAGGGTTATAAACATACTTTTGAGGAGGACCACTCTCCATGAACAGAGAGAACAAGAAAAAGAAATTTGAGAAAGCTTACTATAAAACGCATCCATGCAATGAGCCATTCACCTGCAAAGTCTGCGGAAGGCTTGTAGTCCCCACAGGCGCAGGAAGTGATCATCGGAATCATTGCCCGTACTGCCTCTGCAGCCAGCACCTGGATAATGAACCGGGCGACCGCGCGGCAGACTGCGGCGGTGTGATGGATCCGGTCGCTGTATGGGTGAGGAAAAACGGTGAGTGGGCGATCATCCATCGCTGCAGGATTTGCGGACATCTCAGTTCCAACCGCATCGCGGCCGATGATAACCCCATGAAGCTGATGTCGATTGCCATGAAACCGGTAGCAACCCCGCCGTTCCCGCTGGAGCGAATCGAGGAAATGACCAGGCTGATGGGCGGCGACGGCGAACTGAAATGGTAAGCTAAAAGACAACTGAATAATGCATCTTTACATAGCGCATTCGGAATCAACACCGGATGCGCTATTCTTTGCCAATTTTCAAAAGAAGGAGGATGCACGAAATGAAACTTGTCATTGCCGAGAAGCCTTCGGTTGCCCAGTCTCTGGCCCGTGTCATCGGTGCCACGAAGCGCCAGAACGGGTATCTGGAAGGGCCCTGCAGGTCCAGTGGACCTGCGTCCAGGGCGGACCGAAGCGGAGCGGAGACCGGTTACGTGGTCAGCTGGTGTGTCGGCCATCTGGTGGAGCTCTCCGCCCCGGAGCGCTATGATGAGCGCTTTGCCAAATGGCGGTTAGAGGACCTGCCGATCCTGCCGGAGCGGTTCCTGTATGAGGTATCCGCCGGGACCAGCAAGACCCGGACAACTTATGAAGCCTACCGCAAGGCAGGATACAGTAAAAAGTTCTTCGAAGCTCACCGCGAAGAACTGACGCTGCATAAGGCGGCCAAACAGGCCTTTGATGAGCTGGGGGTAAAGAAATTTCCTATGAAGCGGCACGGCAGGAACAGCAAAAGGGAAAAGAAGAAAAGACACATTGAAGCGACCCGGGTCGGATATCACGCTTTTGCACGGTGGTATCCGACTCTATATTAATTTCAGAAAAAATTTTTGATGTAACTATTGACATTACAACAGAACGATGCTATATTAACCATCGAAAGATGTAACAAAGATAATTACATCAAAAGCAGACAAGCTGAATACTATCACCATGCAGGAGGACATGATCATGACAAACAAGGAAAAAGCACTCGCACTCATCAACACTTTTGCAAGCGGAGATACTGAAAAAGCGAAGGAGCTTCTGGCTCCCGGCTACATCCAGCACAACCTGGCCTACGGAACCGGCGCAGAAGCATTTGCGGGAAGCGTTGCCTGGCTCGCGTCTGCTCCCGTAAAGACTACCGTTCAGAACATCCGTGCCTTTGAGGACGGAGACAAGGTGTTCCTGCAGACCGTTTACAACTTCGCCGGTGCGGGCGAACAGGTGGCTTTTGATATCTTCCGTTTTGATGAAGAAGGAAAGATCGCTGAGCATTGGGACAATATCGCTGCGAAGGCAGATCCGAATCCCTCCGGACACACACAGACTGATGGATATGATTCCCTGGAAGACCTGGACAAGACAGAAGCAAACCGCGATCTGGTAAAGAACTTCCTTTATGATGTCATGCAGGGCAAGGCACCGGAGAAGACTCCGTCCTACTTTGATGGCGACACCTATATTCAGCACAATACCGGCATCGCGGACGGCCTGTCCGGACTTGGCGCAGCCCTCGGAGCACTTGCAGAGCAGGGGATCCAGATGATCTACGATACGGTCCACCAGGTTCTCGCACAGGGCAACTATGTTCTGGCAGTTTCAGAAGGCACCTTCGGCGGCGCACCCACATCCTACTATGACCTCTGGAGGGTCGAGGACGGCAAGATTGCGGAGCACTGGGATGTCATGGAGACCATCGCAGACAAGGAGACCTGGCAGAATCAGAACGGAAAGTTCTGATGTAACTGTTGAAATTACATGTAAAACGGGGTATACTGGCGCTGGAGGTAAGAAGAGATGCAGATATCCAGCAGATTTACGATCGCGCTCCACATCTTTGCCTGTGTGGACACATTTAAAGATGATTATAAGGTGACCAGCGACTTCCTCGCCGCCAGTATCAATACGAACCCCGTTGTCATCCGGAAGATCCTTTCCCAGCTCAAGAACGCCGGACTGATCAATGTGGCCAGAGGAACCGGTGGCATCACCCTTACCAGACCGCTCGCGGACATTACATTCTTTGATGTTTATCAGGCGATCGAACCGGTGGAAAACGGCGACCTGTTCCATTTCCATGAAGCGCCGAATCCGGATTGTCCGGTAGGACGCAACATCCACGGGCTGCTGGACGGAAAGCTCAAGGCAATCCAGTCGGCGATGGAAAGTGAAATGAAGAAGTACACGATCGCGGATATCCATACCGGCATGCAGGAGTTGCTTGCCCTGGAGAAGTGACTTCACGCGGGAAAGAAAGCGTGAGCAGAACCGCAGACAGATCGGAACGCGGAGGCTGGACGGGTGATCGTCCGGCCTCTTTTGCAGAAAGGGTGATGAAGTGATGGAAGCTTGCCGCTATTTTAAATATCTCGTGGAAGAAATTCATACGACGATCGTTGCGACGGTTGATGACGACGGTCTTCCTGTAACGGCCGCCATCGATATGATGGATTATGACGAACACAGCCTGTATTTCCTCACGGCCAGGGGGAAAGGTTTTTATGACCGTCTGAAGAAAAAAGAATTTCTGGCCTTTACCGCTTTGAAGGGCGAGGATACCATGTCGAGCGTTGCTCTTTCCGTCCGGGGAAAAGTCCGTGAACTTGGGTATGACAGGATCCCGGAACTCTTTAAAAAGAATCCGTACATGCACGAGATCTATCCGACGGAAGAATCTATGAAAGCATTGACGGTTTTCCAGATTTTTGAAGGCAACGGTGAATGGTTTGACCTTTCTAAGAAACCGATCGAACGGGCATCCTTTCGGTTTGGACAGAAAGATCCGTACTCAGAAGAGGATCAGGCAGCAGGACTGTACGAAGGGTACCTGATCACCGATGCCTGTATCGGATGCGGAAGCTGTCTTCATGTATGCCCGCAGAGCTGCATCGACGGCAGCAGGGTTCCCTTTGAGATTGAACAGGCACATTGCCTGCATTGCGGCAACTGCATGACGGCTTGTCCGGACGGCGCAGTAGTCCGAAGAAAGGCGGTAAAATGAATCAGAACGAAAGACTGGATTACCTGGTAGAACAATTCAAAGAAGATTCCGTGCAGTACCGGGATCTGGAAACGCCGATGGATCCGGCAGGTAAGAAACGGATCCTCCGGTCGCTGATGAATATCCGCATGCCGCGCATGATGGCTCCTTCCGTCCTTAAAGTACAGGACGAATACCTGAAGGAACGGAACCGGGAAAACGGGATCGTACAGATCTCCGATATCCAGACGATCGCGGACCGGGGAAGCCGGCATTCCCATGCGAATCATATCTCCATCTGGCAAGGGGATATCACAAGACTTGCGGCCGATGCCATCGTGAACGCGGCTAATTCGCAGATGCTGGGCTGTTTTGTTCCCATGCATACCTGCATTGATAAAGCGACACATATCAGGATCACACATCCATCAAACTGCATCATGGCAAGCTGCTGATTCAGCTGAATACATCACTTCCAAAGGTGGCGGATGATGCCAGCCCCGGGGAAAAGCTACGATACTATCGTTTGCTACATAACATGTCCCAGGAGGAGCTGGGGAAGCGTGTTGGATTTGCCAGAGGCGGTATTGCAGATTTTGAGTGGGGGTGCATCGATTTCTATTATGAACATGCAGTAAAATTTGCTGAGGTCTTCAAGTTGGATCCTGAAGTATTCATTGATGACTACACTCGCTTTTGTATGCCGGGATACGGGCGGAGGATCCGTAAGATTCGGGATATGTACGGCGTCTCCCAGCAGGAATTCTCGGATATGCTTGGCTGTGATCGGGCAAGCGAATCAGTTTGGGAAACTGAAATCAATAACATTCATCCCCGCAGGGATATGTATCTGAAGCTCAGGGAGCTTGCTGAAGACATCGGAATCAATATGGACAAGCTTATTGAAAATCCGGATCAGTATATTGATGAATACTCTGTCTTTATCGAAAAGGACTGGGATGTAAAGATTCGGAAGATCCGTCTGGCATATGGTCTCCCCATGGAAAGCTTTTCAGAAGTTATTGGTTGTGATGCACAGACACTCGAACACTGGGAGATCGCCTGGACTCGGCCTTCTCGCTTCTTCTACTTTGCCTTGAAGAAAGCTGCAATCGCCGCAGGAATCGATATGGCTGATTTGAATACAAATCCAGAAAAGGTATCCGGTGAATATGCAGATTTTATAGAGGCAGATTGCGGAAGAAAGATCCAAAGCATCCGTCTGGCTTATGGCCTCACATTAGATGGCTTTGGCAAGTTAATCGGCTGTACCGGAGAAGCAGTTGCCAAGTGGGAAAAAGGTTCTTGTGTTCCAGGCATCAAATACTATAAAACAATAGAGAAGCTGGCTCTGGCTCGGAAGATCACCATAGGGTTTCTCAATGAAGATCCAGAGCTTTTTGAAGACGACTATGAGGCTTTTTGCAATGATGCTTTCGGCCCTGTCGTCAGGAAAATCAGGAAGGCTTATGCTGCCCGGCAGGTCGATTTTGCAGATATGTTGGGTGTGAGTGGCTCAACAGTTCGCTTTTGGGAAGCGCAAAGAGTAAAGCCCTCAAGGAAAAACTATTTATCGTTAAAAGAGCTGGCTGCCGGGAAAGGAATTGATATACATGACACATGAAGAACAAAGAATCTGGTTGATAGAGCAACTGCTTAATGAAAGAGCGGAATACCGCAGCTACCAGATCCCTGATGATGAGCAGGGGCAAAGGAATCTATTGAGAGCACTGATGAATGTTCGTATGCCTGATCCGATCAGCGAGGAGATATTGGCAATTCAGGACGAGTATTTGACCGAAGAAAGCATTAGAGCCGGAATAACGGATATTGCTGACCTGAAGCCATGTGCCATAGATGACAGGCTGTATTTATGGCAGGGTGATATCACAACTCTTAAAGTTGATGCTATTACGAATCCCGCAAATGCCGCGATGTTGGGGTGTTTTCAGCCCCTTCATAATTGTGCGGACAATATTATCGGAAGCAAATCAGGCATCCGCTTAAGACTCCGCTGTAACGACTACATGTGCCGCCAAGCTGCGATTCATGGCAGAAACTATGAGGAGCCTACGGGACAGGCCATGATCACGCCGGGTTATAATCTGCCATGCAAATATATCCTTCACACGGTCGGGCCCATCGTCCAAGGGCATCTTACGAAAGACCATGAACATCTGCTGACGTCCTGCTACACCTCTTGTCTGAACCTGGCGGCGGAGAACGGTCTTGAAAGTGTAGCTTTCTGCTGTATCTCAACCGGGGTTTTCATGTTCCCGAATCAGAGAGCGGCGGAGATTGCCGTGGAAACCGTTCGAAAGTGGCTGGATGAGTCTGGAAGCCAGATGAAGATTATCTTTAACGTATATAAGAATCTGGACCTGGCCATTTACAGAGAATTGCTTTATTGATTCTTCGCTGTAAATCAGTACACAAGAGGCAACCAAACATAACATAACTCACGCTATTTCGTTATCTGCGGTTGGTAGAAATCAAGGCAACTTCGCTTTACAATAATCATCAGAATCATACTTTTGGGAGGCTCTGGTGATGGTTGCAGAAGTAAGAAAACTTATGAAGAGGTATCCATCCTTCGTACTGGATGAAGTCTCTTTTGACCTGGAAAGAGGAAAGATCACCGGCTTTATTGGCAGAAATGGTGCAGGAAAAACAACTACGATCAAGTCGATGCTGAATCTGATTCACCCAGACAGCGGCGATGTCCGATTCTTCGGTATGCCCATCGTGGACAATGAAACAGGCATCAAGAAACGCATCGGATACTCGACGGGGACGGTCAGCTGGTACCCGAGGAAAAAGATCCGGGATATCGTCGATATTATAAAACGGTTCTATGAAACCTGGGACGATACAGCATATCACAAATATCTCGAGCTCTTTTCGATTGATGAAATAAAAACGCCGCTGGAACTATCGGAAGGTATGAAGGTGAAGCTGAATCTCCTGCTTGCCTTATCTCACAGATCAGAGGTCCTGATTCTTGACGAACCGACAAGCGGTCTGGACCCGTTTTCCAGGAACGAGCTCCTTGAGATCTTTACAAAATTGAAGGAAGACGGAACGGCTGTTTTCTTCTCTACGCACATCATCTCTGATATTGAGAAATGCGCGGATGATATCGTCTATATATCAAGAGGAAAAATCATAGCAGCCATGCCTAAGGCAGACTTTATTCTGAAGTATTCCGTTGACGGAGAAACGCTGGAGGACACAATGCTCCGGATGGAAGGAGGGATGATCCATGCGTAATATTCTTCGTAAAGAAATGCGCTTAAGCGCATCCGTGCTGTCCTATCTGTTCATCGTCTTTGGCCTGATGTTTTTGTTGCCCGGATACCCGATCCTTTGCGGAGCATTCTTCGTGACGTTGGGAATATTCCAGAGCTTTCAAGCTGCAAGGGAGGCAAATGACATCCTGTTTTCGGTCTTGCTTCCTGTTGCAAAGAAGGACGTGGTGAAAGGAAAATATCTTTTTGTCTGTCTGATCGAGGCCTGTGCTCTACTATTGATGGCGATCTCGGTCATTTTGCGTATGACAGTATTTTCGGAGTCTGACGTTTATCGAAGCAATGCGTTGATGAATGCCAATCCTTTTGCCTTGGGGATGGCATGTGTGATCTTCGGGTTATTTAACGCGCTTTTCATAGGTGGATTTTTCAAAACCGCTTACAAGTTCGGGCGTCCTTTCGTAAGTTTTATCTTTGCAGCCTTTCTGGTTACCTTTATTGCGGAAGCTTTGCACCACATGCCAGGACTCGGGGTGCTGAATGCCTTCGGCACGGACCACATAGCTCTGCAGTTTGTTTTACTCGCCGCAAGCATAGCAGCCTTTGTACTGTTCACCTTATTATCATACAGGAAGGCCCGCGAGAATTTCGAGAGAATCGACCTATAGGGAGGATTGTTAAATGCTGAAAGATAATCTGGTCATGCTTCGGAATATCCATGGTTTTTCGCAAGAAGCAATTGCAGAGAAGATTGGGATCTCCAGGCAGGCGTATGCAAAATGGGAAACCGGAGCAACGATTCCGGATATTGAAAAGTGCAGTCTTCTGGCTGAGGTTTACGGGACAACGATCGACAGCCTGATTCGGACAGAGCCGGTAGAAGGTATTGGGATGATTCCGCCTGCGCCAAAGGGAAAGAACATCTGAGGATCTGTTGCTGTCAGTGACAGAGGACAGATTGTCATTCCCAAAGGTGCGAGAGATCTGTTCGGGTTCTCGGGAGGACAGCGCCTGATCGTCTTAAGTGATGAGCATGGAATCGCGCTGATTCCTGACGCAGCTTTTCTGGAAAACATGAGGAGCGCCATGGAACGCAGTCTGGAAAAACACGATTGAAAAAACCAGACAAATATGCTATGATTCCTGTAATTTCCTTGAAAGGCACATGATATTCATGTGGTGGTGAAGCAATGATTAACAGATAATCAATTTCGGGATATGTAAACGGAAGTACCAAGGGTGTATTATGCCCATAAACAGTTTGCGTAGACTGAATGAAGATTGTCTGTTATTTTGAGCGGATCTTAAGAAAGGTTCTGATGGCACTGTGTTCTTACCGCGGGCCACCATGTTCTTTCGAACAATTCTATGCGAACTAAGAAATCGCCTCGCTCTGGCAGACTCTCATCAGTCTATGTATGTCGGAGAGAGGTGTTTTTTTGTTACAAATCAACGCACTTACAATAACCCACAGAAAAGATCTGAGAACGATTATCAGGGATTTTAGTATCGTCCTGAACCCGGGAGACAAGGCCGTACTTGTCGGCGAAGAAGGAAACGGGAAATCGACTTTGTTGAAATGGATCTATGATCCGGACCTTATTGAAGACTACGCAGATGCGGAAGGGATAAGGGCCACACAGGGAGAGCTTCTTGGGTACCTGCCCCAGGAGCTTTCTGAGGAAGACAAAAACAAAACGGTGTATCAGTATTTTGCGGAGCTGCAGGCTTTTCAATCCGCAAATCCAGCGGATTTATACCTGATATCTTCAGAGCTGGGCTTTCGGGATGAGCTGTTTTATTCTTCCCAGACCATGAGCAGCCTCTCCGGAGGGGAGCGGGTGAAACTCCAGATGGCAGGACTTCTTCTGGCGGCCCCGGATATTCTGCTTTTGGACGAACCATCAAATGATATCGATATCGAGACGCTGGAGTGGCTTGAAAAACTGATCAATAAGTTCCCCGGTGGCGTGCTTTTTATTTCACATGACGAAACCCTCATCGAAAGGACAGCAAACCGCATCATTCTGATAGAACAGCTGCGGCGGAAATCGGTTCCGAGGATAACCGTTGCCAATATGCCCTTCAGAACATTTATGGAGGAACGGGAAAAGAGTTTTTCAAAACAGGAGCAAATGGCATATAGTGAACGCCGTGAAGAGAAAAAGGCAATGGAACGATTCCGGCGCATTGAGCAGTCTGTGGAACATGATCAGCGGACCATTTCCAGACAGGATCCCCATGGAGGACGCCTCCTCAAAAAAAAGATGAAGGCTGTAAAATCCATGGAACGGCGTTATGAGCGGGAACATGATGAAATGACAGAGATTCCGGAAACAGAGTCTGCCATCACCATCCGCTTTGAGAAACAGAAGCCCATGCCTGCCGGGAAAACGGTTTTGGATCTGTCGTTTCCGGAGCTTCATTCACCGACCGGGAGCGTCCTTGCGAAAAACATAAGTCTGCAGATCAAGGGGCCTGAAAAAGTCTGCATTATAGGTGCAAATGGAGTCGGAAAAACAACATTGATCCGGATAATTGCTGAAGAACTCTGCAGCAGGGCAGATCTCTCTGCCTGCTATATGCCGCAGAATTACGAAGAAGAGTTACCCTTTGATCTGACGCCGGTAGAGTATCTGGCCCCTTCCAGGGGCAAGGATGAAATAACCATGGTCCGAACTTTTCTGGGATCCATGAAGTATACTTCTGATGAAATGTTCCATCCGATCAGGGAGCTGTCCGGTGGTCAGAAAGCAAAGCTGTTTCTTTTGAAAATGAGTCTGACGGAAGCGAATGTTCTGATTCTTGATGAGCCGACAAGGAATTTTTCGCCTTTATCCGGGCCGGAAGTACGAAGAATACTTAAACAATTTCCTGGAACAATCATCAGTGTTTCTCACGACCGGAAATATATTTCCGAGGTCTGCAATAAAATCTATACGATGACCGCGAGTGGATTGAAACTATCTGAGTAACCATTTTTTGAAAATCACCCTGTGTAAGGTATTGCTTGTTACGCAGCGTCATGTAGTAAGATACGTGGCGAAAGGAGGTGAACGCTATGTCAAAATACACGACGGGAGAACTTGCTAAGCTCTGCGGCGTTACAGTCCGGACAGTTCAGTATTATGATACCAGAGGCATTCTGATCCCCAGCGAGCTTTCAGAAGGCGGGAGACGGCTCTATTCAGATGACGATCTGAAGCGCATGAAGATCATCTGCTTCCTGAGAAACTTGGATCTTCCGATCGACGCTATCTCTCAGATCCTGAAGGAAGAGCATCCGGAGAAAGTGATCTCATTGCTGATTGAACAGCAGGAGAAAGCTCTTTCGGATGAAATCTCTGATAAGCAGGAAAAACTGGAAAAGCTGCGTGAGCTGAAAAACGGATTGAAAATACAGGAGTCATTCTCCCTCGAATCTATCGGTGACATAGCAGTTATCATGGAAGGTAAGAAGAAACTGAAACGAATGCGCTGGATGATGATCCTGACCGGGATCCCTGTCACGGCACTGCAATGGTTTTCCATTATTATCTGGATCGCCAAAGGCATCTGGTGGCCGTTTGCCGTTTGGGCACTTGTGGCGATTCCCTGGGGAATTCTGGTCAGCAGGTACTACTTCAGGCATGTAGAATACATCTGCCCGGAATGCCACGAGGTGTTCAAGCCGACACTGAAGGAAGCTTTTTGGGCGAACCATACACCGAATACCCGAAAGCTGACCTGCACTGCATGCGGCCACAAAGGCTTTTGCGTCGAAGTCTGGGGAGGTGACTGCAAATGACGGAATTTGAGACCATCGTCATTGGGAAAAGCAGTATCCCCTCTCTGATCATCACGGCCGTTTTGATGATCACGATCCCTGTCATTTTCTTCATCTGCTGGCGCAGGAAGTATAAACAGCGGACAAATATCAGCTATCTGATTGCAGGTGCCATAGGGTTTATCGTTTCTGCACGCGTACTGGAGCTTGGCGCGCATTATGTCTTCATTATTGCTGACAACCCCGTTTCGCAATTCATCAACGGAAACACCGTCGCTTTCGTCCTTTACGGAACCCTCATGGCAGGTGTTTTTGAGGAGTGTGGACGGTATATCGTTCTGAAATACATCATGAAAAAGAACCGTACCCGTGAAAACGCGGTTCTGTACGGCATCGGCCACGGCGGGATCGAGATACTGGCTGTCATCCTTCCTGCCATGATCACGTATCTTGCAGTTGCGGTCATGTTCTCCAGGGGATCGGTTGAAGGAGCATTAAGCGCATTGAAAATCACCAAGGATACGGCAGCCGCTGCGCTTCCGACCGTTCAGGCCGCTGCTGCGTTCAATTATGGGATGATGGCGATGAATGTCCTTGAACGGCTGTTTGCAATGCTCCTGCATATCGGACTGACGGTCATTGTGTTTTTCGGCGTCAAGAACGCAAAAAAGGGGTACCTGCCGCTGGCCATTCTTTTGCACATGCTGATGGATACTTTCCCTGCCCTGTATCAGAGAGGTGTGGTACCGTTGTGGACAGTCGAGATCTGGGCAGCTGTGTGGACAGGGGTGATCGCTTATATTGCTGTCAGACTCTACAGAAACATACCGGAATGAGGGATGATATGGGATTCTTTCCGGAGCCGGACATCGATTTTACGGATGTTTGGCTCTGGATTTTTGATTTATGGGTCTTCTCAAAATCGGTCAACGGCCTTAGAATGATCATTGACCGAATCGGTTAACGGAGGTGCCTATGAATCCAAAATTCTATTCCCTTCCTGAGGAGAAGCAGCAGGCGATGTTGAACGCCGGCCTCCACGTTTTTTCTCAGAATACTTACAAAAAGAGCCCCATGAGCGAGATCGCGGAGGCAGCCGGGATCAGCAAGGCCCTCCTATTTCATTATTTCCACAACAAGAAAGAGCTCTATCTCTTCCTCTGGGATACCTGCGCCAGGGTCACAGTGGAAGAAATGGAGAAAAGCGGCTGCTATGAACAGAAAGATCTTTTTGACAGTATGAACTATGGCATGCAGGCGAAGATGCGCATTACCCGCCGGTATCCCGATATGGCGCTCTTCGCGGTGAAGGCGTTCTATGAAAAAGATCCTGAGGTAGCTGGTGAGATCCAGAAAAGCATGAACGGATATCTTTCTATCCACGCCAGGCGGAAGCTTCAGGAAGTCAATCCGGATGACTTCATCCCCGGTATCGACCTGAACATGATGTACATGGAAATGTACTGGGCATCAGAAGGATATCTCTGGGAATTCCTGCAGCGAGGAGACATGGACTTTGACGAGATGGAGCGCGGCTTCCAGAAGCTCCTGGCTTTTTGGAAATCCGTCTATCTTCGGAAACCACAGGGGGAATTCAAATGACAGAAAAGACATTTTCCACATCCTGCGGGACGATCCATTACTGGACAAACGAAATCTTTCCGGGACGCAGGACGATGGTTCTTTTACCCGGGCTTACGGCGGGTCATCACCTGTTTGATAAACAGATTGAAGCCTTTGAGCAGGATTATAATCTTCTCGTATGGGACGCTCCGGGACACGCGGCCTCCAGGCCCTTTAAGCTGAACTTCATCCTGATGGATAAAACGGCCTGGCTGCATGAGATTCTGGAAAAGGAAGGCATCCGTCATCCTGTCCTGATCGGGCAATCCATGGGCGGATACGTTTCTCAATGCTTCCTTGAGAAATATCCGGGGGAAGCAGCCGGCTTTATTTCTATCGACTCCGCACCGCTCAAACGCAGTTATGTGACAGCAGCTGAGATCTGGCTTTTGAAAAGAACCGAACCCATGTACCGTGCCTATCCCTGGAGGGAACTTATGAAGGCTGGCGCGAAAGGGTGCGCGCAGACGGAGTACGGACGCTCTCTCATGGAAGGGTTTATCAATACATATACCAAAGACGAATATTGCAGACTGGCCGGTCATGGCTACAGGATGCTGGCGGATGCGATGGAAGCGGATCTGCCCTATTTGATCGATTGTCCGGCGATCCTGATCTGTGGGAAGAAAGATCAAGCGGGTTCCGCAAAAAGCTATAACCGCCGATGGGCGAATAAAGAGCACCTGCCGATCTACTGGATCGAAGGTGCAGGCCATAACTCCAACACCGATAAACCATCAGAAGTGAATCGGATCATCCGTGAGTTTATCAAAAAACTGCCGGAGGTATCATCATGAATCAAGAACTATTCAAACAGGCACTGACAAAATTTTTTGCAGGCCTTATTGCTGTCGGCCTTCTGCTGTTTCTTCCTGCATGGACGTTTCGGTATCCTCAGGGTTGGCTTCTGATCATCATTCTATTTGTGCCGATGTTCATCGCGGGTCTGATCATGATACGGAATAATCCCGAGCTTCTGAGGAAGAGGCTGAATGCCAAAGAGGAAGAGCCCGAGCAGCGTACGGTCATCCTGTTTTCCGGAATCATGTTCCTTGCTGCGTTTATTTCCGCAGCCTTAAGCTTCCGTTTCAAATTCCTGATGCTGCCATGGGCGGTCAGTGTCGTCGGAGCAGTTTTGTTCTTGTCGGCCTATGCGCTTTATGCGGAAGTGCTGAGGGAGAACACCTTCCTTTCCCGGACAATCGAAGTCCAGGAAGACCAGAAAGTGATCGATACCGGGCTTTACGGGATTGTCCGTCATCCGATGTACATGGCAACAGTGCTGCTATTTCTTTCCATGCCGCTGGTCCTGGGTTCCGTGCTCTCATTTGTCATTATGCTTTTCTATATTCCGATCATCGTGAAGCGGATCCAGAACGAGGAGGAAGTCCTCGCCGAAGGACTTGCCGGATATGCAGAGTATAAGGACAAAGTGAAGTACCGGATGATCCCGTTTATCTGGTGATGCATTTTTGATATCGATAAGAATTACAAGGGATCAGGAATGTCTTGCCGGGGATGTGGACAGAAGAAAGGCAAGACATTCAAACAGGGCAGAGTAGAGTTGGAGACATGAAACGGTGAGCCAATGTGTCCTCTGTCCTGTTTGGCAGGAAGAATCCAAAGAAACCAGAGGTTTCGTGGCATGGGTTTCCAAAGGGAACAGCGTTCCTTTTGGCACACGACTTTGCTTGCAAAGTCTAGTGTGTTATACCTTTATCCGAAAGACAGCAGCAAAACAGCAGCGTGTGCCACTTCGAAGCACAGGCTGCTGCTATTGCGTTGCGGCGTGAAAAGGTCGCTTCCTTTCCTTGCTGGAAGCGTACGTTTGAACGACGCAAAAGGAACGGTGGCGTGACTTATGTCACGGCGCCGATTCCGGGCCGGATTGAGGATAGAGGTATACTAAAACGAGATTGGATCAGTATCACCATGGGAGTTCCAGACGGACATTATCAAGAGCGGTACGCTCAATACTTCTTGCGCGGCTCTCACTTAAATGGAAATGCGCCGCAGTCTCTTCCCTGTCGTGGAGAAGATCGTCATCAAAACCGTAGCGGTAGCGGAGGTATGTGCTTTCCCTGAGGGAGATCATATTCAGCGCGTGATGGATTTCTTCGTAGGTCTCCTTCTCAATACAAATCTGCTCTGGGGTTTTTGTGTATTCCGAAAAAAGCCTGTCGTAAAAACTGCTCTCATTATTGTCCTGATCGTTATTCGGTTCGACGTCAAGGCTCAGCATCTGACCTGTAGAAGGAATAGCGGATGCGCATTTTCGGATATAGTCCATCATCGCGTTTTCGGAAACCCGGGATGCGTAGGTCTGGAACAGATTCCCTTTTTCCGGACGGAAGGAATGGACAGCCCTTAAAAATCCAATAGAGCCTTCCTGCAATAGATCGTCAGATTCGATCTGAAGTCCGGAGTACTGTACTTCAAATTTTGCAGCCAACGCCTGCAGTGATGGCAGCAAATTACAAATCAGCTCCTCCTCTGCATCGGCGTTTCCTTCCTGCGCCAGCATGCAGAGTTCTTCATTCGTCATGATCCGGATCCTTCAGAGCGTTAAGCAAATCCAGAAAACTGATGCCAAGCGATGAGAGCATTTCTTCCGGTACACCTGCTTCCGAAATGGTCTTTATGACCGCAGCCGTCAGATCCTCGGCGGTCAGCTTACTGAGATCCACCGCCTCCCCATCCTTGGTCAGATTTGCACGCAGGCGATTCAATACTTCGGCTGTTGCCTTTTGCTTGTCCTCAGCCGTCGATTCAGCATTCCTCTTGATATCGCGGGCAATCTGCATGAAAAGAGCTTGAATCGCATTTGTATCCGCTGTGACAGAAGGAGTACTAAGCAGCTGCAGTGCCTTTGCAGCTTCCCCGGCGGCCTCGGCATCTTCAGGGTGAATTTTAGCCTGACCGATAATATAGGAACGGGAGAAATTCATCACCTGGTTCATCGCATTGATTCCGGCGATCATGGTCTCGTCCCGATACCGCGCCAACAGTAGCAGCAGCTGCGGAAAGCGTGGATGCTCGATCAGCTGGTTCAGAACGGAGGCATCGACCTTTCCGGTATACAGGAGTTTTGCTGTTTCCGCGGAGAGCCCGAGCTCTTCTATGTCATAATTCTTCCGGTCCGGAATATCTGTTTCACCAAGAAGGAAGTCGGTTGAAACGTCAAAGTACTTGGCGATCTGGATGATGAAACCATCACCCAGATTCTTCGTGCCGCCCTGCAGATATCTGCTGAGGGCGCTGTTCGAAAGACCGACCTTTTCGGCAAGTTCGGCCTGGGTAATCTTCTTGTTTTTGATAAGGTCCTGGATACGCTGCCGGGTATCGCCGGGAAGGTAAGTGTCTGACATAAGCTGATCCTTCTTCATTTCTTGCCTTTATAACTCATCCATCAGGAGAAAATCCCGAAGTTTGTAATGGTAAACAGTGCTGGTTGAATAGTCGATATCATCGTTTGTGA
>Ga0256405_10007837_pt1 | contig 15715 bp, 15 predicted proteins | sample RumenRJG_02DNA_FD_189096 | JGI IMG/M metagenome (GOLD analysis project Ga0256405, IMG submission 189096) | Bovine rumen microbial communities from Lethbridge, Alberta, Canada - RJG_02 | ecosystem: Host-associated > Mammals > Digestive system > Stomach > Rumen | place: Canada: Alberta... | reverse complement strand
AGGTGATAAGAAAGAGTTTGAGGCGGCCGGACATTCCGCTGCTTATCATTTCGGAGATGAAGATATTTTTATTTGCCACGGATACAGTACCGGATTGGGTGGAGCAAGTATCCTGATTCAACGTAGCATCAAGTGGACAGATGATGGATGGCCGGTAATATCTGAATAAACAATTGAGGGGTTGCTTTCTGCAACCCCTCAATTGTTTTATTTTACGACGATCGAAGCACCACCACTTCCTAAGTTAGGTGAGGTGGCCTTGACCTGGATCACACCTTTCTTACCATCGTTCTGAACGACGAGCAGACATTTCCCATAGAATGCCTTGCGATGGTTGTCCTTGAAGCGTTCCATAGAGGTCTGACATCCATTATCTACACCAGCAATGAATCCGTTTCCGGCAACCTTGAAAGTAACATCGTTGTCGGCGTTCGGACAAAGATTACCATTACGGTCTTGAATCTCAACGGTGATGAAAGAGAGGTCGGTACCGTCAGCTTTGATCACGGTACGGTCGGGCGTTAAGATAACCTGTGCCGGTTTTCCTGCCGTACGAATCTCTTGTGTAGCAACTACTTTGCCGTCCTTACGAGAAACAGCTTTTACGTTTCCCGGTTCAAACTTCACTCTCCATGATACATGCAGGTCGTCGCCTTCTTTGTGTCGAATGCCTTGCGACTTACCATTGACGAACAGTTCAACTTCGTCGGCATTGTTATAGTATGCCCACATATCGACATCCTGTCCTTCTTCCCAGTTCCAGTGTGGGTAGAGGTGAAGTACTTGCTTGTCGGGACGCCATTCAGACTGATACATATAATATACATCTTTCGGGAATCCGGCTAAGTCGATGATGCCGAAATACGAGCTTCTTGCCGGCCAAGGATATGGAGTAGGCTCACCGATATAATCGATACCTGTCCAGATATATTGACCACTGATGTAGTCTTTATTTTTGATAGCTTTCCACATCTCTTCTTGAGTGCTACCCCAAGGCACATGGCAGTTGTCGTATGCCGAGCAGGAATAGCTTGGGTCAATATAAGCGAGGCTATGATCTGGATTACGCTGCGGCCAGATGAACATCGAGTCGGAAGGCATGCGGTAATAGCCGCGTGTTGCCAAGCCGGATACACTTTCGGTTACGATGAATGGTTTATCTGGATAGTGTTCAGGTACTGCATCGTAGGTTGGAATGTTATAATTATAGCCAATAATATCCAATGCCCCTGACTTAATCAAATGATTGTCTGGATTAGCAAAGTTACAAGCAGCAGTAATCGGACGAGTTGGATCTGTCTTTCTGACAATACCAGCCAAGTGTTGGGTCAATCGAGAGTTGAAAGAAAGACCTTCTTCTTCAGCGCTTGGTTGGTTCTGTTCGGTAAAGTTCAAGACAAAGTTGGCCTCTTCTGGAGTCAGGTCGTCAGCACTACGGTTTGTCCATTGCTCAATCACTTCGTTACCAATACTCCACATGAAAACAGATGGGTGATTGCGATCGCGTACTACCAAATCTGTTAAGTCTCTCTCATGCCACTCAGGGAAGTAAATACCGTAATCGAACTTAGCTTTCTTCTTATACCACATATCGAAAGCTTCATCCATCACGATAAAGCCCATGCGGTCGCAGAGGTCAAGCAGTTCGGGTGCAGGAGGATTGTGTGAACAGCGGATTCCGTTACATCCCATCTCCTTGAGTGTTTGTAAGTTGCGCTCCATGGCTCTGGTGTTGAAAGCAGCACCCAAACAACCCAAATCATGGTGGATACAAACACCATTGATCTTCACATGTTCACCGTTAAGGAAGAATCCTTTCTTGGCATCGAATTCGAACGAACGGATACCAATAGGTGTGTTGTAGGTATCAACAACCTGATTGTTTACCTTGACGATGCTCTTCACCTCATACATATATGGGTCTTCAATGCTCCAAAGGTTTGGATTGGCTACTGTAACTTCTTGAGAAATTTCTTTTTGATTGTTCGCTTCCAGATCGATAGCTGAAGATGTTTCTGCAACAATCTGTCCTTTTTTATCAATCAATTGGGATGTCAGTTCTGCTGAAGTCGCAGTTTCTTGACCTTGAATGGTTGTTTGAATCCGAACGAGTGCGTTATCCTTTGATACTTGTGGGGTAGTAACATAGGTTCCCCACTGTGCAATATGAACAGGATTCAACTTTCGCAGCCATACGTTGCGGTAAATACCACAACCAGAATACCAACGTGAATTTGGTTCCTGTGAGTTATCAACTTTTACGGTTATTACGTTGGGTTCATCCCATTTCAGATAAGGCGTAAGGTCATAGCTGAAAGAGATATAACCAAAAGGACGGAATCCCAACTTCTCACCATTCAGGTAAACCGTTGAGTTCATGTGTACGCCGTCAAAATCAATGAAGATCTTCTTACCTTGGTCATTCTTGTCCAACGTAAAAGTCTTACGATACCATCCAATACCACCTGGCAATGCACCTCCAGAATTACCTGAAGGGTGGCTGTCGCTAAAATCACCTTCAATCGCCCAGTCGTGCGGAAGGTTCAGCGTTCTCCAATTGCTGTCGTCAAATGTGTTAGAGACTGCTTCTTCAGCATCTCCAAGATAGAACTTCCAATCATTGTTGAAAGAAGTCTGACGCAGATTTGTCTTGTCGTTTGGATTTGAGCAAGCCGTCATACCCATAACAAGACAAAGAAGGAATAATACTTTAGTTAACTTTTTCATGTGACATTATTTATTTGGCATAGCTTACAGCACGTGTTTCGCGGATGACGGTGATCTTGACTTGTCCCGGATAGGTCATCTCATCTTGGATCTTCTTTGCAATCTCATCCGACAATTGTTCTGTTTCTTTATCGTCAATCTTGTCAGCACCAACGATGACGCGAAGTTCACGTCCGGCCTGAATAGCATAGGTCTTTGTTACGCCAGGATATGACATCGCCAATTGTTCCAAGTCGTTGAGTCGTTTGATGTAGGCTTCTACAATTTCGCGACGTGCACCTGGACGTGCGCCCGAAATAGCATCACATACCTGAACGATAGGAGCCAGCAAGCTGGTCATCTCGGTTTCATCGTGGTGAGCACCGATTGCGTTGCAGATATCTGGTTTTTCTTTGAATTTCTCAGCCAATTTCATACCATACAATGCGTGTGGCAATTCCGGCTCATCATCAGGCACCTTACCAATATCGTGGAGTAAACCGGCACGTTTTGCCTTTTTCGGGTTCAATCCCAGTTCGGAAGCCATGATTGCACAGAGGTTAGCTGTCTCACGAGCATGTTGCAAAAGGTTCTGCCCGTATGATGAACGATATTTCATCTTACCGATGATACGGATGAGTTCTGGATGCAGACCATGAATACCAAGATCAATGGTCGTACGTTTACCTGTTTCGATGATCTCATCTTCGACTTGCTTCTTTACTTTCGCTACGACCTCTTCAATGCGAGCAGGGTGGATACGTCCGTCGGTTACTAACTGGTGCAATGCAAGACGGGCAATTTCACGACGAACAGGATCGAATGCAGAAAGAACAATTGCTTCCGGAGTGTCATCTACTACGATTTCAACGCCGGTGGCAGCCTCCAACGCCCGGATGTTTCGTCCTTCACGGCCGATGATTCGTCCTTTCACCTCATCATTATCAATGTGGAAAACGGTCACGGAGTTCTCAATAGCCGTTTCAGTTGCTACTCGTTGGATGGTTTGGATGACAATTCGTTTTGCCTCTTTATTGGCTGTCATCTTGGCGTCATCCATGATGTCGTTGATATAAGATTGGGCTTGAGTCTTTGCTTCTTCCTTGAGTGATTCAACCAAGCGTTCCTTTGCTTCTTCTGCTGAAAGTCCGGAGAGGAGTTCCAACTTTTCACGCTCCTGTTGTTGCAACTTATCCAACTCGTCTTTCTTCTTGTCGACTACAGCCATTTGGGCGTCAAGGTTTGCTTTGAAGTTTTCATTTTCAGTACGTTTGCGTTGTACTTCTTCTTGACGCTGTTTCAACATGAGCTCACGTTGTTTCAACTTGTTCTCAGCCTGTTGGATGCGTTGGTTCCGGATGGTGACTTCTTTTTCTAACTCAGCCTTTTTATTAAGGAATTTCTCTTTTACTTCCAGAAGCTTGTTTTTCTTGATGACTTCAGCTTCTGTCTCTGCTTCTTGCAGGATGGCTTTCCGCTTGTTTTTTAAACCGAAATGCAAAAACAAGTATGTGATAAGCCCACCGAGCATTAAGCTTGCGATTGCTATAATTACTATACTCATGATAAATTAATATAAAAATAAAACGCACAGCCGACGGTAAAGATTGCTCTTTAACATGACGGATGTGCGTGAATAATCACTCAAAAATGTAACCAACAAGTATTATTTAATGTATGTTTCCATTAAATCGGTCAGCTCTTTTAGTTTCTTCTTGTAAGGATCTACATCGGTAGAATCTTGCAACAGAACCACTTCATAAGCCAATTCCAACGCTGTCATAGCCCAATGCTTATTGCTGTCGAGTTTGGGATATAACCCGCGATACCTGTTTAGTTTATAATTAATCTGTTTGGCAGCTTCCCGATAATATTCTTCTTGCTCACGAGAAATATTCATCGGATATTTATCGTTGTCAATCAGCAGATTTATTCTCATTTTATTGTCGTCCATACTCATCGTCTTGGTTAATCTTTTAATAAAGCGATGCAACGGTCAACTTCACGCACAAGCTTCGACAACCTCTTTTTGGTATCCGTGATGTCTTTATCATGAATACTGATTGTCTTGGCTGTTCTCAAATTGGTGTACATGACTTCTAACTTATTTTTACTATCACTTAACTTTCCTATCTCCTCGTTCTTTTGCTCGAGAAGTTGTTTCAGGCGATTGTTTTCTTGCTGCAATTGTTCATATTGATAGATCAATTGACGCAACCTTGCCTCGAAAGTTATTAATAGTTTTTTTTCTTCTTCAGCCATTTATACCAAAATTGTACACAAATATAAAGGGTTGGGGGCAAATATGAAAATATTTTTAGAAGAAATTGAATGAAATGCTATAAATTTCTTTAGTTCTTGTGTTTGTGCTGTCTACAAAATGAAGTCGATTGCTTAAGCACGGGAGGAGAGACTCGAACTCCCGACCCTCGGTTTTGGAGACCGATGCTCTACCAACTGAGCCACTCCCGTGTTTGTTTGTTATATTTCGGCTGCAAAGATAATGCCTTTTTTGATGGAAACAAGAAGAATCGGTTTTTTGTTCGACTTTTTTATGGTAACATCCCCAATTCTTCGAACATCCTCCGGTAAGTTTCGGCCTTTCGTTCCAAACTCATCGGATAAGCCCTGCTCGAGGAGGGCATTCGGTACAGACGATATGTTCTGCCTTCAATGCTGAACGGTTCGCTCGAACCCACTTTGGGCTGTGCTACCTCAACTTGAGTGCGAATCGTCTCGGTCGCTTTTTCACCTGTGGTCACAATAGCTTTACAATGTGGAAGCTTGGCGAGCATCGCTTTGATATCGGTCGGCTTAACCACTTCCAAGAACTTGTCGGATGCATTGTCTTGCAGTCGCCTTACTGCTTTTGCTGTATCATATAAAGCGACTCCCTTTGATTTCAGAAACTCAATCAGGTTTTGTTCATCGAATTTCTTTTCTTTCTCAAGAATGAAATGTCCTTTATCCCCAAAAAAGATTATTCCAAAGATGCGCCACATATCGTTGATGAAGTTGGGGTAATAGAAATTCATCTTCCATCGTTTGGGCTGTGGTGGAAAACTACCCAACATCAATAAAACTGCATTCTCTGGTAAGAAAGGTTCAAAGGGATGCGTCTCAATCTGCATGATCAGTCTTTGTCCTTTTGTTTTGGCTCTTTCTTGGCAAGGAGAACAATGTTGAAAACGTAATCGGTAATCCAGTTCTCGGAATAGCCTAACGTGCGCTGGTATTTGCGAATACTCTGACAAGTTTTAAACACACCTTCATCTTTGAAGTCGGTTTTGGTCATGATATCATGAACCGTCTTTTCAGTCAAACCACGCAGCGTTTTCTTCATGGCACTTGGCATACGGAATTTCCATTGCATCAGGTTACCGATGACCATCATCAGATCATTACTGAATCCCTGGAACTTGAAGAGATAAGGCTGAATCTCATTGATGTTACGACAGTTTTTCTTGATGGAAGCGTCAATTTCTGAAAAGAACGAGTTCTCTAATCCATAGATGTCGTTCAACATTTTTTTACAGCGTGCTTTCTCGGCAAGACCCAACTTGTTGTTCTGGGTAGGAATCTTTAACGAGCGTTTGAAAACAGCCAGATCGGGTAGGAAATTGATGTTTGTCACACCGATATTGCTGGCTATAACCGCTTGGTAATAAACGCGAATAAGTGTCATGAAATCTTCCATGCCACCCACTTTAGTTTCTCCTTCAGCTTGTTTCTTGCCGAAGAATCCCATTAATTTTGATAATATGCTCATGTCTGTTTATTTTATATATCTTATTTTTTCAGTGCTGCAATGCTTTCTTTGATAACTGCAATGCGGTTCTCGGCATCTGCCTGTTTTTTACGTTCCATTTCAATCACTTTTGCTGGAGCCTTGTTCACGAAGTTCTCGTTGCTCAGTTTCTTCTGAACACTTTTCAGAAAACCTTCCTCATAGGCTAAGTCTGCTTCCAGTTTCTTCAGTTCTTCCTCCACGTCAATCAGGTTGCCGAGCGGAACGGCATATTCGGTAGTGCCAACCATGAAGTTGACAGCTCCTTCCGATTTGTTCTCCACAACAAGAATGTTGGAGAGGTTACACAACTTGGCAATAATGTCGTTAAACAGATCTACTGCATTGTCGCCTATAACTTGCAGCGTCAACACTTCCTTCTGTGCGATCTGTTTCTGATTGCGGATGTTTCGGATTCCACTAATGATTTCCTTCACCGTTTCGAAGTCGGCAATGATTTTCTCGTTCCACGTTTGGGTAAATTCCATCTTCTGAACCATCAGGCTTTCTCCGTTCTTACGTTCGTAAAGGTGTTGCCATAACTCTTCCGTGATGAATGGCATGAATGGGTGGAGCAGCTTCAGCAATCCGTCGAAGTAACTCAATGTCTTCTCGAAGGTTAGCTTGTCGATCGGTTGGCCATATGCAGGCTTGATCATTTCAAGGTACCATGCAGAAAACTCATCCCAGAACAGACGATACACAGCCATCAAAGCCTCACTGATGCGGTATTTGCTGAACAGGTCGGCAACTTCTGCGGCTGTCTTGGCCAGAACTGCTTCGAACCATTCGGTCGATCGTTTAGCGTATGCCGGTTGTTCGATGTCTGCCACCTGCCATCCTTTAACAAGACGGAATGCATTCCATATTTTATTGTTGAAATTTCGTCCTTGTTCGCAAAGTGCTTCATCGAACAAGATATCGTTGCCGGCAGGAGCGGAGAGCATCATACCCATACGTACACCGTCAGCACCATATTTCTCGATAAGCATGAGTGGGTCGGGGGAGTTGCCTAACGATTTCGACATCTTCCGTCCTAACTTATCACGAACGATGCCGGTAAAATAAACGTTCTTGAAAGGCATGTCTTTTTTGTATTCATAACCAGCCATAATCATGCGGGCTACCCAGAAGAAGATGATGTCCGGTCCTGTTACCAAGTCGGCTGTCGGATAATAGTAGTTGATTTCTGAATTGTCTGGATCCAGAATACCGTTGAACAGAGAGATTGGCCATAACCATGATGAGAACCAAGTGTCCAGACAGTCTGAGTCTTGACGTAAATCATCCATCGTCAGAGTCTGGTCACCAGTCTTTTCCTTGGCTAATGCCAAAGCCTCTTCTTTGCTCTCGGCAACGACAAAACCACCCTTCGGCAGGAAGTAAGCTGGAATCTGATGTCCCCACCATAATTGGCGACTGATACACCAGTCCTTGATGTTCTCCATCCAGTGCTTGTAGGTATTCTTATATTTAGCAGGGACAAAACGAATGGCATCGTCCATAACAGGAGGAGTAGCCATGTCGGCGAAATGTTTCATTTTCAAGAACCATTGCATCGAGAGCTTGGGTTCGATAGGTACATTTGTACGCTCTGAAAAACCAACCTTGTTGGTATAGTCTTCTACCTTTTCCAATAGTCCAGCTTCAGCCAAATCTTTCTCGATTTGTTTACGTACTTCGAAGCGGTCCATACCAACATACAAACCGGCTTTTTCACTCAGCGTACCATTGTCGTTGAAGATGTCGATGCTGTCGAGGTTGTATTTCTCACCCAGCATATAGTCGTTCACATCGTGGGCAGGTGTAACCTTTAGGCAGCCGGTACCAAACTCGATGTCAACATAATCGTCCTGGATAACCGGGATGACACGTCCTACCAGCGGAACAATCACTTTCTTCCCCTTCAACCATTCGTTCTTCGGGTCATTAGGATTGATGCACATAGCGGTGTCACCCATGATTGTCTCTGGACGGGTTGTTGCAACGACGGCATATCGTCCATCAGGATCACCTTCTACCTTATAGCGTAAATAGTACAGCTTGCTATGCTCTTCCTTATATACTACTTCCTCATCGCTCAGTGCTGTCAAAGCTTTTGGATCCCAGTTTACCATACGTACACCACGATAGATAAGGCCTTTGTTGTACAGGTCTACGAATACGTGGATAACGCTCTTGCTGCGGAGTTCATCCATGGTAAAAGCGGTACGATCCCAATCGCATGAGCATCCCAACTTCCGTAGTTGTTTGAGGATGATTCCTCCGTGCTCTTCGGTCCAGTCCCATGCGTGTTTTAGAAATTCCTCGCGTGTGAGATCAGTCTTTTTGATGCCTTGTTGTGCAAGTTTATTTACCACTTTAGCCTCGGTAGCAATTGAAGCGTGGTCGGTTCCTGGTACCCAGCAAGCATTTTTCCCTTCCATGCGGGCACGACGAACCAGAATATCTTGAATGGTATTGTTAAGCATGTGTCCCATGTGCAGAACACCGGTGACGTTTGGTGGAGGGATGACGACGGTATAAGGTTCACGACCGTCGGGTTTTGAACTAAAGAGTTTGTTGTCCAGCCAATACTGGTACCATTTCCCTTCCACTTCTGCGGGATTGTACTTACTTGCTAATTCCATCTTAATCTTGTTAAAAAACAGTTGTCACTAAATTGGATGCAAAATTAATAAAATAAAAAATAAGTAGCATTATCTTTGCTAAAAAAGCGAAGATAAGCACTCAATTTGCATTATCTTTGCGGAGAAAATGAAGAAGAAAGGGAAACATATAGGCTACTGGATTCTGGGGACCCTACTATTGGTAGTTTTGTTGGCGAAATTGATTCCCGGCGGGAACACTTTTTATGCCCGAAATATCTATCCGATTGTAGGAACGGTCTTGTCGAATTTTTCTTCCGTTTTCCTATTCGCCGTTGGGGATGTTTTCATTATTGTGAGCATCGTTTGGTTTGTGTTATATTCGTTCTATGCTATTGTGAAACATTTAGCATGGAAGCATGTGCTGATGCGAATGGCAACCTACGCGTTACTATTATATGTATGGTTTTATTTGGCTTGGGGACTGAATTATGGGCAGGCAAATTATTATCAACGTACCCATACCCATCCTGTGAAGTATGATGAGCACGTCTTCCATGGATTTGTCGAACGATATATCGAAATTCTAAATGAAAGTTATGTGGAGATTACTGGTAAAGATGAAAAAAGTGTACGTCAAAGCGTGATGAATGCGTATGCATCATTCGGGTTCAACCGTATCTCCAATCGTAACCCAAGGGTGAAGACGATGGTTTATACTCCGTTGGCGTCTAAGGTTGGTGTGACGGGCAGTATGGCCCCATACTTTGCTGAGTTCACCATCAACGGTGATTTACTTCCACATCAATATGCCGCTACCTATGCTCATGAATATGCTCATCTTCAGGGAATCACATCCGAAAGGGAGGCAAGTTTCTATGCCTATCTCACTACAACCCATTCGGAGAATCAGGAGATACGTTTCAGTGGATACTATTCGATTTTAGGATATGTATTGAACAATGCCAATCACCTATTGAAAAAGGAAGACTATGCTGAACTGGTCAAACACATCCGTCCTGAAATTATTGCGTTGTATCGTTCGGAACGTACTTATTGGAGAGAGAAATATAGTGAGTTTATTGGGAATATACAGAATCGCCTTTTTGATTTCTTTTTAAAGTCGAATAAGGAGCCAAGTGGGCGAAAAAGTTATTCCGAGGTTATCGGATTGATTATCTCATACGAATTAAATAATAAACAATGATGCATACAAGAGAAGAACAAATGAAAGCCTTTGGAAGGCTGTTGGATATCATGGATGACCTTCGTGAAAAATGTCCATGGGACCGAAAACAAACAAATGAAAGTCTGCGACCAAACACGATTGAAGAGACGTACGAATTGTGTGAGGCGTTGATTCAGGATGATAAGAATAATATATGTAAAGAACTGGGCGATGTATTATTGCACGTTGTCTTTTATGCTAAGATTGGCAGTGAGACAGGTGATTTTGATATCAAAGATGTGTGTGACCGGTTGTGTGATAAGTTGATTTTTCGGCATCCTCATATCTATGGTACGGAAAAGGCAGATACCGAGGACAAGGTTTTGTCAAACTGGGAGCAGCTGAAGATGAAGGAAAAAGATGGAAATAAGATGGTGTTGAGTGGAGTACCTTCATCACTTCCTACTCTTATCAAAGCCTATCGAATACAGGACAAGGCGCGCGGTGTTGGTTTTGACTGGGAAGAGCGGTCTCAGGTGTGGAGTAAAGTGAAAGAAGAGATCAGTGAGTTTGAAACTGAGGTGGAGCAGATGGATAGAGAAAAGGCGGAAGCTGAGTTGGGTGATGTACTCTTTAGCTTGGTTAATGCGGCCCGTTTATATAAGTTGAACCCTGACAATGCTTTGGAACACACGAATCAGAAATTCATCCGTCGTTTCAACTACTTGGAACAACATACGATCAAGGAAGGGCGTAATTTGAAGGATATGACTTTGGAAGAGATGGATGCTATCTGGAACGAAGCTAAGAGATTAGAGAAGTAAGCTCGAAGATAGAATATCATGAGCCCCAAAAGTTAGATAAAACTTCTGGGGCTCATTTTATTTTTACTATTCTCTGATCCGTTTAAGGTCTATTCCCTTTTCTTGCACCGTCTCTGTGGTTATTCGGTCTGTGCATGATTTGCAACATGTGACGATGGAATGAAACCTCCGCTTTCTGTAGCATGAGGATTTTCTTTGGAGAAATGACTTTTTTGTATTTGTCGATATATTCAAGGTCAAGTTTGTCCGATTCAATCTTGGCATTGGCCATGTCCTTAAGAATCTTTTCACAGGCTTCATCTGTCATATTTTCTCGATCTCCCTTCATCGCTTCGTGCCAAACCTTATCATTAATCTTAGCTTTTTTATCTTGTAACTCGAAGTAGAGTGGAAAGACGGCTTTAGCCTCTTCTTGTGTAAAACCAGCTTTTTCAGCCAGATAAGCTTCTTGCTTTGCCCTAAACTCTTCCTTGTTCAAAGGAGGATTCTTTTTACCTTGTGCTTGTGTAAGCATAAGGACAGCGAACAACATATAGAATATGGTAATTGTTTTCTTCATGGTGTTTTCTTTAATAGTTTAAATCAGCGTCTGTTAAATATTGATATAACGTATAATCATCCATCATGGCGTCATTCGTGATGGTTTCAAAATATTGGTCAGAAATATCGGAAGCCTCAATGTTAGCAAAGGTGTTTTCCGTCTTGTTTTGAGCACGATCCGAAATATCTTGGAACATTTTGAATGTAAGCATTAAGCCTGCAAACATGGCTGCCATATAGAACCATGGCTTGACACGATCCCACATTGTAACCTTTATTGCTGCAGCAGTCTCTTTCTCAGGGAGTTTCTCCATGAGGTCTTTCGTGAAGTTCTCGAAATAGTTTTCAGGAACTTTAAACGGATTCTTGGTTCCGACTGTTCTTAACAATTCATCTTCTTCTTTCATAATCGTATCCTTTCAAATCTTTAGATGGAAATATGATATAAAGGTTTAACTATGTTCTTTTAAAAAGTCTTCAATTTTCTTGACCGCATGGTGATAAGATGCTTTCAATGCTCCAATACTGGTGCCGACGATTTCAGAGATTTCCTCATATTTCATGTTCTGGAAATACTTCAGATTGAATACCAATCGTTGCTTTTCGGGCAAGGTAAGCAGTGCCTTTTGGAACATTTTCTGTATCTCGTCCCCATCAAAGTATTCATCACTCTCCAATTGGTTAATCAGTTGACTGTCCATCTCATCAATCGAAAGATGTGCAGCAGCACGTTCTTTATTTAAGAAAGCCAACGTCTCATTAAAGGCGATGCGATAGAGCCAGGTAGAAAGCTTTGCTTCTCCGCGGAAATATTCTATATGATCCCATGCGCGGAGAAATGTATTCTGCAAGATGTCATTGGCGTCATCATGACTAAAGACCATTCGTCGAATCTGCCAGTATAACTGTTCGCTATATTGACGGACGATTCGTTCGAAAGCTTCCCGATAGCGGGAGGGATCCTGAAGCAAGGCAATGACTTCTTTTTCGTTGTATTTTTCCATCTTTCTAATTGTTACAGAATCAACTTAAGATTCTCTATGGCTAGTAGGGTGTTTGGGAAGACTGATTGTGCTTCTTTTAGTAGAAGATCCTCTTCTTCGTATCGAGCAGAGAAATGACCTATGACTAGTTGCTTGACTCCAGCATCCTTGGCAATAGTAGCAGCCTGAAGGGCGGTGGTGTGAAACGTCATCTCAGCCTTGGGGCGGTCACTATCCGCAAAGGTAGCTTCATGGTAAAGCAAGTCTACTCCTTTTACTTGCTCGATAATCTCCCTATGATAAAGGGTATCCGAGCAATATGCGTATTTGCGTGGAGAACTCGATGGTGCAGTCAACCTATTGTTCGGTATCACCGTTCCATCGGCCAGCACATAATCCTCACCATTCTTAATCCGATTGATATCACAAGTCGGAATACCATAATAGTCTATCATATCTCGTTTGATGTGGTCGGGTGTTTTCTTCTCGGAAAACAAGAAACCACATGTTGGAATGCGGTGACGGAGTGGAATCGTCGTCACGCTGACAGAACGATCCTCGTAAATGATTTCGATTTTCGACGGGTTGATAGGATGGAACACCACTTCGTAGTCCATCTTCTTGCAAAAGTAATCCAATTGCATATATAGAATAGGCTCAAAGTCGGGATGTGCGTAGATGTGCATCGCCGCTGTTCGGCCTAAAAGATCGAACGTGGAGAGTAATCCAATCAAACCAAAACAATGGTCACCGTGTAAATGTGAAATGAAAATATGGTTTAGTCGAGAGAACTTTAACTTCGAGCGTCTTAGCTGAAGTTGGGTTCCTTCTCCACAGTCAATCATGAACAACTTCTCGCGGATGTTCAGTACCTGAGAAGAAGCGAAATGCCGTGTAGTAGGTAAAGCTGACCCGCACCCCAATATATTCACTTCAAATTTTTCCATCACTGCAAAGATACGTAGTTTTTTAGTTAACTCACATCAAAAAACACTAAAAAGGTGATGAATGGATATTCTCTCTTTAGCCTTGAATAATCAAAGATTATTTTCTTTGTTTTTTATTTGTTGCGGTTGTAATTTAAACGTATATTTACAACCCGATAAAAAACGTTTAACCTAGTTTGATATGAAACGAGAAAATCAAATCGTAGAATGCGTACCTAATTTCAGTGAAGGGCGCGACATGAACGTTATTGCTCAGATAACGGGTGTCATCGAGAAAGTCAAAGGTGTGAAGCTGTTGGATGTAGATCCGGGTGAAGCAACCAACCGTACGGTCGTGACTTTTGTAGGTAATCCTGATGCAGTGGTCGAGGCTGCTTTCCTCGCCGTTCAAAAAGCTGGTCAACTTATTGATATGCGAAACCATCACGGTGCTCATCCTCGAATGGGGGCCACCGATGTGTTGCCTATCATTCCTGTGTCAAATATTACGCTCGAGGAGTGTGCGGCTATCTCTCGTACTTTGGCAGAACGCATTGCTCGGGAGTTAATGATTCCGTGCTATTGTTATGAGGCTGCGGCATTCAAACCGGAACGTACCAACCTGGCTGTTTGTCGGGAAGGTGAGTACGAGGCGCTTCCTGAGAAAATGGCTAATCCAGAGAAGGCTCCTGACTTCGGCGCCCGCCCTTACGACGAAGGTATTGCAAAGACGGGTTGTACGGTGGTTGGAGCAAGAGACTTTTTGATTGCTACTAACTTTAATTTAAATACAACTTCCACTCGTCGGGCAAATGCAATCGCCTTTGATGTTCGTGAAAAAGGTCGTCCGGTACGTGAGGGCAATCCGATTACGGGTAAGATCGTGAAGGATGAGCAGGGAAATCCAGTGATGAAACCAGGAACGTTGAAGGCTACCAAAGCCATTGGATGGTACATTGATGAATATAAAATCGCTCAGGTGTCCATGAACATCACTAATATCAATATCACTCCTTTGCATGTAGCGTTCGACGAGGTTTGTCGTTGTGCCCAGAATCGTGGCGTTCGAGTAACGGGAACTGAGATTGTCGGCCTGATACCCAAGCGAACCTTGATAGAGGCAGGGAAATATTTCTTGAAGAAACAGAACCGTTCGACAGGTATCCCTGAAGAGGACATCATCAATATTGCCATTCATTCCATGGGACTGGATGATTTGAAACCTTTCAACCCTCGGGAAAAAGTCATTGAGTTCTTGCTGGAGGATGTCAATAAACAGAAAAAGCTGGTTGACCTGACCGTTGATGAGTTTGCCTTTGAGACTTCCCGTGAGTCACCTGCTCCTGGCGGTGGAACAATTTCGGCATATATGGGTGCCTTGGGGGCAGCTTTGGGTACGATGGTAGCCAATTTGTCAAGTCATAAGCCGGGATGGGATGACCGTTGCCCTGAGTTTAGTGAATGGGCTGACAAGGGACAGACATTGATGACTGAACTCTTGCATCTGGTAGATGAAGATACGGATGCTTTCAACAGGATTATGTCGGCGTTCGGACTCCCTAAAACAACCGAAGAGGAAAAGACAATCCGCTCAAAAGCTATTCAAGATGCTACATTATATGCTGCTCAAGTACCATTACGTACGATGAAAACTTCTTTCCAGGCTTTTGAAATCTGTAAGGCAATGGCCGAGACGGGTAATCCGAACAGTGTGTCGGATGCCGGTGTTGGTGCCCTGGCTGTTCGTGCGGCTGTGTTGGGTGCCGGCTTGAATGTGAAAATTAATGCGGGAAGCCTGAAAGACAGGGTGATGGCCGAGCAACTGATTGATGAGGCCAACCAACTTATAGCCAAGGCAAAGGAGGCTGAAGCTGAAATCATTGGAATCGTTGAATCAAAAATCTAAATACTATGACAAGAGAAGAATTTGTAAAGGATATACAGATGGGTATTCCGGATACGTTACCGGAACCCCAACCTTATGATGTGGAGGTGAACCATGCTCCACGAAGGAAAGATATCCTGACGCCAGAAGAAAAAAAACTGGCCCTTCGGAATGCTTTACGTTATTTCCCAAAGAAATTCCATGCTGTTCTGGCACCTGAGTTTGCTGAAGAACTGAAGAAATATGGCCGTATTTATATGTACCGTTTCCGTCCTCGTTATGAGATGTATGCCCGTCCCATTGATGAA
>Ga0256405_10007836_pt1 | contig 15715 bp, 11 predicted proteins | sample RumenRJG_02DNA_FD_189096 | JGI IMG/M metagenome (GOLD analysis project Ga0256405, IMG submission 189096) | Bovine rumen microbial communities from Lethbridge, Alberta, Canada - RJG_02 | ecosystem: Host-associated > Mammals > Digestive system > Stomach > Rumen | place: Canada: Alberta... | reverse complement strand
TATCCGCGCCGAGTCTGGCAATGGTAATCTTGTCCGCGGATGCCGCATACTTTTTATTCATCAGCGCGCTGGTTATTTTGCGGGGAATGCTGCCGCGGCGGTATATGCCCGGTATATAAGACACGCAGAGAAGTACCGCCAGTACGACGCACAGCAGCTCAAGGCTGTATTTTTTTATAACGCTACGCATGGCTGCTCCTGAATTTTCTGCCTGCGCATGCAAAAATCACTGCCGCGCACAGCATGTACGCAATGATGCCCGCATGCAGCGCCAGAATACGGAGCATACCGGATAAATATGCTCCGGTACCGGTGACTTTATATAAGGCGGTAGAATACAAACTTTTCTGGTAGACCTTGCACAAGGCCTCCTCTTTCTGCAGCGTCATGAGCGCGGATGATAAAAAGCTCATATTCCTGAAATCTCCGGGAACTTCTGAAAACGCAAGCAGTTTTGTATGAACAACATACTGGTCAGGCAGAATGATCATCCGGGCCGTATATTCGGGCATAGATTCTTCTGCGCTGTAATACGGCTTTATCGCGCCGTCATATACGGCCGCAACTGTATACCGTCCTTTTGCCGTCTCAGCGTCCGTGCCGCCGGCGGGTGCAGAAAGCGCTGCGGACACTACGGCCGGATCGATGGCATCCGCATGCTCTGCTGACGGCGCGTACAGCCGGGCTGACGCTGAGCTTTTGAGCAGCGGAGTCGCATACGGCGTATAGATACCGACCGGCGCAGGCCAGTACCATGTCATGCCTGCAGGAATAACCGCCTGCGGCGCAAGCTTTATCCACAGCGGGTACGGAAGTACCGCGTTGCCTTCACCGCGCAGCCGTACGCAATCATCGTCGGCGATAATCTGCGGGCCCAGCTCAATGCCGTTGGCACGGAGAAATGGCAGCAGCGCGTCATCAGCGGCGGTAGCGGTAAGCTTCCAGTTTTTATGCAGGTTGATATGAAAAGGTGAAATTGCGAACAGAACGCCGCCGCCTCTGCGGAGAAACCGCTCGACCGAAGCAACGTCATAGTCAGTAAGCTTTATGGAACCGAATACGATGAGCGGAATCGAAACATCGCGCAGGCTCCCGTCAATATCATCAGTTGAAACCTGCTCGCAGACATAGCCAAGCTGCTCCAGCCAGGGAACCACATAGCCGTAATCATCGTCAAGCGACAGACCGTTGCCGCAGAGCACATAGACATGCCGCTGTATACCGAACGCCAGGTACTGTATTTTTACAGCAAGCGCATATTCCAATGCGGCGGCAGACGGAACGAACGGTATGACGGTGCGGCTGCCCAGATACTCAAGCACGACGGCAGAATACACCGGCGTTTCTTTTCCGCCGGTCTGCGGTATGCCGGGAAGAAACTGCGGTTCTATGCCGTATGATGAAAGAAGCCGTGCGTCATCGTCAGCCGCATACACGGCTTCGCAGGTAATCAGATCTGACACCGAGGCATAGCTGTACAGATAATCGGCGATGTCGCGCGACGCAGGATACGCAGACTCCAACGCGCGGGATCTGAAATAAGTGATATGAAGCGGATTGTCCACGGACTGCAGCAGCACTTTGCTGTATGTAGAAACCGAAAACATGCTGCTTTTAGTAAGATCCGTCCTGATATAAAAACGGGTTCCGTCAGCCATGCACAGAATGCAGGCGGCCAGCGCAAGCAGCTCTTTGCGCCGGATTTTATGGCGGCCTTTTCTGCGCTCCGCGGCATATCCCGACAGAATAAGCAGAAATGCCGTCATGGCAATATAATAGACAATGTCCCGCGTATCGATGATGCCTTTGCCCGCAGCGTCAAAGTGATAGGCTATGCTCAGGAACCTGCACAGCTGCCATGGCAGCAGATGCATGACCACTCCCAATGCGAGTATGCCGCCCGGCAGAATGCCGCGGTTATCGGGGAACGCCGTATTCGAGCATACGCAGAGCGCCGTTGCGGCGGCACCGTACAGAGCGGTTCCTAAAAATCCTGCGGCTGTCTGGCCTGCGTCCACATCACCCCAGAAATTTACCACAGCCGGAACGGCAAGCAGCGGCAGGCAGGCAAACAGGAACATGATGTATGCGGCGATCCATCTGCATACACTCATTTTTATCGCGCTGACCGGAAGCAGGCCGTCAAACCTGCGGTCCGATCTGTTCAAAGCTGTAAGCGCAGGAATGTATATGATACAGACGGCCGGAACGGCAGTGAAAAAAGCATGCAGGTCAGCGGAACCGCCTGCGCGGAAAAAATAGAATACAAAAAAGCGGATGCATGCCGCAAGGCAGAATAATGCGGACAAAACAAAGAAAAGCGGCTGCCTGAAATAGGCATACAGTTCTTTTTTTATACAGTTCATGACAGCCCCTGCATATAGTTCAGCAGCGTCTGCTCCAGCGTGTCAGAACTGCCGCAGGCCATAAGCTCGTCCGGCGTTCCCTGCACGGCAAGCATGCCGTCCGCCATGACGCCAATCCAGCCGCACAGCTCAAGCGCTTCAGACAGAACGTGCGTTGACTGCAGCACGGTTTTTGCTGCGGACAGTTTTCTGAGCAGCTCATGCATGGCATGCACCTGTACCGGATCAAGCCCGCCGGACGGCTCGTCAAGGATAAGCACCGGCGGGTCATGGATCAGTGCCTGCGCAAACGAAACGCGCTGACGCTGGCCTTTTGAAAGCCTGCCGATCTTCCGGGGCAGCAGCTCATGCAGCGAGCATGAATCGATCACCGTGTCTACCGCACGGCGGCATGATGCTTTGTCAGTATAATACAGCGGCGCAATAAGACGCAGAAATTCGAGCACCGTGTACCGGTCATACAGTACCGGCTGCTCCGGGACGAATCCCGTCAGCCGGTGGAACCGGTCGGACGCCCGCAGTGCGTCAAAGCTTGTACCCGTATCATCTACGATATGTACAGAACCGGACGTGGCATAATGCAGCGCGCATGCCGCCCTGAGCACCGTTGATTTTCCGGCACCGTTCTGTCCCAATAAACCGCTGATTTTTCCAGGACCTATCGAAAAAGAAACGTCACGGACGGCAGGCCTGCCGCCGCCATACGATTTGGTAAAATGTTCAAACGAAAGCATCAATCAATATACGGAATCTCAAAATGCATACGGTCCCGGGTCAGCACAGTCTCGGGGAACACTTTCTGTGCTTCCTCAAGCAGGCCTGAAAGCTCCTTGTCGGTATACCGCGGGCTGTAATGGATAAGCCCCATCTGCCGTACGCCGGCATCACGGGCAATCGATGCAGCCTGCGATGCGGTCATATGCTTTTTTTCACGCGCCTGATCAGCCACATCCTGCATGAACATGCCCTCGCAGATCAGCAGATCAGAGCCCCGTACTTCTCCCGCAATAGAAGGAAGATACAGCGTATCGGTTACATAGCTGAACTTTCTGCCGCTGCGTTTCGGCCCCATCACCTGCTCGGGCTGTACCGTACTGCCGTCATCGGCAGTGACCGGTTCTCCGCTCTGCAGCCGTGACCACAGCGGACCGCAGGGAACATGCAGTTCACGCGCTTTTTCAGGATCAAACTGTCCGGGGCGGTCCAGCTCCTCAAGCGTATAGCCCACACAAGTCTTTGTGTGCTCAAGCGGGAATGCCCTGATATAGAACCCGTCCCCTTCATGCACGACGCAGGGAGCGGTGATTTCTTTTACCACGATGGGATAGTTTATGTACATGTCCAGCACTTTCCGGCTGGTTTCAATATACTCCGCGATTTTCGACGGGCCGTAGATATACAGCGGCTCCTTGCGGTCAACCTGCGCGGAAAGCATGAGAATACCGGGCAGACCAGTAACATGATCCGCATGTGTATGTGAGACGAATATGGCATCTATTTTTTTCCACTTAAGATTCAGACGGCGCAGCGAAACCTGCGTCCCCTCACCGCCGTCGAACAGGAATAAATCACCGTCCCGCCGCAGCAAAACAGACGTCAGATGGCGATACGGCAGGGGCATCATGCCTCCGCAACCAAGAATAAAAGCTTCCATGTTCATATGTACTGCATCCTACAATAAAATCATACTTTTTACAATTGAGGTAGTTTTAAATGCACGATATACTGATTCCCATGAAAAATGCATTATTGCTGATTGATGTTCAGTATGATTTCTGTAATCCGTCGGGCGCGCTGTTTGTGCCCGGCAGTCCTGATGACTGTGCTGCCATGGCAAAGTTTATTACCGAAAACAGCAGCCGCATAGACGCTATTTTTGCAACGCTTGATACTCATTCTGCGTATCACATCGCTCATCCGCTTTTTTGGACCGATGCGGCCGGTAACCGCCCGGCCCCCTACACGCCCATTACGCTGGAATCATACCGGAACGGGCTGTGGAAACCTGTCGACGCTTCTTTGGGCGCATATGTGGAAACATATCTGACAGCATTGGAAAAACAGGGAAAATATACGCTGCTTATCTGGCCGCCGCACTGTCTTATCGGCTCACAGGGCTGGACCATGGATAAAACGGTATATGATGCGGTGTCCGCATGGGAACAGGAAAAACCGGGACGCATCGCATGCTGCATCGAAAAAGGCCATCATGCCCTTACGGAGCATTACAGCGCGGTCAGAGCTGAAGTTCCTGTACCGGGCTGTCCTGAGACCGATACAAATACAAAGCTCATTCAGGACCTGCAGCAGTACGACCGTATCTATGTAGCAGGAGAAGCGCTCTCACACTGCGTGGCGAATACGGTGAATGATCTGCTGAAATCGATTCCCGCCGGCAAATTCACGCTGCTCAGCAGCTGTACTTCAAGCGTAAGCGGCTATGAAAAGCAGGGAGAATCGTTTATTGAAAGCTGGCGTGCGCAGGGAATGTCCGTAGAATAAGGGGAACCTCAAGGACGCCTGCGCGTTTGACAGGGGCCGCTACCGGCCTCTGATCAGCTTTTTGATTTTTTTATACCAGAACGCGCGGAACCGCTCTGCGCTGATATACAGCGGATAGAACGGCGATACAGGCATGTCTACGGATCCCGGGCGGTGCACCACCGCGCCGCCGAATCCGGTTTTAAACAGATACAGCCCGTGCATGGGGTGCTGCTCATCGGCAAACGGCGGAATACCGTAAAAATCATACACAGGACAACCGTATGCTTTTGCATCGTTTATGGCAGTCCATTGCAGCAGATATGCCGGCATAAGATTACGCTTGCAGTTTCCGGACGCACCGTACAAATAGACTGCCTCGCGTCTGCAGAAAAGCGTCATTATCGCGGCAAGCGCGTCTCCTTCATGGCGTGCGATATACAGCGTTACGGCAGGAGCACCCTGCTCCCGGTTGTCCGCGCTCAGGGCAAGCAGCGCGCGGTAATACGACTTGGCGTGAATGGCTATGCCGTCACGCCGGGCTGTGGTTCTGTACAGATCATAGAAGCAGTCAAGCGCGCTTTCAATATCAGGATCATTTCCGCGGAACGCAGTTACCGTCACGCCTTTTTTTTCTGCAAGCCTGATATTGTACCGCCATTTTGATTTCATATGTGCCAGCATGTCATCGGCGGACTGCTGCAGGTCAAGCAGAACCGTATCGGGCGGCTGTATATCCACCGGACACTTTTTCAGACCGAACCGCTCTGCCCGTGATAAAAATGACAATGAGGTGACATAAAAATCCCGATCCTCACAGCTGGAAAAATCAATGGGAATGTCATACCGTACGCACAGCGTGTTTTTAGGAAGCTGAGGTTTCAGCGCCGCGGCAAATTCCCGGAGCAGGCAGGCATAGCTTCTGATGTTGTCCAATGCGGTCTGCGCATGCGTGCACGCAGAAACTTCCGGCGCAAGCGGAATATAGGCGATTGAAAAACTGAGGATTCCTTTCTTTAAGGTTCTGATCAATACAGAAACAGAAAAATCAACCGTCAGGCCTTCTGCTGAAGCGGCGGAGACAGTGAACCTCAGCGGATTCCAACCGTTGCAGCCTTTAAAATGCCCCCAGAACGGTGACTGTAAAAACCGGCCGCCGGTGTCATCAGGATTACCGTCGGCCAGTCTGTTAATCGTAAAAGAATACATAGAACGGAATCAGTTCACCGGGCCGTTGACCGTCTTTTCAGTTGTGATCGGTCTGCCGGCTGCGGTCAGCGTTTTGCCCGCAATCTGCAGCTTTTTATCAACGATCTTGAATTCCACCTGAAAGAATGTATCTGCATTGATGGAGGCGGGTTTATCTGCGGCCGCCTCACCTTCTATGACGATCTTTGTACCGGGTTCAGCCCACGGTGCCTCAAGCGGCTCCACGCAGTCCTTTCCAGTCTCATCCTTGTAGTCGGCGGCAAGCAGCATACCGTGGCTTTCAACGCCGCGCATTTTACGAGGCTCAAGATTATAGGCCAATATAATATGCCTGCCGATAAGCTGCTCAGGCGTCAGATACTGCCGGAGACCGCTCTGTATGATACGCTCCGTGCCGGTACCGTCATCAAGATGCTCGATATAGAGCTTTTCTCCGTCAGGATTATTTTCTACGCTCAGAATCTTTGCAACCCGCAGATCGATGTTCGCAGAAAAATGCGCGGCCTGATCAGCAGCAAGCGCAGGCTCCTGCGCGGGAGCACTTTTCTTCTGAGCCTTTTTCTTTTCTTTTCCGGCTTCCTGACGCTCGCTCTGACTTCCGGCAAACTTTGCGCGGAACGCTTCCGTAGTCTTTTTATCAAGCGGCGTAAAATACACGCCGGTCTCACCGATGGTATCAAGCCCCTCTGTTTTTCCTAAATCTGCCCAGGTCAGCGAGCCGGGAGCTGCAGGGCAGCCGATGCGGGTATCCGCCGCCGCTTTGCCCATGAATGACAGAATCTTCTGTGTATACTGCGGCATATAGGGATGCGCAAGGATCATCAGATCTTTAATGATATAGCACAGGTTATGGATCAGCATTGCAGCCTTGTCAGGATCGGTATTGCGTGTTTTCCACGGCTCGCCCGCCTGGAACGCTTTGTTCGCAATATCGCTGATGGCAAAGATTTCATGGAACGCATCTTTAAGATCCGCCCACTCCAGCAGCTCCGTAATGCGCTGCTCTTTTTCACGGACCTGCTTCCAGAGCGCCTCATCAACGGGAGCGTCAGGAATCTTTCCGTCATAGTACTTGGTGACGAACAGAAGCGTACGGTTCACCAGATTGCCGAGATTGCCGATAAGCTCGCCGTTGTAGCGTTCCTGGAAATCTTTCCACGTGAACTGCGTGTCCTGCTTTTCAGGGCGGTTATAGAAAATATAGAAACGCCATGCGTCCGCGGGAATACCGCTTTCTTTGGCATCGCTGCCGAATACGCCGACACCTTTTGACTTACTGAATTTGCCGTCCTCATAGTTCAGGTACTCGGTTGAGCTCATGTGGAACAGCTTTGTCCATTCATGGCCGCTGCCGAGCAGACTGCACGGGAATACAACCGTGTGGAACGGAATATTATCTTTTCCGATGAACTGGAACAGATCGACGGGAGGCTTGCCGGAAGCTTCGGCAGACTCAGACGGGAGCCACCAGCTCTTATAATCGAATGATGTTTTGCCTTCGGCTGCAAGCTCGTCCGCAAGCTGCTTGGTGATGGAAATATAGCCGATCGGCGCATCGAACCAGACGTAGAAGACCTTATTTTCGTAGCCCGGCTTCGGAACGGGGATGCCCCACTTTAAATCACGGGTGATGGCGCGCTCGTTCAGACCGTCGCGAATCCATGCCTTGGTCATCTGGATGGCGTTTGCGGACCACTTTCCGTCAACGCTTGTTTTTTCCATCCACTGCTGCAGTTTGGGAGCAATGGCGGGCAGATCGATATACAGATGCTTTGTCTCGCGGACTTCCGGCGTGTGGCCGCAGGTGGCGCAGCGCGGAGCCTGCAGCTCCGTCGGATCAAGCAGGGAGCCGCAGTGCTCGCACTGATCGCCGCGCGCATCGTCATAGCCGCATTTGGGGCAGACGCCGCGCACAAAGCGGTCGGCAAGGAACATATTGCAATGCGGACAGAACAGCTGCTTTGTCGTATGCTCCTTTATATAACCGTTTTTATCGAGCTCCTTGAAAATTTCCTGCGTGATGTCCGTAATCTGTTCGTTTGACGTACGGCCGAATTTATCAAAGGCGATGCCGAACCAGTCATAAATATCCCGGTGGATTTCATAATAGTAGTCGCACAATTCCCGCGGCGTTTTTTTCATTTCAATGGCTTTGGTTTCGGTCGCGGTGCCGTATTCATCTGTACCGCAGATATACAGCGTATCATAGCCGCGGCTGCGGCAGAAACGGGCGAACACATCCGCAGAGAGCATCTGGATAAGGTTTCCCAGGTGCGGAATGTTGTTGACATATGGTAATGCTGAAGTAATAAGACGTCTATTCATAATGAGCGATATTATAAAATTTATTTACCGGTTGGTCAATTTACAGGCTGATTTTGCAGCAAGGTCGTCACCTGCCGATATGCAAGGTCGTCACCTGCCGATATGCAGACTCGTCACCTGCCGATATGCAGACTCGTCACCTGCCGATATGCAGACTTGTCACATGCCGATATGCAGACTTGTCACCTGCCGATATGTACATTGACGTCATGAATGCGTATACTGCATGCCATGACTCAGTATTCCGATCCGCAGTTCGAATCATGGCTTGACAGGTGCCTGAACTTTGAAAAGCTGCCTCAGAAAAATATGTTCTGGCTTGATACCATCCGGTTCCTGTGCGGAAAATTCAATAATCCGCAGAATGCGGTGCCTGCCGTTCATATCGCGGGCTCCAAGGGCAAGGGATCCGTGTCCGCCATGATAAGCGCGGTGCTAACACAGGCAGGGTACCGGACGGGACTGTACACATCCCCGCATATCATGAGTTTTTTTGAGCGCATCAGCATGCCGGAAGGTGCGCTGCCGCAGGCCGTATACCGGGATTCCGCACGCGAGCTCATGGCGGGCATAGATTCGATTCAGGATACGGAGCTGCCCGGCGGCAGGCCGCTGACCTGGTTTGAGCTCGTTACGCTGTATGCGTTCCTCTGCTTTAAAAACGCACGGCTTGACTGGGCCGTATATGAGACAGGGCTCGGCGGCAGGCTTGACGCCACGAATGTACTCATGCCGCGTATCTGCGCCGTTACTCCGATCGAGCTTGAGCATGTGCAGTATCTGGGTGACACGGAGGAAAAAATCGCCGCCGAAAAAGCCGGCATCATTAAGCCGCATACCCCGGTATATATCGCCGCTCAGAAACCGCAGGTCAAGGCTGTATTCCGTGCAAAGGCACAGGAAGTGCAGGCTCCGGTCTATTTTGTGGACGAGCTTGTTTCATCTGTATCGTATTCATATACCGCACAGCCTGCAGAAAGTCCCATGCATATAAAAATAACGTCCGAGTCGTTCCCGCGGCCGCTGGAGACTGACCTGCGCATGCCGGGAAGCTTTCAGGCATACAACGCTGCGCTTGCCGCGCTCATCGTCAGACGGCTGTATCCGGAACTGGATCTGCGGATCATTGAAAAAGGACTGTCACATGCATTTCTGGAAGGAAGATTCGAAATACAGCGCAACCCGGCGCCCTACCCGCAGATTCCCGCGCTCGTCATGGACGGCGCCCACACGGTGAACAGCGTCGGATTCACCATGGAAACGTTCCGTGCGCTGTTCAAGGATCAGCCTGCGGAGCTGCTGTTCGCCTGCGCGGCGGACAAGGACATAGCGCACATCGCGCCGCTTACTGCACTCAGATTCAGCAGGATAACGCTCACCAGGCCGGGAAGCGCAAAGCAGGCAGACCTGCCGAAAGCCGTTCAGGCGTTCAGACAGGCAGGCATTGAATTTGAAATGATTGAGGACTGTACGGCGGCAATCGAGCATGCGCTCTCACAAGCCGCCGCACGCGGTTCCGTACTCCTTACCGCAGGCTCGTTCTACCTTGTGGCGGAAGTAAAGAAATTCCTTCAGGAGCGGTCTCGCTGAACAGCTCAGACGGGAAGCTCACCGACATATACACGCGGCACACGGCGGCTTATGCCGGTAAGGATTTCGTAGGAGATCGTGCCTGTGCTGCGGGCAATGTCGTCCGCTGTCTGCAGCGCGCCTGATTCCCTGGGGCCGAAAATCACGGCTTTGTCCCACCGTTTTACACGGCTGTTACCATTACCGATATCGACCATGCACTGATCCATGCAGATGCGTCCGCGCACCGGATATGCGCTTCCGTTTACGGCAACCTGCAGTCCGGGCGAGCAGCGGCGCAGCAATCCGTCGGCATATCCTGCGGGCAGCACCGCTATGTCCGTCGGCACGTCTGCCGTCCATGTACGCCCGTAGGAAACGGATGCTCCCGGCTCAAAATGACGCACGGCCACTACCCGTGTTTCAAACGCCATGACGGGCCGGATGTCCAGCGGACGACCTGCAGCCGCCAGATACGCTGCATCCACTTCATCAGGATAATATCCGTAGACAATGATTCCGGGGCGCACCATATCAAGCTGCATATCCGGATACTCAAGCAGCGCGGCAGAACTTGAGCAATGACGGATGCCGGGATCAATACCGGCGTTCCGTACGCTTTCAACAGCATGCGTGAACGCGGCGATCTGCCGCTCCGTATATTGTCTGCCTTCCTGCTGCACGTTGTCTGCAAACGCAAAATGCGTGCACATGCCGCCGAGCTTCAGGTGGCTGCACTTCTGGATATAAGCCGCCACGTCAGCCGCCTGATCGGGCATACAGCCGATTCTGCCCATGCCGGTGTCCACCGCCAGATGCACGGTACACGTCACGCCTGCAGCCGCAGCGGCCTGCTCAAACAGCGCGCAGTATGCTTCATCGGTTACAAACGGCGTGAGTCCGCAGGCAACCACATCGGCGGCTTCCTCCGGCGTACAGAGACTGAAAAGCAGCACCGGCGCCGTAATGCCGCCGTCGCGCAGCTCCCTGCCCTCATCCACGGTCGCCACCGCCAGATACTCTACGCCGCACGCAAGCACGGTTTTTGCCACCGTCACCGCTCCGTGGCCGTACGCATTCGCCTTTACCGTCACGCACATTCTGGTGCCCGGCTTTACCGCGCGCCTGATACTCTGTATGTTATTTCGTAAATTATTTAAATATATAACAGCACGTGTACTTCTCATAACCGTATACTGTAGAGAAATTACATAAAATTAGCAAGTGACAGACCGTTCTGCAGAAACACGTTCTGCAGAAACACTTGCAAATAATACGACCTTTATACTATAATTTGTAGATATATTGCATTCTGCATATAAAATTGTTGTAATAAAAATTAAGGTTATATAATGAAAGTTAAAACATTGCTTATAAAAACGGCCGGTGCAGTTTGCGCCGCAGCACTGCTTGCCTCATGTCAGACAACAAAGAATACCGCACACGGAGCAGAAACTCCTGCAGCCGGAAAGACCGATACGACGGCGCAGACGGCAGCCGAATCCCAGACAGTTCTGGAGCCGGTTCCTGCCGCTCCCGTAATTCCGGAGCCGACGCCCGCTGAAAAATTCCTTGCCGAAAACGCGGACACCACGCTCTCCGTTACCTCCGTGCCCGCAGCAACCGTAAAGCATAAGGCATTCTCCAAGCCGTATAAAGTTTCCGTAACAAAACACGGTGCGCCGGCAGCAGACTACCGGCTCGTCGTGTCATACCCCGTCTCAAAAGACGGTGACATTGTATTCTATGAAAAACAGACCATATCCACAGGCGCGGACGGAATCGCCGTGTTTACGCCCGGCGTGCCCGAGGACTCATTCAATACCCACGTCACCTTTATGCCGGCCGTAAGCTCGTCCGACCCGGAGGTTGTCAAGCTGGTGTCCGACATGTCCGTTGAAGCCCCGTGGAAGGTAAGCACCGACTACAAATACAAGGGCGGCATCATCAGCGTCATGGAAACGGACGCACGCGGTTCTCCCTTCTCATCAAAACTGCTTATGGATCTGGTGGGCAAAGGATTCGCCAATATCGGCAACGGTGACTTCACCCGTGAAATAAAGACCGGAAACCAGCAGACCGTCTATAAAGCCGCAAAGAATCTTGCGGGCGGTTCAGTCGGGTTCCTTATCTACGGAACGGTAAAGCCGGAGGGCGCCGCGGTTAAAACAGCAGACGGCTACGCCTACTCGCTTACCGGCGAAATCTATGTGCTTGATATGAAGACCGGACGGCAGCTGTACAAAACGATCAGAACCGTCTCCGTAACCGATGCGGCACAGTGGAAAGTGCTAGATGTAGCCAAAGATGCGCTTGCATCGGAACTGGCGGAAGCCGTGCTGTTCGGAATGTAACAGATACGGGCTGCAAAACGAAATAGAGCGAAAGTACAGGGCTCACAGCCTTCCGGAACTTTTCGCATACCATACAGGGAGGGAGTAAACGCTATGATCTATACTGATACGCGTGATTCATCTGTAAAAACTGATTTCAGAACTGCGGTTATGGGAGGTATGAATCCTGAGACCGGCGGTCTGTATATTCCTGTCAGCTATCCGAAGATTGACAGTTCTTTTATCAACAAGGCGGCTGATCCGTCGTTCAGGGAAATTGCGTTCAATATGGCCAAGCCGTATGCCGAGGGAGAGATTCCTGACCAGGATCTTACGGATATCATACTGGATGCCTACCCGTTCATATCAAAGGTTGTCCCCGTAGATCCCGTCACCTACATGCTTGAGCTGTTCCACGGCCCTACCTGCGCGTTCAAAGATTTCGGCGCACGGTTCATGGCCCGCGTCATGTCGTATTTTAACCGCAGCGAATCCGGCACGCTCCATATACTGGTGGCGACCTCCGGTGATACCGGCAGCGCGGTAGGCAGCGCCTTCCATAACGTGGAGGGACTGGACGTGACGATTCTGTATCCGGCGGGCAAAATAAGCCCGCTGCAGGAAAAACAGCTGGCAACATTCACCGGCAATGTGCGTGCGCTCAAGATAAACGGCACGTTTGATGACTGCCAGAAGCTCGTAAAGACCGCCTTCACCGATGCAGACCTGCGTAAAAAGTTCCGGCTGTCGTCCGCCAATTCAATCAATATTTCACGCCTGCTGCCGCAGAGCTTCTACTATATGTATTCATCGATCGTAGTACGCAACCGGCAGCATGACAATTCAATCGACAATCCCGCCATCATAGCGGTAGTGCCGTCCGGCAACTTCGGCAACCTTACCTCCGGCCTTATCGCAAGAGAAATGGGAGCTCCCATAGACGGATTCGTGGCTGCTACGAACACGAACCATACCGTGCCGGACTGGATCGCCACCGGTGAATACAATCCGCGCCCGTCAGTCGCAACCTACGCCAACGCCATGGACGTGGGCGCGCCGAGCAACTATGAGCGCATACATGCCATGTACTCGCTTGAGCAGATACGTCATCTGTTCGCCTCATACTGGCTTGACAACGACGGAATCATGCAGGCGCTTAAAGAATGCAATGTAAAGACAGGCTATATCATCGATCCGCACGGCGCGATCGCATGGAAAGCATGGGATGACATGCGCCACGGCGCCATGGAGCGGCTTATTGCTGACGGCGTGCAGAAATCGGACTACACCAAACCCGGTCTGACTCCGAACATTCCCGATTGGGCGCAGAAAGTGGTTGACCGCAAGGCCGTAGGCATCATCCTTGAGACCGCGAATCCCGCTAAGTTCACCGCAACCGTAAAAGAAGCCATCGGGCGCGAGCCGCCCATGCCCGAGCGTCTGCTTGAGATCATGCAGCTGCCCGACCATGCTGTACCGATGGAAAACAGCTATGCCGAATTCCGCGGCTGGCTGGAAGCAAATCTGGCGCAGTAGCAGTAAAAGCGATGAAAGCAGAAGAGCCGCAGTCCTGCAAAGGCTGCGGCTCTTGTCGTTTAAACGGAATTGTTTCAGACATAAAAAAAGCCTTGCGTCGTTCAACGCAAGGCTTAAGCGGCTGAAGGGAGTCGAACCCTCGTCATCAGCTTGGAAGGCTGAGATAATGAGCCGTTATATGACAGCCGCAAAATGTAAGAATATATTACATAAAACGAACATCTTGGTCAAGTACTTTCTGGATAATTTTCCAAAAATCCCGGAGAAAGCAGACCGCTTACCGTCTGACGCGTAAGCAGCGTTTCCTTCGCGCAGGCAAGCCCGTAATGAATGCACCGCTTGACCGGTTTTCCGGACAGGAACCCCATAAGGAACCCCGAGGCAAGCGCATCACCTGCTCCGATCGTATCGACGATCTGCGGCGACACATACGGCGGTTCGTTCCATGTCTCCTGCCCGATGCGCACCATGACGCCGCGCTCACCGAACGTGATGATAAAATTCTTAAAGCCAAGCTGCTGGAATGCATCCGCGGTCTTAAGATCAGGAGCCACCTCTCCGCCGAGTATGGCCGCTGCTTCGAACTCATTGCAGCCGAACAGGTCCATGAGCGGCGCCCACTGCAGCGTTTTTGCAGCGATATCAGGCGCAGTGGCGTTCTGGAATACAAAGATATCAGGATTCTTTTTCTTAAGCTCGTAGAAAGCCGCAAGCGTCTCTTCCCGCGGATTGGAGTCCATGACGAATGTGGTAATATGCTCACGGTTTATATAGTTAAGCACCTGATCGTCGCAGGTAATCTCGCGCAGCACATTGGTGCAGTAGATGCATGATGCGCTCTTGCGGGCGCTGGCCATGACGGAGAACAGAGCGGTCTTCCGCTCATTGCTCACGCGCAGCAGCTCAGTACCGACCTGCTCAGCCTCAAGGCCTCTGCGCAGAAATTCGCCGAATATATCGTTTCCCACTACGGAAAGTACGGCGGTGTCCATTCCAAGATGCTTTAGATTAATGGCCATGCCGCGTGCAACGCCGCCCGGCACCAGCTCTATGGAGCCGTCCCGGTACGCTTCATTCTCATCGCTTTCAGGGCTGTAGGCCTTAATGTCAACAGAAACATTCCCGACACAAAGTATTTTACGGTGTAATTCTTGATGATTTGGCATTCCAAATGAATAATATAATCACATGGCTGCATTGTCAACATTACAGATTTACGGTAGTATACATGCACTATGAAAAAACAGACAATGACGATTGTATGCATCGGTCTTTTGGGCCTGAGCGCAGCGCTGCTGAGCTCCTGCGCAGGAACAAAAAAGCAGGAGGATACAGTCCGTATCAATATCAGTTCTGAGCCGGACAGTCTTGATCCGTGGAGTTCTGCGGCGGCGGATACCCGCGCCGTGTTCCGCAACGTTTTTGACGGTCTGCTGCTGTTCGCTTCTGACGGAAGCCAGATTCCCGGCATTGCCGAAAGCCATGAGATCTCAGCGGACGGGCTCACCTACACCTTCCATCTTGCAAAGAATGTCCAGTTCCATAACGGTGACAAGCTTACCAGCGCGGATGCGGTGTACACCTACACTAAGCTGGCCGGCCTTGACGGCTCCAAGCCGGTCATGTCCAAGTACACCTGCATCGAATCAGTCTCCGCGCCCGATGACTATACGTTCTGCGTGAAGCTCAAGGCGCGCAACGCCCAGTTCCTGCAGCTTGCGGAGGCCGCCATCATGCCGCGCGGCTATACAGGCCAGGCGGAGCATCCGATAGGAGCCGGTCCGTTCAAATTCGTAGAATATGTTCCGGGACAGAAAATCGTGCTGGAACGTTTTGATGACTATTATCTTGCTGCCCGCAAGGCTAAAATCAAGCGCGCAGAAGTCTATATTATGA
>Ga0256405_10007833_pt1 | contig 15716 bp, 12 predicted proteins | sample RumenRJG_02DNA_FD_189096 | JGI IMG/M metagenome (GOLD analysis project Ga0256405, IMG submission 189096) | Bovine rumen microbial communities from Lethbridge, Alberta, Canada - RJG_02 | ecosystem: Host-associated > Mammals > Digestive system > Stomach > Rumen | place: Canada: Alberta... | reverse complement strand
ACAACTTCGCTACCAATCTACTTGCAGGACTCATTGCATACAACATGCTGCCGAAGAAACCTGCAATGAATATTGAAATAATTGACAAAAGCAGACTTATTGCATAAGTCTTATATCGAACTCACGTATTATTAAGGCCGAAGAAGGAGGACATCTGTATGCGGGGTTTAAGCAGGAGATTACGCCGTATGAATATAAGAAGCGGGTGGAGGATGGAAGCATCACGGAGGTGTTGGCCAAGCATACGGTATAGGCGGGGGATGTGTTTTATCTTCCGGCGAGAAGGGTACATGTCATTTGCGGCGGGATACTGTTGGCGGAAGTGCAGCAGTCGTCGGATGTGACGTATCGGATATTTGACTATAATAGGCCGGGGCTGGATGGGAAACCTAGGGAGTTGCATACGGAACTGGCGGCAAAGGCACTGGATTTTCATGTGGAGGAGAATTACAGGACGGAATATTTGGATTCGGAGAATAAGGCTGTGAAGGTGATCGATACACCTTACTTTGGAGTGAGGGTGATGGAGATAGTGGATAGGAGCTTTCATCGGGATTTGAGGAAGTACGGGAGTTTTATTGTCTCAATGTGTATTGAGGGAGATTGTAAGATACGGTTAAGGGTTAATGGTTCAGGGTTCACGGTTAATGGTGAAAGGGGCATGGATGAAGAGAGTGGTACACCTTAATTATATTATATGGTACCGATACGATTACTATTTGAGGTGATTGTTGAAGGAAATACGATGAATGACGTAACTTTTATTAAAAAACGAGGAGAGATGGAGCGAATTTGAATAAAAATCACTATCTTTGTGGAAAAAAGAAAATAATAGATGAGGTGCTACTTCCGTTCATTTGATGCCGGTATAGGCGATTGCAATGTTATCAGGCTAGTTAAGGATTGTGGGGCGCAATATGCCATTATGGTTGATTGTGGAAAGTATACCACATCGGTAAAGGAGTACGTAAGAGATGTTCTACATGATCACATCAATCTTCTGATAGCTACCCATATAGATGGTGACCATATATTAGGACTTATAAACATGTTGAATGAACATGAGGGACTGACAGTAGATAACATCTGGTATAATTGCTACAGAAGAACAGATACAGATACTGAAGTTAGGTTGAATGACCAGCAAAAGCGAATAATAGAACAAATCAAGAAAGCTTTGCCAGTGGAGTTTGATGCCATCAACTATCGAGAGATAAGTGCGCCACAAGGGAAGACGCTGGCAAAGACGATACTCGAAAATGATGCGTTGAAGCAAGTCTGGCAGAAGGACTTTATTACTGACCAAATTGAAGACTTTGTTTTACCAGACGGATTCGGAAAGATTGTATTATTGGGGCCGAAACAAAATGCCCTTGAAGCCATAGAGAATAAGTTCAAGGATGCATTTGACAAATATTTCATGCAGGCATGGAACGATAGTTTGGAGCAAGGCGATGAGTTAGAAGAATTACTTGTCAGACTGACAGATACCCTACAAGACAGAATCATGATGAAATCCATAAATTCGAATACTCCCTGCACTTATAATGCTGCTTTTGTGAGAAACAAAGCAAAAGAAGAGGATGCGGACGACTCTGATACCAATTATTCGTCGATAGCCTTTATGCTGGAGTACGAAGGACATAAGATAGCTATGCTGGGAGATGCTTTTGCCAGTACGATAGAAAAGGCTATAGACAACAAATATGGGAATGAGGCCAAGCCTATAGAATGTGATGCTATTAAGGTGTCGCACCATGGCAGTAATGGAAACAACAGTAAGAAATTGTTTAGTCTTATCAACTCTCAGAAATATTTCATTCCAGGCGGTAAAGGGGATGATTATCCAACATGGGGTACGTTTGGAAGGATTGTAGAGAGTCATCAAGATCATCACCCAAAGTTGGTAGTGTTTAGTCATTTTTGCGATATGTCGGAGAAGATTAATGCTTTAAGTGACGAGGACAAGCATGAACTAGGAGTGGAAACCATCATAACAGAGCAGGAATATGAGTTATTTGAATAGCGTAATAGTTGAGAACATGGTTGTTCCCGTGAGTTGCGAGACAAAGCGCGGAACAGCATTCTTTATAAGTCCGACTCAGTTGCTAACAGCTAGACATGTAGTGAAAGCACATTTTCAAAGCGCAGCGACACCTGTTTATATAATGGTGGCGGGCAGGCATATCTTATGCCGAGCCGAAGAACTCTCTTTACCAGACGATGTCATTGATTTAGCTCTATTGACTATTATATCAGAGCAGGATTATCAGTCTGAGGATTATTTGCAATTACTTTGTGATGATTTCATCAAGGATCTACCACTCCATATATATGGTTATCCAGATGAAGTGGCAATGGGTATGAACCTTGTAAATATTGCAGTAAGGAATCGTTTGAAGATTGAAGGCGGCGATTGGAATGATAGAGCATTGGTGCGAGACGACAAGCTACACTTGCAACAATATGACGGTCTCTCTGGATCACCTGTCGTCAGCAAATCAGGCAGAGTAGTGGGCATTGTTGTGCTCCAAATAAATGAGACACTCAGTTATCTGTCTATTGCAAAAGCTCAAAAGCATTTAAACCAGAAAGGGATATCTTACGATACAGACTGGACCAAAGATGATATTACGACATTGGGACCAGGAAGAAGCTTTATTCAATGCAAAGAGGCAGCAGCAACCGTACATGACCGCTATATGCCCAAACTGCACCAACGGAATGAAGAACTAGACTCTATACTTGACTTTATCACCGATAGGGGAGCAGCAGTAGAAAGTGAGCGTAAAGCCATTGCAATGGCGGAATACATCAGTAAACTGCCAGAGGATATGATGCATGAGATGAAGGATTGGCTGAAGATCGGGCAAGACCTTGGTGTTGACCTCTTGTCGGAAAATAGCTTTGCTTTGCTACAACGCTGTCAAGAGTATATAGAGACATACCCCTCTCAGTATCATGGCCATTGGGAAATAGCAATGAACTTGAACAGGCTATCCTACGAATTGAACGATGATGATTTCAATAGGTTGAGAATGAGGAATAGTAAAAGTCTCTGCCTGATTGGTAAAGCTGGTTCTGGAAAGACCCATAATCTCTGTGAATATGCCACAAAGAACCAAGATAAAGCCAATATTTATTTGTTTTTCGGCACAGATTTCAACATTTATGAGACGGCTATCAGTCATATAAAAGACGTGGTGTGTCAAGACATGACGATAGAGGATTTCAATAAAGGACTAAAAGAGAAGGGGAGATATGCCGTGGTGGTGATAGATGCTCTTAATGAAGGTTTGGGGTGTAACTACTGGAATCATCATCTTGGCGCTTTACGAACCGAACTTGAACGTCATGATCATTTTCGACTGGTAGTATCAGTTAGGACGCCTTTTGATAAAGATCTTAATGATCTGGCAGAAATTAGCCATTGGCATGTTCACTATATTGAGGGTTTCGTAGATTTAGAGCAGGCAGTCTATACTTATTTTCAAGAGTACGACGTTGACCGACATTATTTGAGTCAGAAAATAGAGGCGTTTAAGAATCCTTTGTTTTTGAAGATCTTTTGTGAGACCTATCATACAATGACATCAGAAGAAAGAATCAAAGTGAATAAAAGGATGCTGTATAAACGATATGTAGCCAAGAAAAATGGACAGGTGTCGAATCTGGTAGACGAAGACCACGAAATAAACATCGCTGACAAGTTTCTATCAAAATTGGCAAACTATAGCACCTTTTATAGCCACTTCAATCCAATTAGCAGAGGGAAGGCCCGACAATATGCCAAACGGATGGAACCATACAGACTATGGAAGAATGACTTGCTGCATGCCTGCCTTACTGCTAACTTGCTACTAGAAGACCGATCGCATACAGGAGAGAGTGCCGTGATGTACGAATATGAGAACCTAGGCGACTATTATAAGGCAGAACAGTTGTTAAAATCGAAAATGGATACTGGCAGTGTTCTGCGTTGGATAGATGAAGAGAGAAAGTATTTTGAAAGGAACCCCGAAGTTCCATCAGAGAAATACAAGAACGCCGTGAAGGCACTTTTTGATTGTTGGTATCAAGAGAAAAGAGATGTTTGCGGAGAAAAACTAGTTCAGAAAGGAGGGCCACTATATGAATTATATTACGAGTCATTAATTGAGAGTGACATCCCCACCCAACAACTTGTGAAAATGCTTCTCCAATTAGATCATGACGAGGTGAATCCAATACGATTGATTCAAAAATTCGACGAGGTCAGTCTGGATGAAACCATGAAGATTCATACAAAATTGAAAGGGTATCCGACTGTAGGCAGTCGAGACTTGATATGGACCCGTTATGTGAATCAGATGTATGAGATGTATGGTGATGATTATATCGGTGAAGTGCCCGTAGAAACAGACCATACGCTTTCGGTATGTGATGACGAACGACAATATATTATTTGTATCACATGGATGCTGTCGTCATCGCATCCCAAATTCAGGGCAATTATTATCAGGAAATTGAGAAAGATACTTCATATACACCAAATGCTGATACCATGGCTGATGGAATTATTTAATGATGTGAATGACCCCTATGTACTTAGCGGGATGTATTGCGCCATTTGTGGAGTAGTACTACCTTCACGGGATAAGAAGGTCGTGGCGAATATAGCAGAAAAGATATACCATCAGTATTATGAACATGATGAGGATGTGCCTCAAGACCTGATAGTAAGGCAGTGGACTCTGAAAATCATAGAGAGAGCGTATCATCTTGATAAAGCCTGTGATTATTGGATACGGATAAAGACACCATTTGCTGCGCACCCAATTGATATGAATAATATACCAGCTTATCCCCAAGTCAGGCAGCAAAAAAGTTATTTCGGACTGCATCATGGCTCCATCAAGATGCATAATTCAATCTTCAGTATTGAAGATTTCAATCGTTATATTATAGGAACAAATAGCAGTAGTAGCAGTAGTGACTATTTTGTACCGACGGAAAATGGAAAGTATCAGGGAGTCATGCTAACTGATATTATGGCAGAGATGGCATATTATATCATGGAAGTCTTTGGATGGAATGATAAGCTAGGGTATCTGGATAATGGTAAATATTCACCAGACCGTTCGCATAACGACCAAGAAAGAATAGGTAAGAAATTCCAGTGGCTAGCATGGTATCGAGTGAATGCGAGACTGATGGATGCCTGCCGTACATCAAGAGAACAATATTATTACAATCATGATGAGGCAGGGGAGGAAGACCTAACGATGACCCCCTATCCTTGGAACTCATCGGAAATATCCAGATTCGATCCAACACTCGATGTGGAATATAAAATGCCGGCAGAAGCTGGACTGTCAGGTATAGAGAAACTGCCGATTGCAGGAAAGAATGATGCAGGCTGGATTAAGAAAAAGGATTATCTGCCAGTATTCAGGTGCTTTGCGAGACATGAGGATGGAGGCGAATATGTGATGCTGATGGGGTATGACACAGTGAAAGAAAACGAGAAGGAAACTTTTTTGTTTAGTAATTCCTGCTTTGTTAGGAATGAGGATACGTATAAATTTGAGGCATGGGCAAAAGTTCAGAATTTCTATGGTCGGTGGATGCCAGAGAGGAGGGGAATGATTGAGTACCTGTGGAATGATTATCCCTGGGCAGACGAGTATCAATCAACCTATAAACACGAAGCATGGTCACAGCCACATGATTGCCCATGTGAAATAATGCTCTCATACGAGGCACAATTGCAGGAAGATTGGGAAGGAATAGGCAGAGAGAATGAGTATCACAGTACTGCTTATATGCCTTGCGAGGAGATGGTGATTCAGATGGGACTGTATTGCTCGGAAGTACGAGGCGTGGTGAAATCTGAAGCAGATGACTCTGTAGTAGCATTGAACACTGGACATGGGAATTGCATCAATGGATTATTCATCCGGCGGGACATCCTAAATGATTATCTGCAGAAGATGGGCTATGTGATGTTCTATTATGTATTAGGAGAGAAGGTACTTAGAATAGGAGAAATGAATGCGATATTCCAAGATTTGTCAGGAGCTTATCGATACAGAGAAGTGAGCGATATTGAAGTGGTGCAGGAACTGAGAGTCGAAGACCGTGAGGAACCGAAACCTATCAAGGCCAACCCAAAGCGTGCAGCCGAACTTCGTAATAAAAACGAGGCAGAAGGGTTGACTACGCGAGAAATGATAGAACTTACGACAATAGAGAAGGCGATTGAAGAAAGGAATAAAAGAGCTGAAGATTATAAGAAGTTATTAGAGTTGGAATCGAAGTGGGATGATGAAATTGAAGATGAAGAATAAAAAAGGGTAAGAGAAATTATGGAACAAGAAATCAAGAAAGACCCTGAAGAATTATATCAGGAAGAACTTAAGGAAGAACAAGAGCTTCTTGGGTACTGTAAGAAAATACAACAAGGTATTGAAAACCTAGAAGAAAATAGCGGAGAGCGTGCCATCTGGGAATTGACCCAGAATGCACGCGATATGGCAGAGCATGATGATTGTAAAATTATCATCGAATTGAAAGATGACAAATTTATCTTTGCTCATTGTGGTATGCCATTTGAGTTTAAATCATTGTTGGCTTTGGTAAATCAAAGTAGCTCAAAAGACAATCCCAATGCAGATCTTGCAGGACAATATGGAACCGGTTTTATGACTACCCATGCATTCAGTAATATCGTATCTTTAGATGCGCCATATAAGGTGATGGTTGCTAAGGATGTACTTAAAGGGTATGTCTTACTAGAAGAATTTAGGCTTGATCGCTCTTTTGTAGCCAAAGCGAAAAATGACATGACAGAAGCGAAGAAAGAGATGAAGAAAGAGATTGAGGCAGTCAATAAGTCATATAAGCGTACGCCAATATATTCTTCCTTAGACCTTATGGATGAAGAGAAAAGGTGGACTAAATTTACCTACTGTCTTCATGGTCGAGTGCAAGAGGCTTCCGATCAATTAGCGAGAGCAATCCGGCTAATGCCACTGGTATTGCTTATTAATAAACGAATAAAAGAAGTCGAGATTGTTGATGATTATGCACATATTCATCAGAAAATGATAAAAGACGCAAATGCTTCTTCGGTTTCATTGGAGGATGCGGAAGGATGGCTTTTGAACACTTATCATATAATGGTAAAGAACCTTATGGACCAGAGGCTGGAAGCAAAGGAAATCAATTGTTTGGAATCAAAAAATGGCGATGACAAGATTTTGTTGCCACCTTACCCCGCAACATGCGGATGCGTGGATAACATCCCAAGTCTGTTTCTATGGTTTCCTTTGTTGGGTACAGAGCAATTTGGCGTTAACTTCATTTTCCATTCAAAGCGTTTTTATCCTGTAGAGAAACGAAACAATATACTACTTCCAGTAAACGTTCTGTCAAAAATAGAGAAAGGCAAGTGGAATGAGGCTGTATTGAAAGATATGATGAAGATTCTGTTAGTATATTATTCAGATGAAACACATGCAGCTACTCTGGATATCAACATGTGCCAGGTGGATTTCAATCAGAATGCAGAGGACGAGGTGACCAGACAATTCTATATAGATTTACAGGATCTCTGGAAAGCAGCTATACAAAACTGGAAGGTCATACCGACAGTAGAAGGTAAAAAGGCCATTACAGAAGCGAGGGTAAAGGTGCTTCATCCAGACTTCTATTTGAAACTTTCAGATGACGAACGCAAAAAATATGAACCTATGCTGAAAGTTTATGCCAGCAAGGTGATGTATGATGAGAATAACTCCTTTTTGTTGCCTTCAGAAGATCTGATAAGATGGTCAGAAACAGTCTATAAATGGGATTGTAGAAGAGAGGACGATTTCTTCATATCGGTGGAAGATGTATGTAAGACAATCAAGGAAAATGCAGACGATCTTATCAAGTTCTTGCAGTTCTTGAAAGTGAGTGGTAACCTGTCACTTATTAATCAACATCCACTTGTGCCTAATCGAGAGGGCGAATTGAAGAAGAAAGGAGACCTGAGAAATGGCGACTTTATGACAGACAAAGTCTATGAACTTGTCAAAGTGGTTATGGGAGATGATGCAGGCAGAATGATTAACTGTGACTGTCTGCGGATAATAGAGGACATACCCGAATATACGCCCAAACATCTACATGACGCAATTACAAGTACGATGCAACGATGGAGGAGCTTGTATCTGAATCCTAATACGACCGTAGTATTTAAGGATGAACAACTCTCTGCGCTTATCGAGTTCTGTTCTGCCACATCACAAACGGAGTTTACCAATATAAGAGGTCGTTTGATGAAATATATACCAACCTTGTTCAATAAAGAGTTTGAGCAGAGACACCAAGAAAAGTTGGAGGACAAAGAAGATGAATTTTATTCAGCAGCCTTCAGCTTTATGCGAGACTACGCCCTTATGACCCTAAGCTTAAAAGATTCGAACTGGGTGATGCAGAACATGGTGTGGACAACTGGATTCCTTAAAGAATATGCCACAATCAAGGATAAAGAATACGTGGAAAAACTAGATACGTATGGTGTGATACCTAACTGGCATCTAGAACTATGCCTTAAAAAAGAGTTGTACAAGAATGAAGGAATAACTGATGATTTGGTAATCTATTATAATACGATCTATAATAAAGACCTCCTTGAGAACTGGATAGTAGAAGAGTTGGATTCATATTTTGATCTTCCAGCCCAAACACCAAGAGAAATAGCAGGCAAGATCCAGGAGGAATTAGAAAAAGACATGAGTGACAAAGGTGAAAAGCGATTTGCCAAGATACTTCGTAATGTTATATTAAAACTAGGAGAAGATGACAAATGGAAAGAATGGTTCACCCATATTGATGATAAAAAAGCCACATATACGTTTAATATGAAGAGCGGCGACGCGCAGAAGAGCTTGTTTGCATTAATGGACTTGAAAGATAGCGAACTCCAGGAACTCGCAAATTTGTCAGTAGATGGAAAGATGGAGGAATTAATTGAAAAAATGAAAAGTCAATTAAAACAAGAGCAAGAGGAAACTGCACGTTTTAATCATTTCTATACCATTGGTACACACGTGGAAAATGCGCTTCTGAATGCTATTGACAGCAATCTTATTAAAGTAGAATACATTAAGGAGAAAGAGGAATATGTAAAAGCAGCAAACAGACAGAATGGACAGGATATAGTAGTAAGTGTGAAAAAGGATGGCGACTTTATAGATGTGTTTTATATAGAGGTCAAGAGTAAATGGAGCTTTGATGATCCGGCACATATGAGTTCCAATCAGGTGAGAAAAGCTTGTCAATATCCTAATCAGTATTGTTTGTGTTGCGTGGATTTGCGACAACACAAGGATGAGGACTTGTCAAATCTGGACCAGCAGGTGATATTGGATTGTACGAAGGTGAAGTTGGATATTGGGAATACGCTAAAACCTTTAATGAAAGAGATCATAGAGGCAGACAACAGGTCGGATGATATTCAGATCAAGATATCCGATTATCGAAGTAATATGGGTGCAAAGGTATTTGAGCAAGGAGAGCCGTTCCAGAAACTGATAGACGCAATAATTGAAACGGCTCAAAGGTATTTGAGCTGATTGACATAAGAATTATTAAATAATGGAATAGGATGGAGCGATTTTGAATAAATCTATCACCTCGTTTTCCCCTAACCATTTCCCCTGCCGCGTCCGCAATATATTGTCGTTCAATGCGTTGCGGACGTGCCTCGTTTCCCCTTTTTATTTCTCTGAATTTATTGGGATAATTTTGCAGCAAAAATTTAATTCCAATAAGTTCAATGAATCAAATTGTAGTATTAAACGAAGAACAGTTCGAGGACATTATCTATAGAACTGTTAGCCGATGTCTCAACGAGAATAACGTCGGCAGTAATGTTGAGAAGCCAGAAGATGATGGCTTCTATGATCGTGATGAGACATGCGACCTGCTGCATATCGCGTATCCTACTCTTTGGCGGATTGAGAAGTCCGGCATTCTGAAGAGCCAGAAAGTCGGGCGCAAGAATCTCTACTCTAAGCATGATGTCAACCTGCTCATCAAATCGGGTAAGTTGGCAAAGTATAACCATCGTAATAAGTAATGGCTATGGAGAAAGAAATTACAGGAGAAATGCTTCTGAACCGAAACATCCGTGAGATTCCAACGCTGCTCAATCCGCTATTGCCGAAATCTGGGCTAGTCTGCTTGGCAGGCAGCTCAGACACAGGCAAGTCAGCTTTGCTGCGTCAACTGTCAATGTCTGTATCTGCCGGACTAAAGACATTCCTTGGCATGAAACTCAATGTGGTTCATCGCAGCGCCATCTATGTTTCTACAGAGGATGACGAGATTGCCAATGCCTACCTGATAGCACGTCAGAACATAGACCTGAAACTCATTCCGCAGTCGTTGACGGGACTACGCTTCATGTTCGACAGCGAGGATGTGGTGACTGAACTTGACCAACGTCTGACAGCTCATCCCGCCGATTTAGTGGTGGTGGATTGTTTCTCTGACCTCTATACAGGCAGTATGAACGAGGGCAACCAAGTACGCCAGTTCCTGATGCGCTATTCCCAGCTTGCCAACAAGCACAAATGCCTGGTCATTTTCCTACATCATTGCGGGAAACGGACGGAAATGTTCATGCCATCAAAGCATAACCTCTTAGGCAGTCAGGCTTTTGAGGCAAAGATGCGTCTGGTGCTTGAATTACGTAGCGACATATCAGATGTGTCCTACAAGCATCTATGCTGTGTCAAAGGCAACTATTTGTCTGCTGAATACAAGTCGGAATCTGTCAAACTACATTTTTCAGAGCACCTGACCTTCAAAGAGACTGGTGAGAGAGTGCCATTTGAGAATCTGGTACCGATAGATACCAGCAGGGAATCGAAGTATCAGCGTGCCATCCAACTGAAAGGGGAAGGCAACACCTATGAGGAAATTGCCAAGAAACTCGGCTACAAGGACAAATCGAGTGTTACAAAACTGATTCAGAGTTTCGAAAACAAAAAGCAGAAGAATGGATAGATACGATTATCAGGCCTTGGTGAATGAGGTCGTCACACGAGGCATCAATTTGTTTGAATCGTTTGATGCCTGGACAAAAGGAGCCTTTGCCCTCTCCAATCTTGGTAAGGATGGACGCAGTATGTTTAAGAGCATCAGCAAACTCAGCAGCAAGTACAGCGAAGCAGAGAACAATTGGAAGTTCACCAATGCACTTCATACTAATAACAAGGTGGGCATTGCTTCATTTATTTATATGTGCCGCCAGCATGGTATAGACACCAACAAGTTCTATATCAAGGACGATGTTGAATGGGCTCAACCAGTAGCAACAGCTGTCAACCATCATCCTCGGATAGCTATGCCTGTCGCTATACGTAAAGAGTATGTCACCCGAAGCCTTGACAGGAATCTTCGCTCAGATTTAGTCTCCTACCTGAAAACGTTGGTTGCCGATGTTGACAGGCTCGTTGCCGTAGTCAACGCATACCATCTGGGAATTACGAGAGGCGGGCATGTTATTTTCTGGTATATTGACAAGGACGGTGTGGTGCGCATGGGCAAGGTGATAACTTACGCAGCTAACGGACATCGAGACAAGTCGGTTACGCCATTGAGCATTCTCAGGGAACTGTCAAGATGCGGCAAATTGCAGGCTAACTATGTTATCAAGAAAACGCTGTTCGGTGAGCATTTGCTACGTTACCCTCTGAGCGCTGAAAATGTTATCGGCATTGTTGAGAGCGAGAAGTCGGCAGTAGTCTGTTCCCTTTGCTTCCCCGATGTACTATGGATGGCTACAGGTTCCAAAGGGAACCTGCAAGATGAACGAATGGGTGCCGTCAAGGAACGCAAGGTAATCTTGTTTCCTGACACCGATGTTGATGGTCAGGCATATAGCCAATGGCACAAGCGGGCTGATGAACTCAATGCCAAAGGCTGGCATATCCAAGTCTGCAATTATCTTGAACAGGTGGCTACCTCAGAGCAGCGCGAAGCAAAAATAGACATAGCCGATTTGCTGATCGATGACCTTTCCAAAGGCTGTAAGATGCATATAGCGGCTGTCGCCGACATATTGCAGAAAGACTCATTTTACCGTAGGGAGCAAGTTTATGTTTTGAGTGACTCAAAACCCCTGCTCCCTGCCAATGGCGAGCTTTCTGCATCCCGTTGGTCCCACTTACATAAATAATGAAGATGTATGGTTACGAATGAATACAAGAAAAAAGGTGGACGACCGAAACTGGCCGCAACCGAGAAGAAAAAGTACGCATTGCCGCCCGTGCATCTTGACACCAAGAACTACTTTTGGGTGAAGGCACAGGCCAGGCGAGCAGGATTGTCGATGACGGAATATCAGCGTCAGGTAATTCTTACAGGAAAGATTGTCGAACGACTGTCACCTGAGCAGATGGAAATCTTCCGTCAATTGGCGGGCATGGGTAATAACATGAACCAGCTGGCTCATCAGGCAAACAAGTATGGCTACTATAAGGATGCAGAAATGTATCACGAAAATGCCATGCAAGTCAGTAACCTCATAAACCGGATTCTACATGATGGCTAAGATAACTAAAGGGAATAATTTTGGCGGAGCCGTCCGCTACGTGACTCAGGAGAAGAAGGATGCAAAACTGTTGGATGCGAAAGGCGTGCTGACCACGGACAAGCATTCCATCATCGACTCCTTCCGCCTTCAAGCCCAACTTCGCCCTGATGTCAAGGTCATGGTGGGGCATATCTCACTCGACTTTTCAAAGGAAGATGTTGACAAGGTTGACGACAATCTGATGCGCAAGGTGGCGGATGACTATATGTGGCGTATGCACATCCAGAACACACAACACATCCTAGTTCGCCACTTCGACCGTGAGCATCCTCACTGTCACCTTATTTTCAACCGCATCGACAACAATGGTCATCTTATCTCTGACAAGAATGACCGCATCCGCAGTGTCAAGATATGCAAGGAACTCACTCGGAAATATGGGCTGCATGTGGCACAAGGCAAAGACCACGTACACCGTGAAAGGCTTCGAGGTGCCGATGCCGTGAAATATCAGATATACGATGCACTTGTGGATGCTGTTCCCAGATGTAAGAACTGGAAAGAACTGGAGGCAGCATTGGGAAAGCAGGGCATCAGCATGGAGTTTATCCGCCGTGGCAACACATCCGACATTCAGGGCATCACTTTCGAGAAGAATGGCCTACATTTCAATGGTTCCAAGGTTGACAGAAGGTTCAGTTTCAGTAAAGTCAGTGCAGAGCTGGCAAGAAATGCACAGATGGTGAACCATCGACTGCGTACAAATGGAGGCCGCACCGACAGCAACGAGTATGAATCCGCATACTCCAGTCGCCAGCAGAAACACATCTCTGGCATAGGTACACGTCAGCAGCAAACGTCAAACAGCCATAACTCATTGTATCATACCACTCATATCGCATCAGAAGTAGCATCGGCTACTCTTGGGGTGGCTAATACAGCCGCATCTACCGTTACCAATATCGCAGCGGGAGTCGTGGCGAGTGTCGTGTCAACAATGCCAGCACCAAATGTTTCTCCCTGTGGCAATGGTGGCGGTGGAGGTGGCACTTATAGCGAAGACTTGGGTGATGACTATTACATTGATGAATATGGAATACGCCGCAAGAAACGTCGTGGCTTACGCCGATAGTATTAACAATTTAAACTTATAGAAGATGGATACAATAGACAAAATTGAAGACATGCTCGCTGAGATTATCGAGCAGGGTAATGAGCAGAAAACTGCCATAACCAAGTTAAGAGAGAAGATGGATGGCCTCGAGACCCGATTGAGCAGACTTGAGGATGCTGGTGCCAATCCACAGGTCACAGAGAGTGTAATCACCCTGGCTGACCATCGGAAGAAAATAGGAGAGGTCATTGCAACGGTGAATAAGTGGCACGAGCACTATGTTGAGAATCAGAAGCTACTTGAAAAGCTTAAGGCAGAGCAACCTTATTGGGCTACGAAGGAATGGCCCATCAAGGCGTTTCGATGGATTCACGACAAACGTCACTTGTGGATTTGGGTTATCTATGTCCTGTTCACGCTCATCTTCTCGTTATCCATCTACCTCACCACCATGCAGCGTAGGCAGATTATAGAACTTCAGCAGACGCAGATGAAGTACCGCTTCATCAAGGCTATGGGAGTAGCGCCCAATGCAGTACTGTATCTGGAGGACGCTTACGACGAGTGTGACAGAGGCAAGATTAACAACATTGAAAACACCGTCTCTGGCTATGAAAAGGTCCTAAAACAAAAGGCTGACAGCATAGCCAGGGAGGAACGCAGAAAGCTGGAGCGGTTTTAACTGCAGCCCCCATGCTTTCATACGAATAGTAAACTAACATTTGTGAGTTGTAACATAATAGTAAGGTAATGAAATCCAAAAAGAACAAAATCATTGTTTTTGCCAATCAGAAGGGCGGAGTGGGCAAATCCACACTCTGCATCCTTCTGGCAGACTATCTGGCGTATTGGAAGAAAGATGTCTGCATCATTGACACGGATCTCCAACTGTCTGCTACCCTGCAGCGTAAGCAGGACAAGCAGACCTTTGGAGAAGATGAACCCTATAGTATCCAGTCTTTTGAGGTCAGTAATCCCAAGACGATGCTGGCCCTTATGGAAAATGCTCAGTCGCAGGATGGCTTCGTGTTGTTTGATGCACCAGGAACGATCAAGGACGACGGTTTGGCTCCGATGTTTATCTATGCTGACTATATCATCTGCCCGTATGAGTATGAGCCGAAGTCATTGACCTCAACCCGCACTTTCGTTATGGTCATCAATCGTCTTCGTCAGCTCAATCCGCAGATGAAAGCTCAAATCTACTTTGTGCCGAACAAGGTTGATGCCCGGATGGGGACTCATGAGGAACTAGAACTGTGGAAACAGATGGATGCCGAATTTAGTCAATGCGGTATCGTTGCTCCTCCAGTCGGCTACCGTGCCCAGATGAAACGTGTCAACACCTATTACGTTCCGCTTCCCCTGAAACACGCTGTCTATGAGAGTTTTCGGTTTATCGTGAAATCTATTTTGCGATAATGTGAGTTTGTTACTAATCGATAATACGACTATGGAAAAGAAAAAGTTCAGTATTGAGCTGCCGAAAGGTGGCATGAGCGATCTCACCAAAATAGTGAGGTCTCAGAAACCAACGGACCTGCCAGCCGATGCTTCCGAGTGGCAACGGTTCATCCACTATCTTGACAAGTTCAAGAACGTATCGGAACATGGCGAATGTGTTTGGCTGTTCAAGGACGTGAAACGAGAAATTGAGCGTGTCAAATTTGAGTCGGATGCAAAGCTCAACATCCGCCAGTTAGTCAATGCCATGCTTCTCGCTTTCATCAAAGAGCATGGCGATGACCTGAAAAATATTCGATCAGGTTAATGAAGATTAGCATGATAGAAATCTCAATCCTTTATGTTGGACTAGCCCTCTTCAATGTCGAGATGATGACACATGTACTTCTATGAGTTTACATCCCGCCAAAATCTTCATCAATCTCACTTTATTACTCTTTTAACGTGAGTTCGACGTAAGAAAAGTGTTGAAAAAGTTGTAGGAGTGAAATATTTTTAGTAACTTTATAGGTGAAAATCAAACAGTTACATTAAAACATCCACTCCTATGACTGATGCAAATTT
>Ga0256405_10007827_pt1 | contig 15732 bp, 15 predicted proteins | sample RumenRJG_02DNA_FD_189096 | JGI IMG/M metagenome (GOLD analysis project Ga0256405, IMG submission 189096) | Bovine rumen microbial communities from Lethbridge, Alberta, Canada - RJG_02 | ecosystem: Host-associated > Mammals > Digestive system > Stomach > Rumen | place: Canada: Alberta... | reverse complement strand
AGAGGCGCGGATGAAAGAATAAAGAAACGGGAACGCCCGCTGCAAAACGCAGGCGTTCCCGTTTCTTGTTATATTTGCCGCGGAAAGAAACAAAGCGTGTTGCGGAACGCGCGATGGCGTGATAAAATTATACAATAAAATGGGTTAAAAGATACTTTGCGGTCGATCCGGATCGGCAAAGCGACCCGCCGCGTCATGCGGTCAACAAACAAGAGAGGATAATAAAGATGCTTACGATCGATTCTCTGCGCACTTTCGGCGCCAACGTGGACGAGGGACTGGGACGGTGCATGAAGAACGAGTCGTTCTATCTGCGCATGGTGCGGATGGGCTGCGCGGATGCGAACTTTGAAAAGCTGGCGCAGGCCGTCGGGCAGAACGACCTGAACGCCGCCTTCGAGGCGGCCCACGCGCTCAAGGGCGTCATGGCGAATCTCGCGCTCACGCCGATCGCGGCGCCCGTCGCGGAGCTGACAGAGCTGCTGCGCGTGAAAATACCCGGCGATTACCGCGAGGACGTGAAAAAGATCCTGGCTGCGCGAGACTCGCTCAAAGCGCTCGACGAATAAAGACGCGTTTTCCGGCCAGGCTTCTTGCCGCCGGAGCAAAGGAAAGAAGAGAGGGGGGAGGCCTGTGCAAATCAAAAAACCGCTTGCGCTGCTGCTGGCGCTTGCGCTGCTGCTGTGCGGCTGCGGCGCGCCCGGTGCAGCGGCGCCGCCGCAGCTTGAGCGAAGCGTATCGTCGGCCTCTGCCTCCGCGGTAAGCGCGAAAACCGGCGGCTATGTCGCCCCACCGTTCGAGGACGCTGTTTTCAATGAAGCTGCCGCGGAGGGAGCCGCAAACGCGCGTCTCGACCTCTCCTCGGTGGAAAAGGGCTATGTCGCGGTTTCGGCCGTTTCGGACAAGCGATTGAAATTCCAGGTGATCTGCGGCGAGGAGACCTATACCTACAACCTCCCCGGCGACGGCACGCCGACCATTTTTCCGCTTTCCTGCGGGAACGGTTCCTACCGCTTCCGCGTGATGGAGAACGTCGCGGAGAAGAAATATGCCGAGGCCTACTCGACAAGCCGGAACGTGACGCTGCAGGATGAATTTCAGCCCTTCCTCCGGCCAAACGTCTATGTGCCCTACAATGCCGGATCCGACTGCGTGAAAAAGGCCGCTGAGCTCGCCGCCGGCGCGGACAGCGAGATTGACGTCGTCGCGGCGGTGTACCGCTTCATCGGCGCCACCGTCCGCTATGACCGGGAAAAGGCCGAGACGGTCGCCTCCGGCTATCTGCCCGACCCGGACGAGACGATGCGCACCGGCAAGGGGATCTGCTTCGATTACGCGGCGCTCGCCGCCTCGATGCTGCGCAGCCAGGGGATCCCGACCAAGGAGATCTTCGGCTATGTCTCGCCGGACGACGTCTATCACGCGTGGAATATGTTTTATACCGCGGAAAGCGGCTGGGTGACGGTAAGCTTTGAAACCAGCAAGGACGACTGGAACCGTATGGACATGACCTTTGCCGCCAACGGCGCCGACGACAAGTTCATCGGCGACGGCAGCAATTATTCGGATCTCTACTGGTATTGAGCAAGGAGAGGAAGAACAATGAGTAAGAAAAAATTGGACGATCTCGGCGTCAGCGCGTTTTGCGAGAGCATGGCGATGATGGTGCAGGCCGGCATCCAGACCGACGAGGCCGTGGGGCTGCTGCAGAGCGAGCACGGCGGCGAGGCCGGCGTGCTGGAAAAGGGACTTGCCGTGATGAAGGAGCAGGTCGACGGCGGCGCCTCGCTCGGCGCTGCGATGCGCGAGAGCGGCATCTTTCCGGATTATGCGCTCGACATGATCGAGGCGGGCGAAAGCGCCGGCCGTCTCGAGGACGTGCTGTTCCGTCTTGCGGGGTATTACGCCGACCAGAAGACCATCTCCGAAAAGCTGCGCAACGCCGTGACCTATCCGGCGGCGATGCTGGTGCTGATCATCGCGGTGCTCGCGGTCATGCTCATCATGGTGCTGCCCGCCTTTACGGACGTGTACAATACGCTGACCGGCAGCCTTGCCGCGTCGAGCTATCGCTATGTCTACTGGGCCTATGCCTTCTGCTGGATCGCGCTTGTCGCGATGGTGCTGCTCGCCGCCGTGCTTGTCGGCGGGCTTGCGATGTGGAAAAACGGCAGGCGCGACAGGGTCGAGGCGCTGCTGCGCCGCAGCAGGCTCTGCTCGGCGATCCTCGAGAGCATGGGCATGTTCCGCTTTACCTCCGCGCTCTCCACCTTCCTCGCCAGCGGCGAGATGCAGGACGACGCGATGAAGAAGAGTCTGCCGATGACGAAATGCGCCCCGGTGGAGGAAAAGCTCTCCCGCTGCCTTGCCCGCATGGAGGAGGGGCATTCGATCGCCCAGAGCGCCTATGACGAGGAGCTCTTCGAGCCGGTCTACGGCCGTATGCTGCTCGCGGGCGAGCGCAGCGGCAATATGGAGCATGTGCTCGGCAGGCTGACAGCGCTGCTCGAGGAGAAGTGCAAAAACCTCGTCGACCGGCTCGTCGGCATCGTCGACCCGCTGCTCTCCGGCGTGCTGATGGTTACGGTGGGGCTTTCGCTGCTCAGCGTGATGCTCCCGCTGATCGGCATGATGAACTCCGTCGGCTGAGGAGGATGGGAGATGTATTCGGACAAGGCTGAAAAAAACCGGTCCTGGCTCTGGTATACGCTGGCCGCCGCCGTGCTGATCACGCTGATCTGGCTGTTTATCCGCTCGGCGGGCGGGCGCGAGAACCGCGAAAACGCCGCCGCCGCGATCCGCGAGGCCGTCGAGACGAGCGCGCGCCAGTGCTACGTGGTAGAGGGCGTCTATCCGCCGGATCTGCACTATCTCGAGGAAAACTACGGCCTGCAGATCAACACGGCCGAATTCTATGTGGTCTATGATATTTACGCCTCCAACATGCCGCCCACGGTAAAGGTGGTCGCCAAGTGAGAGGCAGATCTATCCCGAAAGGAGGGAGCGCAGCATGCGGGAAAAACACACGTCCGGTCTCGGCCTTGCGATGATCGGGATCGCCGCGATCTTTCTGGCGGGCTTTTTCCTGCTGGTGGTTTTCGGCGCCCAGAGCTATCGCGGCACGGTATCCGGCCGCGGAGAGAATATGGACACGCGCGCGCTCGCGGCCTATCTTCCGACCGTCGTGCGCGGCAGCGACCGCGCCGGTGCGATCACGCTGCGCGAGGATCCCGTTCTGGGGGACGTGCTGGTGATTGCGGACGGCGAGAGCGGCTATGCGACCCATCTCTACCGCTTCGAGGGGATGCTGATGGAGGACTATGCCCGCATCGGCGCCGCGCTTTCGCCCGAGCGCGCCCAGCGCATCGCCGCGACAGCGCGCTTTGAGGTAGAGCTCACGGACAAGCTCATCGTGGTCGAAACCGACGCGGGACGCGTGCTGATCCATCCACGCAGCGGAGGTGAGACGGCATGAAAAAGGAAAACCATGTCACGGCCTTTTATCTCGAGGTTTTGCTGCTGACGGTGGGGCTGATCGGGATCGTCCTGGTGCTGACGCAGATCTTTGCCCTCGGCCGCCGCGAGAGCGCCGAGGCGCGCGAGCTGACCGACGCCGTCTGCCTGGCCCAGAACGCGGCGGAGGCCTTTGCCGCGTCGGCCGATCCGGAGGAGCTGTGCGCCATCCTCGATGAGGGCGGCAGCGCGGAGCTTGCCCGGATCGGCGGCGCCGCAGCCGTCCGCGCGTCCTATGACGCCGATCTGAGAGCAAACGGTGACGGTGTCTTCCTTGTCACCGTCACCTGGAACGAGGAGAGCGCCGACGCCGGCGTTCTCGTGCGCAGCCGCATCACCGTGACCGGACAAGACGGGACGCGGGAGATCTATTCGCTGGAGACGGCGTCGTTTCGAAAGGGGGCGACGGCATGAAGCACGTACCGATCAAGCTCGGACCGCTGGCGCTGCTGCTCGCGGTGATCAGCATCTGCCTTACGACGCTGGCGCTGCTGAACGTCTCCACGGCGAAGGCGGACGAGCGCCTGGCCGAGAAATTTGCCGAGACCGTCCAGACGCGCTATGCCCTTGAAACCGAGGGGCAGGAGCTGCTCGAACGGCTTTACGCCGGGGAAGAGGACGGCTGGGAGCGGCGCGGGGACGGCACGCTCTGGCGCTCCGTTGAAAAAGACGGCGTCACGCTGCAGATCGGTCTTCGCGGCGAGGGCGCGGACGGCTATACCGTGCTGAACTGGACGCAGGAAAAAGAGTGGGAACAGGATCTGCATATCGCCGATCTCTGGGACGGCAACTGAGAGGTAACGACAATGACTGTACTGGAAATACTGCACATAGCCATCGAGCTGGACGCGGCGGACATCTTTCTGGTCGCGGGGCTGCCCGTCACGTTCAAATGCGGCGGCAAACAGGTGCGCGCGCCGGAGGACTTCCTCCGCCCTGACGCGATCGCCGTGCTGGTCGACGAGATCTATACCGTCGGCCGCCGCGACCGTGCCAATCTCGAGCGCGGCGCCGACGACGACTTTTCCTTCGCCGTGCCGCAGCTCGGGCGCTTTCGCGTCAACGTGTTCCGCCAGCGCGGCTCGCTGGCCGCGGTGCTGCGCGTGATCAAGTTCGGCCTGCCCGACCCGCAGAAGCTCGGCATCCCCGAAAGCGTGCTTTCCCTTGCGGACAATAAAAAGGGGCTGGTGCTGATCACGGGCTCGGCCGGCACGGGCAAGTCCACGACGCTCGCCTGCATGATCGACCGCATCAACCGCAGCCGCGACTGCCATATCATCACGATGGAGGATCCCATCGAATACATCCACCGCCACGACAAGGCGATCGTCACCCAGCGTGAGATCTCGATCGACACGCCGGGCTATCTCGAATCGCTGCGCTCGGCGCTGCGCGAGAGCCCCGACGTGATCCTGCTCGGCGAAATGCGCGACTATGACACGATCTCCGCGGCGCTGACCGCGGCGGAGACGGGCGTGCTGCTTTTAAGCACGCTGCACACCTCAAGCGCGGCGAACACGATCAACCGCATCCTCGATGTGTTCCCCGCCAACCAGCAGAAGCAGGTCAAGATCCAGCTCGCGCAGATCCTCAAGGGCGTCGTCTGCCAGCAGCTCGTCCCCTCGACGGACGGCGGGCAGCTGCCTGTGTTCGAGATCATGAAGAGCAACGTCGCGATCGCCAATATGATCCGCGAGGACAAGCTGCACCAGCTCGAATCCGCCATGCAGGCCGGCGCGGCCGACGGCATGTGCACGATGGACGGCAGCCTCCTGAAGCTCTATCGCGAGGGAAGGATCACCAGAGATACAGCGCTGATCTCCTGCGTGAACTATGAGAACATGGTCAAGAGGCTCGGCGCCTGAAAAGAAACGGAGGGATGAGACGTGAGGATCGCACAGACGAAAACCGATGTTTTATATGTCCGCATGCTCGGCGGCTTTTCCGTGCTGTGGAACGGCAAGCTGGTCGCCGGCGGCTCGAAGGGCAGCGAATCGCAGATGTCCGACCTGCTGCAGATCCTGCTGCACGACCGGGAGCACGGCGTGACGCGCGACCGGCTCGAGGAGCTGCTGTTTGAAGACCGCGACATGTCCAACGTCCACCACGCGCTGCAGAGCGTGATCTACAACACGAAGAAAAAGCTCCTCAAGGCAGGCCTGCCGCCGGTAAACTTCATTGAGCAGCGCCGCGGCGTGTTCTTCTGGACAGATGCGCTGCAGATCGTGGAGGACGCGGCGGAGTTCGAGCGCCTTGTCAACGAGGCGGAGGCGACGGACGACCGCGATGAGAAGCTGGCGCTGTACATGGACGCGGCGCACTGGTATAACGGCGAGTTTTTGCCGACCAAGACCTCGGTGATCTGGGTGTCGCAGGAAGCGCGCCGGCTCAAGGGCATGTTCTGCCGCTGCGTGGAGAACGCGGCGGAGATCCTGCGCGCGAACGAGGACTATTTCCAGCTTGAGGAGCTCGGCTCGGTCGCAAGCGGTGTCGATCCGCTCGCCGACTGGGAGAGTCTGACGATGGAGGCGATGGTCTCCCTCGGCCGCTATGAAGAAGCGAGAAAGCTTTACAACGATACCGAGCAGTTTTATTTCAACGAGCTCGGTCTGCGCCCGTCGCAGAAGATGCTGGACCAGTTCAACCGTCTCGGCGCCGAGGAGATGCGCCAGTATGCCGCGCTCGACGTCATCCAGGCCGAGCTGACCGGCCAGAACGACCGCCTCCCGGGCGGGTATCTGTGCAACTACACGGTTTTTACCGGGATCTACCGCATGGTCGAGCGCATGCTCGAGCGCGGCGGCCAGTCGGTGTATCTGATGCTGTGCACCGTCGTCGACGGCAAGGGCAACCCGATAAAGGACGGCAGCGCCCTGGAAGAGCTGACGCGCCGCATGGGCGACGCCGTGCGTCATTCGATCCGCCGCGGCGACGCGATGTGCCAGTACGGCAGGGGCCAGTATCTGGCGCTGCTCGTCAATACGACGCGCGAAAACTGCGCGATCGTGCAAAAGCGTATCAACGAACGCTTCATCATCGGCCGCCAGCGCTCCCGGATAGAATATTATGTAAACAGCATGTTCTGGGTCCCGACGATCGAAATGACCGACCCGAGCATGAGACAGGGGTAAGGCGATGGGAAAAACACAGTGGTATATCGGCGCGCCGAACGGCGTGGTGCTGTGCATCAACGGCAGCAACGAGGGCGACCTCTCGGGCGTGTTTTATCACAGCTATTCCACCGAGAGTGTTCCCTTCAGCGGGATCGGACAGATGGTCCTGCGGATGGAAAAGCTGTATGATTATCTTCGCTTTCCCTATCCCGGCACGAACAGCCGGACGTTCGGGGAAGAAAAAAAGCTGACAAGAATGACCGAAGAAAGGAAAAAAATTATGAGTGACGACGCGCTTTTATCAAAACACGGGGACATCGGCACGTTCATCGTCCGCGTCCAGCACAGACAGAACAGCAGCTGGCAGGGCAGGATCACCTGGATGGAGGAGGATAAGACCGTCCAGTTCCGCTCGGTCTGGGAGATGATCAAGCTGATCGAAAGTGCGGTCGATCTGGTCAGCGAGCCGGAGGAGACGCCCGAAGAGGCCTGGATCGACAAGGACGGGCAGAAATAAGCCCTATAAAGAAAGACAGACCCCGCCCTGCGGTTATTATCCGCAGGGCGGGGTCTTGTTTTGATTCGAACAGGATCAGAAGATCACGTTCATATCCGTCTCGTCGGGCATGCCGTTGATGCGGATGCTCTCGGAGAACTGCCAGATGTCAAAGCCGCGGTAGTCCGGCAGCGCGAAATCGTTCGTATACACGGCGTACCAGACCTGATAGGGGGCGACGTCCTCGAGACGCAGCGAGCGGGAGAAGAAAAACTCGCCCGCGTAGACGCCGGCCTCATAGCCGGCCTCCTCGATCTTGCCGCAGAAGGCCTTGACGACGGCTGCGCGCTGGAAGAGATTGAGCCTGTCGGCGCGCCCGCGCGGATATTCGCCGGAATACTCCAGATCGTAATAAATCGGCATATCCAGCGTCACGCCGGATCTCTTCAGGATGTCGAGGGCGAATTCAGCCTCCTCGACCGCCTCCTTGGCATTGATCGCGTTGGAATAGAAATAGGCGCCGACCTCAAGCCCGGCCTCCTTGGCTCCCTGGAGATAGAACCCGCCGTTCGTGCCCTGGCGGTAGGAGTCCTCGTCCTCAAAGAGGATGCCTTTTTCCCAGGTGCGGCCCGCGACGCGCACGATCGCAAAATCGATGCCGCCGGCCTTGACGGCGTTCCAGTCGATGGCGGAATTGAAATAGGACACGTCGATGCCGAGCTTCGCGGCCTTCACGCCGTCGGGATCAAAGAAATAAAGCCTGCCGTCGATGTTCTTCAGCCCCGTTACCAGCTGTCCGGCCTTGTTGGCGTAATAGGTCTTTCCGCCAAGCTCGATCCAGCCGGTACGCAGTCTCGCCGGCGCGGCGTCGGGATTGCGCTCGGCCGTGATGGCAAAGCCGTCGTCAACGACACCGTCGGCAAGGATCAGCTCGATGCGCTCGGTCTGCTCCTCGGTATAGTAATCCGTCCACTCCACCGCGTCGTCGCCCAGCTCTTCGCGCGTGGTGGGCGTGCCGTCGCTGCGGAAATACGAAACGGTGCGCCGCTCGCCGCAGACGAGGACGCCGTCCTCCTCGACGGGCGCGACGTTGCTCTCCGTGCCGTCGGCAAGAAGCAGACAGCCGTTCTCGCCGACCTCATAATAATAGAGGTATGCCGGATCGGGCTCGGTATAGGGGTCGAGTCCATAGATCGCAAAGAGCGTCTCAACGCCGTACGGCGCGGTGCCGGAGGGACGATCCTCAACGAGACAGGTCTTGCTCTCGGGGACGGAAAAGCCCTCGAAGGGGGGCATCGAGACGGTGTATTCACCGCCGACGAGATACTCGGCGTAATAGTGGCCGTTGATGTCGGTCAGGACGCTGTGGCTCTCGCCGTCCTCATAGCGGATCTCCAGCGGGAAGGCAAAGCCCGGAACGACGAGTCCCTCGGTGTCGCAGACGACGATGTCCAGCACCTCGGCCGAGGTCACGATGTCAAAGGTGAGCTGCTGCGGCACATACGGGGTGGGGGCGGGTGTCGGCGCCGGGCTCGCGGCCGGAGTGGCGGGCGCGGCGGTGACGGAAGCGTCCGGGGCGCTCTCTTCCGCCGGAGCGGAGAGCGAGCGGGCATAGAGCGCCGAAACGTACACGAGCGCCGCCAGCAGCAGCAATATGACCGGCACCAGGATCAGAACATGTCTGGCCGGCTTTTTTTTCAGCTTCGTTTTTTCCATATCATACCCTGTCGATAAGATCGCGGATCATAGTATACAAGGTAACGCATAACGACGCAAATTGTCAATAAGCAATCGGTTCCGACACGCCTCGACGGCGTATTTTTTAAGATTTTCCGCTCACACGGGGGAAGAAAACACGGCGCATCCCCACTTTTGATCAAAACAAATGCAGAGAAGAAGATTGATTCCCCACATGAAAGAAAAACAGGGGCGTGAAAAGTGCATCACGCTCCTGTATGACAGTTTCCTTGATAAGACGCCCTCACGTGCTCTCCGCCGCCTCCGCGGGGAGGGAGAACTCAGCCGAATAGTGGTCGTCCTCGATTCTGGAGCTGAAGCTGCCGCCCATGGCCTGCATGATCTTCGTGCAGGTGCGCAGCCCGATCTTGGTGCTCTCGACGCGGGAGACGTTTTTCGCGATCACGTTCGACACGCACAGACTCAGCCGTCCCTCCGAAAGCTCCGAGAGAAAGACGACGGGGCTCTTCTTATCGGCATATTTTTTCGCGTTCGTGACGAGGTTGTCCATCACGCGCTTGAGGTACATCGCGTCGGCGACGACGGTGCACTCGCCCTCGAAGGGGATCTGGCGGATCTCAAAGCCCGCGTCGGAGAGATCGAACGCAGCCTCGCCGACCAGCTGCTCAAGCAGCAGCCGCGCGTCATAGCGCTCGCGCTCCATCTCCAGCTCCGAGCGGCCGAATACGAGAAAGTATTTGAACAGCTCGTCCGTCAGTTCCTTGAGCTCCAGCGCCTTGGCATAGGCCGAGGCGGCGAAGCGCTCGCGGCTCTCGGCGTCGCCGTTTCCCTCGGTCAGCAGCCCGAGATAGCCGATCAGGCTGGTCATCGGGGTGCGGATGTCGTGGGAAATGGCGGTGATGAGCTCGCTGTTGGCCTCCCAGGCGCGCTTTTCGTTGCCCATTCGCTCGATCACGGCGTGACGCATGTTGTCCATCTCGGTGGCGAGGACGGAGATCTCGTCGCCGCCCGCGGTCGTGATCGGCGCCTCGAGGTCGCCCGAGCCGATGACCACAGCCTCCTCCGAGAGGTCGATGATCCGGTCGGTCACGCGGCGGATATAGAGGAACATCACCGCGATAAAGGCGACGGACGCGAGGATGAGCGAGCCGATGAGGAACAGGTTCTTCTCGTGCGTCTGGGAGCTGTCGCCGATCGCGATCTGATACTCGCCGTCGGTAAAGCGCATCGGGTACAGCTTGCCGTATATGCCCGCGATCTCGATCAGGTCGCTGATCTGGTTGTTCAGCGGCGTCTGCGCGCCGCGGCGGACGCTGTAATTGCCGCCGCGCCCGGTGACGACGATCGTCACATACTCCCGCTCGGCCGTCCAGCGCGCGATGGCGGAGGAATCGGTTCCGGCGAGGGCGTTCTGCCGCACATAGATGTTAAAGTCCGTATAGATCTGCGCCTTGCGCGCGGAGACAGACTCGCTGCTCATATAGACCTTGTCGATAAAGTAATTGCCCACGCCGTAGGAGAGCGCGAATACGCCGATCGCCGCAAGCAGCGCAAGCAGCGCGGCGATGAGCATCTTCGCGTTCAGGCTTGCGCGCGAAAGAAATCGCTTAATCAATCTGATAGCCCTTTCCCCAGACGGTACGGATGATCTTCGGGCTCGAGGGGTTCTCCTCGATCTTGCGGCGCAGGTTCAGCACATGGACCATCACGGTGTTGCCCGAGCCGGGGAGGAAGCGCTCCTTCCACACGGCCTCATAGAGATCGGGCGTGGTGACGGTCGCGCCGCGGTTGTGCAGCAGGTACTCCAGAATCGCGTACTCCGTGTCGGTCAGCGCGATGGGGTTTCCGGCGCTCTTGACGCTGTGGGTCGCGAAATCGATCTCCAGATTCTCCACTGCGAGCGCCGCCTCCGGCTTGCCGCGGTATTCCTTATACCGCCGCAGCAGCGAGCCGACCTTGGCCAGCAGCTCGTCGTGCGAAAAGGGCTTGGACAAAAAGTCGTCCCCGCCGCTGCGATAGGCGGAGAGCCTGTCCTTTTCGGCGGATTTGGCCGTGAGGAAGAGGACCGGCGCGTTCGTGATGCCGCGGATCGCGTCGCAGGCCTCCAGCCCGGACATGCCCGGCATCATCACGTCGAGGATGATGAGATCGATATCGGAATTTTCCTGCACCGCGCGGATGGCGGCCGGACCGTCCTCCGCCTCGGTGACGTTATAATCGTCGTGCAGCAGCAGGCGCAGCACCTGGCGGATGTCTGCGTCGTCGTCCACGATCAGAATATGGGATCTTGCAGCCATAGTCGTTACACCTCGTTTTCGGTAAGGGCGACCCCGGGCAGGCGCACGGGCGCAAAGCGGCCGCGCGGCGCAGGGATCGTCAGCATGATTATACCACATTTTTACTCGGAAACAATTGTTTGCCACACGTTTAAGAAAGCTTAAGAGACATTTTCGCGCAGGTATGCTACAATGCATTCGGACAAAAGGGGAGAAGCCCCGTCCTTTGCGGCCTGCGGCCGCTACGTACAGAATGATAAAACCTTTTTGGAGGAAATAGCATGAAGAAAACTTTTCGCGCGCTGATCGCCTCGGTGCTCGCTGTGATGATGATCTTCTCTCTCGCAGCCTGCGGCTCGAAGGAGAGCGGCGGCAGCGCGGCCAAGCCCGGCAACACCGGCAAGACCGGCGGCAAGGAAGCCGTGCCGGAATTCGTCTATGTCTCTTCGTTTGAAAAGGCGGACAACAACAACCGCCCGATGGGCGCGGCCTGCTTTACCGAGACGGGCTTTTACGCCACGTCCTCCGACGTGGTCGGCCAGCGCGAGCCTCGCGAAGGCGAGGTCAAGGAATGGGAAGGCCAGTTTGATATTATCCGTGAAACGCTGGAATTCGTGACCTATGACGGAAAGGTAAGCAAGCTCTCCGGCTACACGCCCTTTGAGCCCGAAGTCCCCGAAAACCACAATTTCAACGTCGAGCTCAGCTCTCTTGCGACCAATGCCGACGGCGAGCTCGCCGCGCTCTACCATACCTCGGAGACCTGGAGCGACGCGCCCGAGGGCGTGACGGAGAACGACATGGCCTACTGGGATTATTTCCAGTATGTCGAAAACTGGTATCTCCGCACGATGGACAAGACCGGCGCCGAGAAGACCCTCGTCAAGCTGAACTCCGGCGACAGCGACGAATGGTTCTGGCCGAACGGGCTGAGCTTCGCCGGCGACAAGATCCTCATCGCGGCCAACACCGGGCTGACCGTCATGGGCGCCGACGGCAGCAATCCCTCCCAGATCACGATCGCGGGCTATGTCAACAGCATCTTCACGATGAAGGACGGCTCGCTCGGCGTCGCCTACAGCGATGAGATGACCGGCGAGACCAAGATCGCCGCGATCGATCCCGCGACCGGCCGCGTCGCCCAGACCTGGGACGGCCCGCGCTATGCCTATTCCTTCTTCACCGGCGGCGGTGATTACGATCTGTATTATCAGAGCGGCATCAACATCTACGGCTTCAACCTTGAGAGCGGCGAAAACGAAAAGCTCTTCGACTGGCTGAATGTCGACGTCCTGTCGAACAGTCTCGCCGGCTTCTCGGTCAAGGCGGACGGCAGCTTCATCGCCGTGACGAACAGCTGGGATGCGAAATATGAAAACGTCACGACCGAATTTGTGACGATCATGAAGAAGTCCTATGCCGAGGTTCCGCAGAAGGAGAGCCTGACGCTGGCCTGCCAGTGGGCAGACGGCCCGCTGCAGGAGGCGGTCATCCGCTTTAACCGCAACAGCAACGTGCGCATCGAAGTGATCGATTACTCCCAGTATAACACCGACGAGGACTACAACGCCGGCCTCAACAAGCTGACGACCGAGATCATGTCCGGCTCGCTGCCTGACATCCTCTCGCTGCAGGGCATGCCGTATCAGCAGCTTGCCGCCAAGGGGCTGCTGGTAGACCTCTATCCCTTCATGGACGCCGACAGCGAGATCAGCCGTGACGACTTCCTGCCCAACGTCCTCCAGGCGCTGGAGGAGAACGGCAAGCTCTGCTCCACGGTCTCTACCTTCAACATCGTCACGCTCGCCGGCGCGGCCCAGATCGTGGGCGACAAGCCGGGCTGGACCTGTGACGACGTCAAGGACGCCCTGGCCAAAATGCCCGAGGGCTGCACCGTCCTCGACCAGTTCACCACCAGCGGCGACATCCTGCGCGACGTGCTTACGCTCGACGCCGATTACTACGTCGACTGGACGACCGGCCAGTGCCGCTTCGACAGTCCGGAGTTCGCAGACCTCCTGGAGTTCTCCAGGCTTTTCCCGAACGCCTTTGACAGCGCGAACTTCAACTGGGACGAATACCAGAGCGACGAGGCCCGCATCAGCGAGGGCAAGCAGCTGCTGACCCGGCTGTATCTCGGCAGCTTTGACGACATCGCCCGCACCGAAGCCCAGTTCGGCGGCAACCTGACCTATATCGGCTTCCCGACCGCGTCGGGCGTCGGCAGCTATCTGAACGTCAGCTCCGGCTACGGCATCAGCTCCAGCTGCGCCGACAAGGAGGCCGCCTGGCAGTTCCTGCGCGGCTTTATGACCGAAAAGGGACTGGAGAACCAGAACTATTACTACGGCTTCCCGGCCAACCGGAACCTGCTCGACAAGCAGCTCAAGGAAGCCATGACCGTCGAATATGAAAAGGACGAGAACGGCAACTACAAGCTCGATCCCGAAACCGGCGAGCGCATTCCCGTTTCCCGCGGCGGCTTCTGGATGGAAGGCATGGACGAGCCCATCGCCTACTATGCGGTCACGCAGGAGCAGGCCGACAAGCTGATGGAGGTCATCAACACCGCCACCAAGCTCTACAGCCAGAACACGGCCGTGCTCAACATTATCACAGAGCAGACCGACGCCTTCTTCGCCGGCCAGAAGACCGCCGAAGAGGTGGGCAAGCTCGTCCAGGGCAAGATGAGCATCTATGTCAACGAGCAGCGCTGAATCAATCAAATCCAAATCTGCGGCGGAGAGCTTTTCTCCGCCGCAAAAACTGTCCGGAAATCTTACGCGGGGGGAAGAAAAATGAGGAAAGAGAACACTTTCCCTTGCGAAGAAATGAGAACTATGCTACAATATTTAGTTGAAAACCAAAGGAATCGATGGACGACGCATGACTGACAGACGAAAGGAAAAACGGAATAACAAGTGGCGCGACATCGCCGCGAGCCTATGCTTTCTCTCGCCGAGCCTGCTGGGCGTCGGGGTGTTCTTCATCCTGCCCTTCGGCGTCGTCGTGTACTATTCGATGATCGACGGCGTCGGCACGCGGAACTTTGTCTTTCTCGACAACTTTACAAAGCTCCTGTCAAACTCCGCCTTTTTGATGGCGGCGAAAAACACGCTGCTGTTCTCGGCGCTCGCGGTGCCGCTCGCGGTCGTGCTGTCGCTGGCGCTCGCGGTACTGCTCGAGGCGCGCATCCCCGGCAAGTCCACGTTCCGCACCTTCTTTTTAAGCCCGATGATGGTCCCCGTGGCCTCGGTCGTGCTGATCTGGCAGGTGCTGTTCAACTATAACGGCTCGGTCAACGAATGGATCTCGCTCTTTGGCGCGGATAAGATCGACTGGCTGCAGAGCGATTATAACATCTATGTCGTCGTGCTGCTGTTTCTGTGGAAGAATCTCGGATATTTCATGATCCTCTTCATGGCGGGGCTCGCCAATATCCCTAAGGAGCTGTTGGAGGTCGCGGACGTCGAGGGCGCGACGGAGCGCTATAAGTTCTTTGCCATCAAGCTGCGCTATCTCTCGCCGACGGTGCTTTTCGTGACGATCCTCTCGCTGATCAATTCCTTCAAGGTCTTCCGCGAGGTCTACCTCCTGACGGGGGACTATCCGCTGGGGCGGCTGTACATGCTGCAGCACTTCATGAACAACACCTTCCGCTCGTTCGACTATCAAAAGCTCTCCGCGGCGGCCGTGATCATGGCGATCGTCATGGTCGTGCTCATCGCCCTCCTCTTCAAGATCGAGGACTGGTTCGGAAAGGACGTGGAGGGATGAAGAAAAAACGCTATTTCTCCCGCGGTGTGATGTTTTTGCTGTGCCTGGTGTTCTCGGTGCTCTTCCTGCTGCCGACGGTGCTGACCTTTACCAACTCCTTTATGTCCGAAAGCGAGATCCGCTCGAACTACGGCATGATCTTCTCGTCTACGGGCGGCGGCTTTGTCTCGGAAAAGGTCAATCTGAAGTTCATCCCCGACAAGGTGACGCTCTCCCAGTACATCTCGGGTCTGATCAAATCCCCGAACTATCTGCTCAAATACTGGAACAGCATCCTCCTCGTGCTGCCGATCGTGATCCTGCAGGTCACGGTTGCCTCCGTCGCGGCGTACAGCTTTACGCGATGGCGCGGCAAGATCCGCGACGGCATCTTCTTTTTCTATGTGATCCTGATGCTGATGCCCTATCAGGTCACGCTGGTGCCGAACTTCCTCGTCAGCCAGTGGCTCGGCATCATCAACACCCCGTGGTCGATCATCCTGCCGGGCATGTTCGCGCCGTTCTCGGTCTTTTTGCTGACGAAATTCATGCGCCGCATCCCGTATTCGCTCATCGAGGCGGCCAAGGTCGACGGCGCCAACGAATGGCAGATCTTTACGAAGATCTGTCTGCCGGAGTGCCGCTCGGCGCTCTATTCGATCGCGATCCTGGTGTTCATCGATTACTGGAACATGGTCGAGCAGCCGCTGATCCTCTTAAAGGACGCCGACGCCCAGCCGCTTTCGGTGTTTCTGTCCAACATCAATTCCGGTGAGATCGGTCTCGCCTTCGCAATGGCGAGCGTGTATATGATCCCCTCGCTGCTGCTCTTCCTCCACGGCGAGGAATACCTTGTCGAGGGCATCGCCAACCAGGGCAG
>Ga0256405_10007825_pt1 | contig 15736 bp, 6 predicted proteins | sample RumenRJG_02DNA_FD_189096 | JGI IMG/M metagenome (GOLD analysis project Ga0256405, IMG submission 189096) | Bovine rumen microbial communities from Lethbridge, Alberta, Canada - RJG_02 | ecosystem: Host-associated > Mammals > Digestive system > Stomach > Rumen | place: Canada: Alberta | collected... | reverse complement strand
GAAGTCGGGCATTTGTCCGCCTAAGGTGTGGGTGGTGATTGGGATGAAGTCGTAACAAGGTAACCGTTGGGGAACCAGCGGTTGGATCACCTCCTTTCTAAGGAGTCAGGCGATGGACGCAAGTCCAAAGCCAATGGTGAAACTCTCAGCGCAGACTAGGCTGTTTACCGTTTCTCTTCCGAATGAGTCGTGGGCTTGTAGCTCAGTTGGTTAGAGCGCGTCCCTGATAAGGACGAGGTCACAAGTTCGATTCTTGTCAGGCCCACCAAATGACTAAAACGCGTGAGCGACTGAGCAAACACCATTTCGGGGGTATAACTCAGTTGGTAGAGTGTCTGCTTTGCAAGCAGAATGTCGCCGGTTCGAATCCGACTACCTCCACCATCCCTTCTCAAGCATCTCTGAAAGCGAAAAGCGCGGCAGTTCTGCCGCGTTTTTTTGTTGATGTCACAGGTCTGAAGGACCTGTGACGCAGGACGGGCCTGTGACGCAGGTCGGGAAGTTTTTTTGCAAGTGTATACCCGAAAGGGTAGGGCATCGTCGTCCGAAAAGTGGTATAATTGCATCGACAACAGAAAGGAGTCCTTGCAATGAGAGAGAAAGTTCTACCTTGTTTCCTTGGCCTTGCGCTCGGCGCGGCGACGTTCGCGGCCGAAGCGTTTACGACGGGGGATGTCCCCGCGGACGGCGTCTACAAGTTCACCTTCGGCGTGAGCGAAGCGCAGGACGGGTCGATACCCGTCTCGGCGGATGCCGTCTGCGATGTGAAGGGGACGGGTTACTATGACGGAAGCGACTCGGCGACATTTTCATACGGTTTTCTCGGAACGACCGACACCTCCTATATCGACGACGCTCCAACCGGAACGAAAGTCACAGATGCGAATATGATTGACGGCTTCACTGTCGTCAAAGGGCAGAAAATCGTCCTGCGCAATACCGAAGACAAAAACGGTCTTTCGTGTGTCGCGGGTCCCTTCGCGAAAGACTACCTTCCTGCTGGCGCATCTTCCTATGAAGGGCGCTATCCCGTGCGTTTTACGATGCGTGCGGAAGAGCGCGCCTACTATGCGGTCACATGCACGGTTGCGAACGCCTCCGCAGACGCGAATGCCGATGTCACGCTCTATGCCGAGCGTTCGCGCATCATTGCGCATCACATGACGCTCAATCCCGGTGAAACGCGCACGTTTGCCTGGAGCGTGGAACTTGCGCCGCAGTATTGCAAGATTCCTGCCGATTATTACAAGGATGACGCAGTGAACGTGGCGGTCGTCGGCGAAAACGCCGCGCTTGCGTCCTTGACCGTCGTCAAGCAGCCGCAGAAGGCCGGCAAGGTTCGCGGCAATGATGTCGCAAATATGAATGACGGCAAGACGATGTGGATATGTACAGACTCGACCGGATGCGATTATGGAATCGCTACGCCGTTTTTTTCTCTCGTGAACTATGCCGGCGTTGGTGCGGCGGTCGCGCGGTGGATGCCTGCGGATATCGCGATTGTCAACCAGGGCGAGCGCGGCTTATCGACAGCCAACGGAGTTCACAGAGCCGCATGCCTTCTCAAGCCCGGCGACTATCTGTATGTGGAGTATGGGCACAACGACAATAGCGTCGAGAGCTACACGAACAATCTGGAGGCTTACTTGTCCGATGCGACTGCTGCGGGTGCAAATCTGATCATCGTCTCCCCCATTGAACGTCACAACACGTGGGACTCCGAAAATTTGGTGTGGAAACGTTCGCTGCAAGGTTATGCGGAGGCAGGCGAGGCATGGGTCAAGGCGAAGATCGACGAGGGTAGCAGAAATGTCGCTTTTGTCGATCTCAACAAGCCGTATGCGGAATGGATGAATACGGAAACCGACCGCATTTGCGAGAAAAACAGCAGCATCGCCCGCAATGCGGCGATCAACTTCTATTATCGCAGCGCGAAGGGTTCGGCGGTCGATGCCACGCATGAAAATACGGCCGGCGCAGATCATGCGGCTTATATCTTCTGGCAGAACGCACTCGAGCGCGTCGCGGCGGGCGAAGGCGCCGAAGAAGGATCGTATGAGAAAGTTCAGGCCGACGTCCTCAAAGGGATTACGGATGGCTATAAGGCGAAGCTTGGAATAGACAGCGACGAAGACAATACGCCCTGGAATGTCAGTGACGAAATAATCGCGGCGGGAGGCGCACCGAATTCGTTCTGGGACGAGACGGTCAAAGCAGGTTTCGATTTTGCGAATGACGTCGCCGTGGCGAATGTCGCTGCGACGGTTGATCAGGAAGGCGTGGTGACGATTTCCGGCGCAACTCTGCGTGTCCTCAATTCCGGCGTTTACTACAAGGCTGTCGTTGACATCGTCGGCGCGGACGGTACGGTTACGAACCGCTATTGGTCGTTCAGCAACTATGATACGACCGGTTGCGAGGGCGGCACGACCGTCAATCCTGAAAAACCGGGTTTTATTTCGGCAGATCTCGCTAGCGGCGCGGAGCCGGGCGACGCATTCTCGGAGATTCTGTCTGTTCCCGCGGGCGGCAAGGCGTACCTGTGGTTTGCCAAGGCCGATGAGTCAACCTGGCAGGTTGGCGGCAACGGGCCTTCCAGCGCCATCTATCCCCTTGAGGCGTGGACGGATGTTCTCGTTGACGATGATTGCGCCAGTACGTCTGCATGGAATAATTTCACTCGCGCCGTCACCACTTTTGAAGTTCCCGATGGCGAAGATTACATCGCATTTACCTCGACGGCCAGGGATTCCTCCGGCTATCACAAGGTCGGCGTCTTTTACCTGACTTTGCCGGAAGGAAAGGAGTTTTCCGACGGACGCGTCCGTGTTTCGTTCAAGGCGCTCTACAACGGGGGCGATCTGAGGTTTGTCCTTGCCGACAGTCTTGGCAACAGCGCCAATACGGACGACAACGAGAAGATCGTTCCGAATTCCCTGAAGATGCTTACGCTCAATTCCACCAAGGCGACGGTTCTCGGCTCGTCTGCGGTGGAAATTACGATGTCTGCCGATGAAACGCCCGTGGCGCAGAACGACATCAACGGCGACAGCTGGCTGGATGTCGATATGATCCTCAATCTCGACACGCGCAAGGCGCTTGCTTCCGTCGGCGGCAGCGAATACCGTGAATGCACCATCCCTGATGCGGGCACGCCGTTCAAGTATTTCGGCATCCAGCCAATTACCTACAGCACGCACGATGGCGCGATCGACGACGTGAAGATAATGACGCTTGCGCCTTCGCCGAAGCATCTCGTCGAGGCGGTGCCGAGCAATGACGCCTGCGGCCATGTGGAAATCAACGGGAGCGAAGTGACGTCCCTCAACGCCGTCGAGGGCGCGGATGTCGTCCTCAAGGCCGTCAGCGCTGATGTGGAGCTTTACAAGTTCGTAGAGTGGCAGGACGCAGAGGGTAATACCGTCTCCACCAAGCAGACGCTCGTGATTGAAGATGTCGCTGCGGATTGCGCCTACACCGCCGTGTTCCGCGAATACGGCCACAACGAAAACCGCGTCGCGACATGGGACTTCTCGGCGTATAAGGGGGATTTCGCGGTTATTCCAACTGCTGCGACCATCGTTACTGACAACGGCATGAAGTTCTCGTTGCAGGACGGTGACTCAATGACAGCCGACGGGCTTGTCTGGCATAATTCTGCACTCGGACACAAAGGCTGGCAAACGGCCGAATCGCTTTCGGAAACGGCCGACAATTATATCATCTACACTCCGTCCGCAAGCGGCACGTTCACGCTAAAGTTCTCCGTTGACAACTACAACGCGAACCGCAAGCCTACGATGTTCATCAAGGCTGCGGGATCGTTCGGCGAATGCACGAAGACGCCGGAAGAGCCGTATACATCGGTCGTTGTTGGCGCCGCCAATACTAAATATACGCTCTCGGCGGAACTTGATGCTGGCGTGACCTATTATATCTGGACCTATTCCAACAACTGGGCCGGAGGGGATTATGCACACAACTACACAATTTCTTCCATCGCATATTCCTACGCTCCAGTCTACATCACGGCAACGGCGGCGGTGAACAACGCGAACTACGGTTCTGCGGTCGTAGACGGCGCTGCCGCCGCGGAAGTGTTTTCCGGGCACGAAGTGACTTTTGTGGCGACGCCTGCCAGCAGCGCGTACAGGTTCGTGAACTGGACTGATGGCGAGGAGAACATAGTTTCGACCGAAGCGACATTCACCGTCCCCGTTTCTGCCGATGTCGCCTATACCGCGAATTTCGAGAAGGTCGCAGCGGGCGACGCAGTTGAGCTAAACTACGACTTCGTACCGTTTGCAGGTAGTGCGGCAAGCTGCACGGGCGTTTCGACATTCGACTACGGATGCTTCAAGTTCCAGATGATCTCCGGCGATTCGGTAGGTGCGTCTGGCGCGACCTGGTACAAGGTGGCGGTTGACGACAAGTCGGCGCTTGGAACTGCCCTGTCGGAAACAGGAGATCACTACATAAAGTTCACCGCTCCGTACGATGGAACTGTATCCTTCAAAACTTCGGTCGATTCGCTGAGTTCCAAGTACAAAGCGGCACTTTACATAAAGGCGGCCGAAGCTGCTTCGGCGTGTGCGAACAGCGGCGATGCAAAAGTGAATTTCACCGAGGCGAACAAGGTTTACACACTCTCTCTGGATGTCACGGCAGGCACTACCTACTATGTATGGGCATATTCCTGGAATGCAGGCGCAGGCGGATACAACCCTTATATAACCATCTCTTCCATCATCTATTCGCACGCATCGGATCTGACGACGCTGACAGTTGCCAACAGCGACTCTACTGCAGGAGCGGTGACGGTGAACGGTGCGGCGGTCGACGGCGAATTTGATGTGCAGAAGGGCGAGTATGTGCATCTTGTCGCGACGCCGAGCGGCGCAAACGCGTTTGCCGGATGGAAGAACGGCGACGGCGAGACGGTTTCCGGCGCCTCCGATTTCTGGTTGTGCGTCGAGGGCGCGACTTCGCTCACCGCGACATGGCGCAGTGTTGATCCGCATTCGTTCGTCTGGAACTGGAAAGTCGAAGAGGGCGACTGGAACAACCAGGCGAACTGGCTGTACGAAGGCGTCGTTCCCGCGACGACTTATCCCAATGACTCGGAAAGCGACTATGTAACGTTCAACACGGCGGCAAAGATCAATCTCGGCGAAGGCGCGTCCGCGAAGGAAGTGTGGCTGAATGGCGCCGTGACATTTACGAATGGCACGCTGACGGCATCGCTCGTGACGAGGTATGAAGACGATGGCCGGGCGATACTGGCCAACGCCGGTTTTGCGAATCCAAAAAATCTGGCAGCCGAGATTTCGTGTCCGATAGTGATGACGGCGGGAACAATCAATTGGTTTAACAAGGTGAGCGACGGCGACTGGAAGGACTGGATGACTGTCTCCGGAGATATTTCGGGAGAGGGACGCTACAATGTCAATCTTGCCAATGTCCAGGGCAATGGCGTGAAATTCACCGGAAACAACAATGGCTTCCATGGCGATGTCTATACGTCCGGCGGCAAATCAAATCGCAGTGTCATAAATTGGAGCGAGAATGCAGTCGGCACAAATACATTCCTGCATATCGGACATAGTTACGGAACCTACAACAACGACAGCTATCGCATGGGTGCCGATGTCAAGTTCGGAGGCGTGGACGGCGGCTGGTGGGATAGATATGACGGCGCTCTGCTTACAATCGGCTATCTGAACCGTGACAGCGTCATCAATATCTCAAATGGAGTTGGAGGTCGTGCCAATTCCGTCGCGAAAGTCGGCAATGCCAACCTTACGCTCGGCACGAAGACAATCAAGGACCTTACAATCAGCGCAGGTTCCGTGACGATGCCTGTGGGTATCGCTCCGCAGACGCTGACCGTTGCCGATGGGACGAGGATCATAATTCCCGGCGACACGGCGTGGACAGATGGAACGGTGACGAACCTTTTCAGCTACACGACGCTTGCAGGCGCAGGAACGCTTGCGGAGCAGGTCGAGGTGACGGGACTTGCGGAAGGGCTTGTTGCGACGATAGCGGTTGCGGAGAACACCGTGACGGCGACTATCGAGGCGGCCGAGGTTGCGCCGACGACGGATGACGAAAACGCGACGATCACGAAGAACGGCGACGGTTCGTATACTGTTGAAGTGACGGCAGAGACGGTTGCGATTACCGTGCCAGACGGAGAGACGGTAAGGGAGGTTGTCGTTTCTCCGGATACCGCAACGGTGACGGGTGTTCCAGAAAACGCGACGGTCAAGGTAGCCGTATCGTGGGACGGCGGCAACGCGGAATACGCAATCGTCAGTGTCGATTCGACCACCGGTGCCGTCTCGCTCGACGAAAAGGCCTCTGTCACCGTGGACGGGGAGAAAATCCCGCTCAAGCCGACGCCCAGCGATGCAGGAGACGAAGTGGCACCGCTTGAAGTGGGAGAGGGCGTTTCCGTCGGCATCAAGTCGATACCCGGTCTCGTCTATCGTCTGGCACGCGGAACGACTCCAGATGGAATCGATACAGCCGCCGCGAAGGCAGTAGCCAAAGAGACGGCGACATCATCGCGCGTGAGCCTTCAGGATTCGCAACTGCCGTCGAACGCGGCGTTCTATCGCGTGACGGTGGATCTGAAGTAGCGCGGCTTCGGCACAACTCGCAACGGAAAAGGTGGGACATTGTGATACGGTGTCCCACCTTTCGTTTGTCTCACTTTTGGCCCATCGAAGTGGGGGCAGACCCCGCTTCGATGGGGTCAGACCCCAAACAATGTGTTGAAAACAATCGAATAGTTGGATGAAATTAGTATAAATCGTAGGGACAGACCCCGTTGAACGTGGGGACAGACCCCAAGACGGGCGTGGGGACAGACCCCAAAAGGCTGGTTGGCACGGGGATTGCTTGTAAAGGGTGCTGTCCCAGTAAGACGGCAGAACAGGAAGAAAAGATTATGGCAAAAGTACTTGGAATTGACCTTGGCACGACGAATTCGTGCATGGCTGTCATGGAAGGCGGCGAGGCGACGGTGATCCCCAACAAGGAGGGCGCGCGCACGACTCCTTCAATCGTGGCGTTTACAAAGACGGGCGAAATCCTCGTCGGCCAGGCGGCAAAGCGCCAGGCGGTGACGAACCCGCAGTCGACCATCTACTCCATCAAGCGTTTCATCGGCCGCCGCTTCAGCGAGATGACCGACGAGATCAAGATGGTCCCCTACAAGGTCGTGGCGGCGCCGAACGGCGACGCGGCGGTCGAGGTGAACGGCAAGGTCTACACCGCGCAGGAGATTTCGGCGATGATTCTGCGCAAGCTGAAGGAGGATGCGGAATCGTTCCTCGGCGAGAAGATCACCGAGGCGGTCATCACGGTCCCGGCCTACTTCAACGACCAGCAGCGCCAGGCGACGAAAGACGCGGGCAAGATCGCGGGCCTCGACGTCAAGCGCATCGTCAACGAGCCGACGGCGGCCTCGCTCGCCTACGGCCTTGACAAGAAGAAGAACGAGAAGATCGCCGTCTACGACTTCGGCGGCGGCACGTTCGATATCTCCGTCCTCGACATCGGCGACGGCGTCTTCGAGGTGAAGGCGACGAACGGCGATACGCACCTCGGCGGCGACGACCTCGACCAGGTGATCATGAACTGGCTCGCCGACGACTTCAAGGCCGCCAACGGCGTGGACCTCCTCGCCGACACGATGGCCAAGCAGCGCCTGAAAGAGGAGGCCGAGAAGGCGAAGTGCGCGCTCTCGAGCGCGACGACGTACGACATCAACCTGCCGTTCATCACGATGAACCAGTCGGGCCCGCTGCACCTGACGGCGACCCTGACGCGCTCGAAGCTCGAGACGCTGACGATGGACCTCGTCAACCGCACCGCCGAGCCGTGCCGCAAGTGCATGGCCGACGCGGACCTGAGCACGGTCGACGAAGTGGTGCTCGTCGGCGGCCAGACGCGCATGCCGCTCCTCCAGGAGAAGGCGAAGAGCCTCTTCAACAAGGAGCCGCACAAGGGCGTCAACCCGGACGAGGTGGTCGCGATGGGCGCGGCGATCCAGGGCGGCATCCTGAAGGGCGAAGTGAAGGACGTGCTGCTGCTGGACGTGACGCCGCTGACGCTCGGCATCGAGACGCTGGGCGGCGTGCTGACCCCGCTCATCGAGCGCAACACGACGATCCCGACGAAGAAGTCGCAGGTCTTCTCGACGGCGGCGGACAACCAGCCGGCGGTGACGATCGCGATCTTCCAGGGCGACCGCAAGATGGCGCGCGACAACAAGTCGCTCGGCAACTTCAACCTCGACGGCATCCCGCCGGCGCCGCGCGGCGTCCCGCAGATCGAAGTGACCTTCGACATCGACGCGAACGGCATCCTGAACGTCTCCGCCAAGGATCTCGGCACCCAGAAGGAGCAGAAGATCACGATCACGGCGGCGGGCGGCCTCTCCAAGGAGGAGATCGAGAAGATGCGCAAGGACGCCGAGGCCCACGCGGCCGAGGACGAGAAGCGCCACGCCGAGGTCGAGGACCGCAACAAGGCCGACGGGCTCGCCTTCCAGGTCGAAAAGACGCTGAAGGATTCGGGCGACAAGATCTCCGCCGACAAGAAGGCGCCGGTCGAGGCCGCGCTGAAGGAGCTCAAGGACGCCCTCGCCAAGAACGCGCCGATCGCCGAGATCAAGACGAAGCAGGAAGCGCTCATGAAGGCGATGGAGCCGGTCGCGCAGGAGATGTACGCCTCGGCGCAGCAGGCCCAGCAGCAGGCGGGCGCCGGCACGCCGCCTCCGGGCGCGGGCACGCCTCCGCCGAACGGCGGCGCGGGCGGCAGCGAGAAGAAGGGCGGCGACGATGTCGTCGACGCGGATTTCACAATGAAGTAAACAACGGAACGGACGGGGGAGACCGGTCTCCCCCGCCCCCCACAAAAGGAAGAAAAAACCATGAAGATCAGGCCTCTGGGCGACCGCGTGCTGGTCGAGCCCATCGAAGAAAAGGAACAGACCGTCGGCGGCATCATCATCCCCGACTCGGCGAAGGAAAAGCCCATGCAGGGCTTGGTTCTCGCCGTCGGCAAGAAGACCGACAAGGACGGCAAGGAAATCGCGTTTGACGTCAAGGCGGGCGATACGGTGCTGCTGCCGAAGTACGGCGGCACGGAAGTGAAGCTCGACGGCAAGAAGCTCCAGCTCGTCCGCGAAGAGGACCTGCTGGGCGTGCTGGAAAAGTAAAAGAAGAATTGGAGAAACCATTATGGCAAAGCAAATCAAGTTCGACGCGGAAGCGCGTCAGAAAATCCTCGCGGGCGTTGAGAAGCTCAGCGCGGCGGTTACCTCGACGCTCGGCCCGTCCGGCCGCAACGTCATCCTCGACAAGAAGTTCGGCTCGCCCCAGATCACCAAGGACGGCGTGACGGTCGCCAAGGAGATCGAGCTGCCCGATCCGTTCGAGAACATGGGCGCGCAGATGGTGAAGGAAGTCGCCTCGAAGACGAACGACGTCGCGGGCGACGGCACCACGACGGCGACGCTGCTCGCCGAGGCGATCTACCGCGAGGGCCTGAAGAACCTCACGGCGGGCGCGAACGCGATGGCGCTCAAGGCCGGCATCGACAAGGCGACCGCGGCGGTCGTGGACTCCATCGCCAAGCAGGCGAAGAAGGTCAAGTCGGCCGACGAGATCGCGCAGGTCGCGACCATCTCCGCCAACGGCGACGAGGAGATCGGCAAGATGATCTCCGACGCGATGGACAAGGTCGGCAAGGAAGGCACGATCACCGTCGAAGAGGCCAAGACGCTCGAATCGACGCTCGACGTCGTCGAGGGCATGCAGTTCGACAAGGGCTACCTCTCGCCGTACTTCGTCACCTCGCCCGAGGACATGGAGTGCGAGCTGGAGAACCCGCTCATCCTCCTCTTCGAGAAGAAGATCTCCAACCTCCAGGACATGCTGCCGCTGCTGCAGTCCGTCGCCAAGTCGGGCCGTCCGCTGATGATCATCGCGGAGGACGTCGAGGGCGAGGCGCTGGCGACGCTCGTCGTCAACAAGCTGCGCGGCACGTTCCAGGTCTGCGCGGTCAAGGCACCGGGCTTCGGCGACCGCCGCAAGGCGATCCTCGAGGACATCGCGATCCTGACGGGCGGCCGCCTCATCAGCGAGGACATCGGCGTCAAGCTCGAGTCGGTGCAGCTCTCCGACCTCGGCCGCGCGAAGAAGGTCGTCGTCGACAAGGACAACACGACCATCGTCGAGGGCCTCGGCAAGTCCGCCGACATCAAGGCGCGCGTCGAGCAGATCAAGAAGCAGATCGAGGAGACCACGAGCGACTATGACCGCGAGAAGCTCCAGGAGCGTCTCGCCAAGCTCGCGGGCGGCGTCGCCCTCATCAAGGTGGGCGCGGCGACCGAGGCGGCGATGAAGGAGAAGAAGGACCGCGTCGACGACGCGCTCCACGCGACCCGCGCGGCCGTCGAGGAAGGCATCGTCGCCGGCGGCGGCGTCGCCTACCTGCGTGCCCAGAAGGCCATCGACGCGCTGGCGCTGACCGGCGACGAGGCCGTTGGCGCGGCCATCGTCGCGCGTGCGGTCGAGGCTCCCCTCCGCAAGCTCGTCGGCAACGCCGGCCAGGAAGCGGCGCTCGTCGTCGCCAACGTCAAGAAGGCGACGGGCACGAACGGCTACAACGTCCGCACCGGCGAGTACACCGACCTCCTGAAGGCGGGCGTCGTCGATCCGGCGAAGGTCACGCGCTCGGCGCTCCAGAACGCGGCCTCCATCGCGGGGCTCCTGCTGACGACCGACTGCATGGTCACGGACCTGCCCGAGAAGAAGGAATCCTGCGGCTGCGGCGGCCACGGCGCGCCCGGCGGCATGGACGGTATGATGTAAGTGAAGACGCTCGCATCATTACTGACGGCGATCGGGTTGGCGGCGACGGCATATGCCTCGCCGCCGCCCGTTCGTCTGGCCTACAACTACTGCACGCTGTCGTACACGATGGCGTACTGGGGCGAGGCGGAATGGACGGCCGAGATCGACCGCCTCGCGCGCGCGGGCTACAATGCCGCGCTTGTCACCGACGGCACGTTCAAGGTCTGGCAACTCGTGCTGCGCGAGCTGGGCGCGAACGAGGAGACGATCCGCGCGTTCATTCCCGACGAATGCGCCCGCGCCTGGTGGCTGATGGGGAATCTGACGGGCGAGGGCGGCCCGCTCGACCCGCAGACGATCGACGACGACGGCGCGCGCGGCCGGTGGATCTGCGCCGAGATGCGCGCGCGCGGCATTGAACCGGTTCTGCAGGGCTGCACGGGCATGGTGCCGCTGGCGGATGTTTTTTCGGGCGCGGCGCAGCCGAATCGCGGCGACTGCGTGCTCATCCCGCAAGGGAAGTGGGGGCCGTACGAACGGCCGCCGCTGGTGGATCCGACCTGTCCGGCGTTTACGCGGCTGGCCGAAGTGTGGTACGCGAAGCTGGAGGAGGTCTACGGTTTCAAGCCGGCGTATCTGGCGGGCGATCTCTTCCACGAGGGCGGGCGGACGGACGGCGTCGACGTGACGGCGGCGACGCGCGCGGTGCAGGCGGCGCAGCAGCGGGCGTTCCCCGGCGTCACCTGGGTCGTGCAGGCGTGGCAGCGCAACCCGACCGCGGCCGTCCGTGCGGGGCTCGATCCGCGCTTCACCCTGATCGAAGCGCTCGCCAAGGACATGAGCCGCGATCCGCAGCCGATGGACTTCGGCGACCTGCCGTGGATCTGGTGCGAGGTGCTGAACTTCGGCGGCAACCACGGGCTGTACGGCAATCTCAGGACGTTCGCGCATCTCGGCGCGTGTACGAACGCGACCTTCCGCGGCTACGGGCTCCTGTCGGAAGGGCTCGGCACGAATCCCGTCTGCTACGATCTCTTTGAAGAGATGATGCGGCGCGACGCGGGAAGTGTGATGACCGACGCCGAACTGGACGAGTGGCTGGACAAGTGGGTCGATCGCCGCTACGGCCTCCCCCACTCTCAACTCTCCACTCTCAACTCTCAATTCTCAACTCTCAACTCGCCACTCCACACCGCCTGGCGGATCTTGGCGGAGACGGTCTACGCCTGCAACCGCTGTCAGGAAGGGACGACGGAAAACGTGATCTGCGCCGAGCCGTCGTGGACGGCCAACAACGTCAGCACGTGGGGGCCGACGGAGGGCCTCTGGTACGATCCGGCGCGGCTCGAAGAGGCGGCGCGGCTCTTTGACAAGGCCGGCGAAGAGATGATGTTCACCAATTTGCAGAGCGTGCTGAACTTCACGCACGACCGGTATGACGTCCGGCGTCAGGTGCGGGCCAACGACGTGCGCCGCCTGCTGCCGCGCCTGAAGGATCCGCACGACCTGCCGGCACGGAAGGAATTCATGCGCCACCTGTTCGCCCTCGAGCCGGTCTGCACGTGGCTGGGCGTCCCGGACGCCTTCCGCCTCGAACCGCAGCTCGCTCTGGCGCGGGCGCGGGCGGGCGCGCGCGGCGAGGCGGCGTTCCGGCGGATGGTGACGACGTGGGCCGACCCGAAGTACGGCCGCACGACGCTCGCCGACTACGCCCACCGCGAATATGTCGAGCTCCTGCGCGACTACTATCTGCCGCGCTGGTGGGCGTTTTTGAACCGGGCCCCCGCCGACGGCGTTCCTACAATGGAATGAGGTTTCAAATCACGGCGATGGATCCGCGCGGATCGCGGACGACGTTTTCGCGCGAAGCGACGACGGCGGAGGCGCTTTCCGCCCAGCTGCGCGCGGAAGGCTTCGTCGTCGTCGCGCTGACGCCGGACACCGCCGCCGCGCCCGATCCGCCGGCGCGCGAACCGGACCGGACGCTGCCGCGGTACCATCCGGCGTGGCTGAAGCCGATGACGAATTTCGACGTGGAAATGGGCCTGCGCCAGATCGCCTCGATGATCGGCAGCGGAGTCACCCTGCTCTTCGCGCTCCAGACGGTCCAGGAGCAGGCCGCCTCGCCGCGCGCGGCGCGGGCGTGGGGGCGCGTGGCGGAGAAGATCCGCGCGGGCCGCTCGTTCGCCGAGGCGCTGGCGGACGACGTGAAGCGGTTCGGCGAGATCACCGTGCGGCTCGCGGAAGTGGGCGAGCGCGCGGGCGAGCTGCAGCGGACGATGACCCGCGCCGCCGACCAGATGGAGGCGCGGCGGAACCTGCGCACGACCGTCGTCAACGCGCTCGTCTACCCGGTCCTCGCGGTCGTGCTCGCGATCGGCGTCAGCGCCTACCTCGTCACGATGGTCATTCCCAAGATCGCCGACTTCCTGAAGTCGGGCGGCGTGGCGCTGCCCGGCCTGACGCAGCTGCTGATGGATTTCGCGGACTGGGTGAACGCGAACGGGCTGACGATCCTCGCCGGCGCGCTCGCGGCGGTCGCGGCGTGGATTGTCGTGCGGCTCAACGCGCACGGCCGCGAGCTCGAGGACGTGTTCCTCCTGAAGCTTCCCGTCACGGGCCGGATCCTGCGGCTGTCGGCCACGGCGCTCTTCGCGCGGTCGATGCAGATCATGACGGAGTCGGGCGTGACGCTCCTCGACGCGCTGGCCACGTCGGCGCAGCTGCTCGGCAACCGCCGCTGCCGGCGCCGGGTGGCGGCGGCGCACGACGCGGTGATGCGCGGCGCGTCGCTCGAACGCGCGCTCGCGCCCGCGCGCGAGTTCCTGCCGATGCTGCGGCGAATGGCGGCGGTGGGCGAGGTGACGGGCGCGCTGCCCGAATCGTTCGGCGAGACGGCGCGCTTCCACGAGATGCTGCTCGCGATCGCCGTCAAGCGCTTTGGCATGATGATCGAACCGGTGATGATCGTCATCACCGGCGGTATCGTCGGTTTCGTTTACGTCGCGTTCTTCATGGCGCTCTTCGCCATCGCGGGCGCGGCGTAGGAGGACAAAAGGAAGGGAGCGGACAATATGGAGAGGACGGATTTTGACTGCGCGCAGCGGCGCGGCGGCGCAGGGACGTGGAGAAGGGGCGCCCTGTGGGCCGCGCTGGCCGTTGCGTGCGCGCTTCGCGTCGCGGCGTCGCCGGACGCGGACGGTTTCGACCCGACGCGCGCGAGCGAGATCCTGGCGGAGCGGCTGAAGGCGCAGGTCGCGTCGTCGCCTTCGCTGGCGCTGAAGGCGCTCGTCGTCGGCGCGGCGAACGACGGTGTCGCGCTCGTCGGCGCGGACGGCGCGCTGCGCACGCTGCGCCGGGGCGGCAAGATCGCGGAGACGGTCGATGGCGTCGCGGTGGAGCTCCGGGTGCGCGCGGTGGGCGCGGCGGGCGTGGAGCTGGGCGCGGCGTCGGGCGGCGACAGCGTCGTGCTGCCGGGCTCGTTCGCGCCGCTGCCGCCGCCGGCCGAGCCGCCGGCGGAGTTTCTCGGCTATCTGGAGTGCGAGGCTGTGCCGCTCGGCACGCTGATGCGGCTCATCGCCGACCAGACGGGCGTCAACATCTCGGTGTCGGACGCGACGCGCGCGAAGCCGGTGTCGATCTTTCTGCGGAACGTCACGGCGGACACGGCGGTGGAGGAGATCTGCCGCGCGACCGACCTGCTCGCCCGCCGCGAGAAGGGCAGCTCGATCATCCGCATCCTGACGAAGGGCGAATACGCCGAGAACCTCAACTCGTTCCGCGAGGAGGTGACGGAGCTGTTCACGCTCCTCTACCCGAACGTCGTCGAGGTGGCGAGCGTCATCTACGGCCTCTACCCCGACCGCACCTTCCTGTCGCTCGGCGAGGAGGAGTTCGAGGAGGACGGCGAATACGACCTGTCGCGGCGCTTCCGCCGCTTCCGTCTGCTGGAGGACAACGGCGGCTCGCCGTTCATGCAGATGGAGGCGCCCCAGACCTCCGCGAGCGGCGCGCGCTCGGGCGGCGGCAACTTCTCGTTCTCGCGCGGGAGCGCGCTCTCGCGTATCACGCAGTGGGACCAGCTGCGGCGGCGCCAGCGCGGCTTCGACGGCTTCGGCGCGGCGGCGACGATCGGCTCGGACGACGCGCGCGTCATCGAGCGGGCGGCGGCGGCGGGCGACACCAACCTCGTCGACCGCGTGCGCGCGCAGGCGACGGCGGCGGTCGCCAACATCTTCGTGTCGCTCTCGCGCAAGAACAACATCCTGATCGTCCGCACGAGCGACCGGCGCGTGATGGAGGAGATCCGCGCGCTCGTCCAGCGCCTCGACGTGCCCACGCCGATGGTGCTCCTGGAGCTGAAGGTGATGGAGCTGTCGATCGACGACGACTACGAGGCGTCGTTCCGGTATGCGTTCAACCGTGCGACGCACACGGCGGGCAACTCCGGCCAGGTCGCCGCGAGCGCGCTGCAGGCGGGCATGGATACGTTCAACCCGACGTTCGCGTTCGCGGTCGTGAACGACACGCTGTCGGCGCAGATCCAGCTGATGCAGACGGACGGCCGGATCAAGACGCTCGCGACGCCGTCGCTGCTCGTCGCGAACAACGAGGTCTCGCGCATCTTCTCGGGCAAGCAGTATCCGCTCGTGACGGGCTGGCGGCCCGGCGAGACGACGGCGACGACGCTGGGGCCGTCCATCGTCAGCACGCCGACGGTCGAGATCACGAAGGAGGATGTCGGCACGATGCTGCTCATCACGCCGAACATCAACGCCGACAAGACGGTGACGCTCCACCTCGTGCAGGAGGAGAGCGAGGTCAGCCCCGACAAGGTGGACATCCCCGTCGACGGCGGCAGCGGC
>Ga0256405_10007824_pt1 | contig 15738 bp, 10 predicted proteins | sample RumenRJG_02DNA_FD_189096 | JGI IMG/M metagenome (GOLD analysis project Ga0256405, IMG submission 189096) | Bovine rumen microbial communities from Lethbridge, Alberta, Canada - RJG_02 | ecosystem: Host-associated > Mammals > Digestive system > Stomach > Rumen | place: Canada: Alberta... | reverse complement strand
GGTTTTTATTGTGGTGTCTGTCAAGCTTTGCATATCTTCAGCAACAGATGCTGATTCATTGTTTTCTGTTGTTTTATTTGCTTGTGTGTCTTCTGCATGTGTTGGTTCATTGTTTTCTGTTGTTTTATTTGCTTGTGCATCTTCAACAGCGCATGTTTCATCGCCTTCAATTTCCTCGATTATCGGAGCTTCGACGATGTCATTAATTGGGCTCTCTTCTAAAGCAATTTCATCTGTTGCTGATGCAGTTCCAATCGCTAAAATAATCAAAAGCAGGACTGGAAATATTAAGAATTTTCTACCTATCATAATAATACCTAAATTAACTATTGTCATTTTTTATATTTTATTCTTTCTAAAATGAAAAATTCTAAAAATCATTCGGCTAATCTGGTTTAAAAATTTTATGATGGCTATTTCATCAATTTGATAAATAAACTTTAAATAATTGATAAAATAGATAATTTAGTGATATTTATAATTCGTTTTATTGCGTAATTGTCTTTTTTATGAAATTATCAATAAATGATTTATTATCTATCCGAATTTTAATTATAAAAGTTAGGTTAAAATTATTTGGAGGCAGAAGATGAAAATTATAGCATTACAAGGAAGTCCGCGTGTTGGTGGAAACTGTGACGTATTGATGGATGAAATGATTAAAGGCGCAGAGGAAAACGGTCATGAAGTAGTGAAATACTACCTTGAAAAGCAGGACATCGCAGCATGCAAGGCATGCATGTACTGTGCTGAACATGGCGAATGCGTACGTGGCGACGATGGTAACAAGATAATCGACGAACTGGTTGCAGCAGATGGCGTGATATTCGCAACTCCTATCTACTATGGACAGATGACCGCACAGGCAAAGACAATCATTGACCGTTTCTATGCAATCGGCCAGAACCCAGATAAAAGCTTGAGCGGCAAGGCAGCTCTTATCTTTACTGAAAACCAGCCTGAAGGAACATACAAGGACTACATAGAACTAACCAAATTCTCTCCATTCACATTCATGGGATATGATGTAATCGGCCATGTTGATGCTGGAAGCGCAGGTCCTGCAGGAATAGTCAAAGAAGAGCAGGAAGACAAATTAAAAGAAGCTTATGAATTAGGCAAGCAGTTCTAGCTTTTTTAATTTTTTTTATTTTTTTCTTTTTTTTTAGTCACTCATTCTTTTTTTTATCATTAAAATAATTTTGAATTTACAAATTATGATTCATAACATTTGAGATTTAAAAAAATTATTTTGATTCTTATTCTTAATTGTAATTAATTAGGACTTTTTTAATATTTTTTCTATGATTATCAAATAGTTTTATAAAGCATAAGATACATATGTTTATATGTTAAACAGTTTAATAAATTAATAGTTCTACTGTTTAATCAAGAATATGCTCATATATTAGTTTTGTATTTGGATGTGCCTGGAGATATTTTGAATTATCTTGAAAATCAAAATGATTTAAATATCTTTATATAACACATATGGTAATTGGGAACCTGGTTCATCACTTAATTTCACAACCCATTTCAAAGCTACAAAAACAGGAGAACTGAATAACAGTGCTCATATTTTTTGGAAATGGAAATACTGGGGTCCTGATGAAATACATGAACATGTTGAAGAATGGGGTAATAACTCTGTTCTTGTAGGGGTACCTGAATTCACTCTTGTGAAAACATCCTCCAACGATACAGTCAATGTTGGAGACATGGTGTCATTTACCATTAATTTACAAATACTGGCACTATTAATCTAACTGGAGTTTACATTAAAGACAATGAATATACGAATGGTCTTGAATATTCTGATTATACCGATAAGGATTTATGGACATTTGACGGTACAGATACCTGGTATTACAACTCAGTGCTCGCACCAGGCGAGTCAGCAATTTTAGAGTTAACATTCCAGGCAACTACTGCAGGTGAAAAGAATAATACGGCTGTTGCTGGAAATAACATGACTAATGAAACTGTAAATAGTACAGATGATGTTTTAGTGGAGGAACCTGAGGAACCTGAGACTCCAGATGAACCGACTCCTGATGAACCTGAAGAAGAACCAGTTGAAGAGCCTGTAAGCGCTGTTCAAAAAGCTGTTTCATTACCAGCTGCTGGTAATCCATTGGTTCTTTTAGTCAGTTCTTTGATTTTGCTATCTTGTGTTTCTTTAAGAGGTAAAAAATAATTTTTTAAAAATTCATTTTTTATCTTTTTTTATTTTTTTTTAAATCTTTTTTTATTATTTCAATTAAATTTTTCATTGCCTTTTTCTTGCTTAGTAATGCTTTTTTTTTAAAATTTTTTTTTATTAACTTTTCAATTAAATTCTTTATTGGCTTTTTCTTGCTTAGTAATGCTTTTTTTAAAATCCTGCTCTTTTAAGAATTGGAATATCTAAGAAAACGATTTTTAGAATAATTGGAAAACTTAATTGAAATTAGAAATTTTTATTAAATTTTTTTATAAATTAGTCTGAATAAGTTAACTATAATAGAAATTAAATATATAAATATATTTTTCAATGAATTGAAAGATTAATATTATCATGAATTTTTAAAAAACAAAATTAATATGCATAGTGATTTTTATGAAGGTTTTAGGAGTTACCGGAATGCCGGGTTCTGGAAAAAGTATTTTTTTAGATACTGCAATTGAAAAATCAGCAATTGTGGTCAGCATGGGAGACATTATCCGTGAAAAGGCCGCAGAAAGAGGAGAAGATACAGGTACAACTGCAAGAAAAATAAGAGAGGAATTCGGCCAGTATATCGTTTCCGAACTGACTGTTGAGAGAATCAAGGAAATCCTGGAAGATGATACCGGAGCCAACTTTATTTTAGTGGACGGCATCAGAAGTCCTTATGAAATAGAAATGTTTAAGGAAAATTTTGACAACTTCTCATCAGTTTCAGTATTTGCATCTGCTAAAACAAGATTTGAAAGGCTTGTCCTTAGAGGCAGGGCTGATGATCCTGAAACTTATGATGACTTCCTAGTCAGAGACAAGAGAGAATTGGGATTCGGTCTTGGCGAAGTGATAGCAACTGCAGACTATCTGCTTGTAAATGAAGATTCTCTTGAGGATTTCCAAGAGCAAGTCCGCGAGTTCATGGATGCTCAAATGGATTAATCCATTTTTTAGTTATTATTTTTTTACTTTTTTTAGCTATTAGTTATTTTATATCTTTTTTTTACTATTTTTTTAGTTATTTTAGTTATTTTATATCTTTTTTTTACTATTTTTTTACTTTTTAATCATTCTTTGAATAGTTTTAATAGAATTATTTTTCTAAAAAGATTCAAAGGAAAATTTAATATTGTTTTGAAAAATTAAATCCTCTTAATCGCAATCATGCAGTTTCATAATTCCCTTCTTGCTGACAATCTTGTCGATTCCTGAGTTCTTTACCATTCTAAAGCATATCGGACAAGGTTCAGCATCTTCTATTTCCACCCAAGCTCCGTCATCATACTTTTCTCCAGCAAGGTAAATTGTTGAACCGAGCATTTCATTTCTGCTTGCGCTGATCATTGCATTCTGCTCGGCATGGACTGAAAAGCAGTCGTTATAGTTGCCTGAGTTTGATGGAAGGTTCATTCTCTGACAGTCTCCTCTGTCACAGCAGTTCTCCTCCCCTCTTGGGTTTCCATTGTAACCAGTGCTGACTATTTCATCGTTATTAACTATAACAGCGCCATAGCGTCTTTTCAAGCATGTGCTTCTTTTTGATACTGCAAGGGCGATTCCAAGGTAATATTCATTCTTGCTCATTCGGTTTACATTATTGTTGGATTTTTCATCTGCCATGTTTTCATCTCTTTTCTTTTAAAAAAACCGTTTAATAATTATAATCATAAGACATTATCGAATTAGAGATAATGTTTTCCTGTTATATTATTGATGTTAATGCTAATTAAATGTATTTTTTTATTTTCCAAGATATTTTTTTTGAGCTATTTTTTAAATTTCAGTCCTATTTTGAATGCTCTTTCAGCAGGTTCTCCAATTTCAAAGTAGGTGTGGCTTACATCATCATATCCAAGGGGGTTTAATTTTTCAAATGAAATCCTGCCTTTTTCATTCAAGACATCCTCTTCTGCTTGAACATTGACGATTTCTCCAGTTATCTGGGTGTGTGAGCCTACTTCGGCAATATGCATGACCTTGCATTCTAGTGATACCTTGAACTCGTTTATGATTGGTGCATTTACCATTTCCGCATTTTTAAAAGTAAATCCAACATCTGCAAGCTTGTCTGTGTCATATCCTGAAACTATTCCTATGTAATCAGTTTCGGCTACATGTTCAACACTTGGGAACGCAACTGTGAATTCCTTTGAATGCAAAATGCTTTTCAGAGTTTTTCTCTTTAAAGTAGTGTTGATGGCTATCATTACTGCAGGAGGGCGATGAGAGCACATTGTTGCAAAGGCCAGAGTGCAGCAGTCGGCTTTTCCATCCTCATCATATGCTGCTGCAACTACTGCAGGAGCAGGAAACATCATTGTTCTTGGTTTTTGATTAACTTTCATGGTTATAATTATATATTTTTATAATATATTTTTTTTGTGAGTTTTGCATTTTTATCTATGATGTTTAGACGATTTCCAAATGATTTGGAATGATATTTCTTTGGAATTCCTCTAAATTTTTAGAATTCTAGAAAATTTTTAAATCATCAAGACTTTTTGAATTTTCAAGAATTTTTAAATCACAGGTATTTTTGAATTTTTTTGCCAAAGAATAGAAATAGTTATTAATGAGAAAGAAGTGAATATAATTATACATATTTTTATTTGATTTAGGGCTGGTAGCTCAGATGGGAGATCGTCGCCTTGGCATGGCGGAGGCCCCGGGTTCAAATCCCGGTCAGTCCATTTAAATTCGTGCTTGGAGAGTTCTAAGCACTCTTTTTTTTAATGTTTTTCACATATTTTAATTCTTTTCTATTTTTTAAATATGCTTTTTTTTAAAGTTTTATTCACATATTTTAATTTCATTTCTATTTTTTAAAATTGCTTTTTTTTTTAAGCTTTTTAAAAAACAATTTAAACACATAAGATGTTCATTTTGATAATTCTTCTTTGATTTGTCATTTGAAAAAACTATTGGATTTTTCCAATTTACAAAATTATAAATAGTTAATTTAAAGAAATATTTACACATGGATAGAAAATTTTATGGAAACAGGCAGACTGGAAGCATTTTATGATGCGATTATTGCAATCATAGTAACCGTGCTTGTTTTAGAGCTACCCCCGCCTGCAACTGCATCTCTTGCTTCTATATGGGCTTTGAAAACATCTTATTTTGCTTATATTATAAGTTTTCTAGTATGCGCCAATCTATGGCAATACCACCATATAATCTACAATCATGTGGATAAAATCAATACAAAAATCATCTGCTGAATATTTTATTGATGTTTGTCTTCTCATTGATTCCATATCTAACTACTTTTGTAGCCAATAATCCTAATTCATTTATTCCACAGGCCTTATATGGATTGGACTTCATCATAGTGGATATCATCTTGTATTTCATGGCACAGTCATTATTAACAATCAACAAGGAAAACGAAGATTATCTAAAAAGCGCTTTGAATGTTAAAGAGGCTTTATATATTCCATTTGCCATATTCATAGCAGGTTTCATCATAGCTGTTCTTGGATATCCGATAGCAATCAGCATCTGCTGTTTAATCACTATTGTAAGATCAATATGCTCTTCATTAAAATGAGAACTGCTTTTCCTATTTTTTTCGCTTTGTTTTTGAGACCCATATTTAATACCCCTATTAATTTTAATTAATAGACACTTGTATATTTTTTAAAAAAACTTTTATAGTTATCCAAAAACATATTGAATTCAATTGGATTTAATGGAGTTAAAACACTGTAATGATGATTTTAATGCATTTTTAATCTATGAATTATGGTTTAAGTTTTTAATTATTGTTTTATTAATCTATAAATAGTTAGTATTATATAATTTATATCAGTATTGACAATTAATATTATATATTTATAATTCATATGTAAATGTATTTTAATTTTAAGATATTGTTGATATGGAATGAAATAGTTTAAAATCTTAAGACAAGCTATTTTCAAAATTTAGTATTTAGATAAAATAATAATCTCATTTTATTGTGCGTTTTTCAATCGCGATTAAATGTGATTGTTGAAATGCTTAATAGATATGGGGATTATTATTGGTTGAACGAATTATTTGATTAGATTTTTATTAATGGAGGTTGTAAATGAATAAAAAGACATTTATAATCATTGGCTTAATTTTTTGTCTTTTATTTACCATGCCTATGGCATCAGCTGCAGAAAATTCAGCTGACTCCTCTTCATTAGATGACAATTTCGCAATCGAATCAGATATCTATCAGTTAGCATCTGCTGATGTTGATGGTTTTGATATTGCAGATGAGAATGTTTCAGATGATTCTGTAGCTTCCATCTCAGATTCTGAAGAAATTGCAGATGGTCCTGGTGGAGATATTAATAAAAATTATAATGAAAATAATAAAAATTTCGGTGCAAGCATACTGGCCGCTGACGGCAGTGGAAACACATTCAGCGATTTGAAAAGCATTATAGAAAATGCTATTGCAAATGGCGATGACAGCGTGGCACTGGATCGTGACTTTGAATTCACATCCGGCGAAGATGATTCCCTGACTGACGGCATAGTCATCAACTCCCCTATTACCATAATCGGAGGCTCCCATACTATAGATGCAAAAAATATGGCAAGAATTTTCACAATCTCTTCCAATAATGTGTTCTTGAAGGACATTGTCTTCAAAAATGCAAATGCAAGTAATTCCAATAGTCATGGTGCCGCAGGCGGAGCAGTTTATGTTGAAACTGCAGGAAGCGCTGAAGAGCATTCAGGAATCAGCAATTCAACATTCATCAACTGTTATTCAACAGGTGATGGAGGAGCGTTGTATGTCAAATCAGATTATTTCACATTATCTGATTCAATTTTCACTGACAATACTGCAGGTGATGACGGTGGAGCTATCGACTGGGAGGGGGATTATGGAGAAATCTCTAATCTAACTGCTTCCGGCAACAGCGCTATCAGCTATGGTACTTCCAATTCAAAAGGAGGTACAATAATCATCACAGGTTCCTGCATGAAAATGGACCAGCTCAATATTACAAACAGTATTGCTAAAGCGGATTCAGGCCATAATGTAATTCAAGGTGGTGCAATCTTCCTGACTGGTAATTATTGCAACATCACAAATTCCAGATTTGAGAATTGTTCCGTTGATTTTGACGGTGATGATGCTTCTGGTGGAGCTTTGTATGTTATCGGTAATTTCACCAATATTATTGGTGCTGACTTTATCAATAACTCCGCTACTGAAGATGGTGGTGCTGTTTTCATACATGGTAATGACTGTACCTTGAACAATACTCTTTTCACTGGAAATATCGCTCATAACGATGGAGGCGCCATCGAGTGGGATGGTGACAATGGTATGATCTACAACCTGACTGCTGATGAAAACCATGGGGATAGTGCTCATGGTAGTTCCAAGGGAGGTACCATCATAGCTACTGGTGACAGGATAGTCATGGACATGCTTAATATTACAAACAGCCATGTCAATGGTCCGACCTATACTGGCACCAACACTATTCAAGGTGGAGCGATCTTTTTAACCGGAAACGAGTGCAACATCACAAATTCCCGGTTTGAAAACTGTTTTGCAGACCATTCCAAGGTTGAAGCATCTGGAGGAGCATTATACATTTTAGGAAACAAATCCAGCATCAGCAATGTGGAAATTTCCAATGCATCATCTAAAAAAGATGGTTCAGCTGTTTATGTATTTGGTAACAACGGCAATCTGGAAAAGGTCTCCATTAGCAATTCCAAATCTTCAAGCGGTGATGGAACCATCATGATTTCAGGAAACAATACCTTAATCCACAGCTGTTCAGTTGACAGCAGTTACGCTAAGAATGCCGGTGCATTGAAAATTGCAGGTGATGGAACCAAGGTTTCCAATTCCAACTTCACAAACAACAATGCTTCAGCAATGGCAGGAGCAATCGAAGTTCTAGGAAGCGACACAACCATCACCGGATGTAATATTTCAGACAATACCGCAGCTACTAATGGTGGAGGAGTCTACTACAAAGGAAGCAGGTTCACATTACAGGATTCAAATATCGACCACAACTCTGCAAAAGTAGGTGCCAGCATCTACTTGGATAAAGGAAGCATATCCAGCCATATCATAGGATGCAATATTACAAATGCCTATGCAAATGGCGGAAATTCCGGTTTTGGCGGAGGAGTGGAATGGCTTGAAAATTCAGTTGATGGTCTCATCAAGGACTGTTATTTCTACAATCTCTCATCTTCAAGCCATGGTGGTGCCATTCACTGGTATCCTGGAACCAACGGACAAGTCGACAACTGCACATTCATCGAATGTCATGTCGATGACACTAAAAACGCCGGAGCTATTTACGCAGGTGCTAATACTAATGTCATTCCAAAAGGAACCATATTATCCAACAGCACATTCATCAACTGCACATCAGGTACAAGAGGTGCTGTAAACTGGAATTCCGTAGGAGGTCTGATTATAAACAATACCTTCATTAATTGTGGAGGCAATTCTTCTGCAACCACACAGTATGGAGGCAGACAGGCCCTGCAGATTGAAAAGGGTAACAATACCCAGATTCTTCTGTGTGAATTCTATAACTGTACTGGTATCGGCGGCGGAGGAGCTCTAAGAATCCAGGACCAAGGTGAGAACATCACAATTGCAAACTGTACTTTTGACGGCTGTTCCAATACTGGAACCGCAGGTGCAGTGTACATAAGCAACAATGGTAAGAACATTGTTTTTGAAAACAACTCATTTACCAACAACTCTGCTCCAAATACAGGTGCTCTATATGCAGATTCTAGAACAACTTTCAGTTCTTTTGCAAACAATACATTCATATCAAACAAGGCTACCGATGCTTCTGGAAATGCAGGTGCTGTGAGATTCTCTGGAGAGGCCGCTATAGCCGACTCAAGATTTATTGATAATTCCTGTAACGGCGCAGGAGGGGCCATATTTGCCAATGGCAAGTTGAATATTTCAGGTTCAACTTTTGAAAACAATACTGCCGGCACCAATGGGGGAGCAATTTCCTCTAATAACGGCAATGGCAATTTGTTTGTTAACGAGTCATCTTTCAAGTACAACAAGGCTCCAACTGGTTCTGCCATAAGAGCAAGAAGTGTCAACATAGAGAATACAGAATTGCTTGAAAACCAGGCATTATTCGATAAGTGGAATAATCAAAGGCATTCATTTACAGAGAATCATGTATCTATCAACGGTACTTTTGTAGGCAGGGACAACTACTTGAATGCCATCAATGCAGGAAGCGGCACTTTTTCGAATGTTGTCTACTGCGGTGTAAACGGTGGTGGAGTGGATGAAGGAACCACAAATACTGATGTTGTGACTTCAGCAAAATCATTCAATGAAGTTCACCAGATAGTCATTTTGGAAATCTTCGATGAGAACAACAATCTCGTGGAAAGCATCAAGCAGTATACTGATGCAAGCGGCAATTATAACTTCGAGGTGGATTTAAGCAGTGATGCTCAAAGCTATTCCTATAGGATCTCCCACCCTGAAGACAATTATTATACCTATGCCGAATACACTCTTCATAAGGATTCCTCAGTTTTAAACATAAGCTGTCAGAACATAACATATCCTGAAGATGAGAACATCACATTCGAGGTTTCCGGAATCGATGGCATGACTCCTACTGGAAATATCACAGTGGTCATCAATGATACAAATGGTGTTATAATATATAATGACACCATTCAACTGAGTTCAGGCAAGGCAAAACTGGATTTCTCCAAATTGAATGCAAGCGAATATTATATTCATGCAAGATATAATGGAGATGAAAATTACCTTCCTGACAATGAAACCGCTGTTTTCCATGTAAATCAGACCAAGCCTTCAATGGATCTTGAGACAATCACTCCTGTTAGCTATGGAGATAATGAAACTCTTGTTGTTACAGTTATTCCTGTTGTAGGAGACATTGATCCAACCGGCAATGTTACTGTTGTCATTACTGACAGCGAAGGCAATGTTGTTGTTACTTTCAATGAAAAGGCTTTGACTGATGGAAGTGTTGAGATAAATGTCACTGGCCTTGCAGTTGGAGAATATAATGTGAACGCTACTTACAACGGCGATGAGAATTATATTTCTTCTGATATTTCAGGTTCCTTTGAAGTGGTTCAGGCCACTCCTGAAGTAAATATCGGCACTGCAAACATAACTTATGGTGAAAACGAGACAGTTGTTGTGGCTGTTGAGGCTGTTGAAGGAGGAGATGTTCCAACCGGCAATGTTACTGTTGTTGTCACTGATAGCGAAGGAGTTGTTGTTGTTACTTTCACTGAAGCAGCTTTGACTGGCGGCAGTGTTGAGCTTAATGTTCCTGGTTTGAGTGCTGGCGAGTATAATGTGAGTGTTGCTTATAATGGTGATGTGAATTATACTGATGCATCAGGCAAGGCCAACTTCACTGTTGAAAGAGCAAGTCCTGATATTGAAATAGGTACTGAAAACATTGTATATGATCAGGATGAGACCATTTCCGTAACAGTCTCTCCTGTTGAAGGAGGAACTGTTCCTACAGGTACTGTTAATATAACTGTAACTGATGAGGATGGAAATAGCAGAACATTTAACGATGTTTCTCTTGAAAATGGTGCTGCTGAAAAAGTCATTTCAGATTTAGATGCAGGAAACTACACAGTTCAGATTGTCTATTCTGGAGATGACAATTATGCTCCAGACACCAAAGATGGCAAGTTTGAAGTGGCCAAAGCTGATGCCATTGTTGAAATCCATGTTTATGACATTATTTATGGTGATATTGAAGAACTTACTGTAACCTGCAATGCGCTTGGAAATGTAACAGTATATGTAAATGGCATCAATGTGACTCTCAGTCTTGATGATGGATATGAACATCGCCTATTTGCATCCCTTGCAGCCGCATACAGTGGAAATGCTAGATTGGATCTTGAAAACCTTGCTGCGGGAACATATCCTGCAAGCGTTCATTATAACGGGGACAAGAACCATAACGAGGCGGATGATGATGACACATTCCATGTAATTCCTCAGAATACTACAGTAAGCGTTTATGTTGATGACATCAAGGTTGGCGAGGATGCAATAATCAAGGTCGAGCTTTCACCTGAAGCTGCTCCTGGAAATATTACTGTGACTATTGATGGAAGGGATTACAATGTTGAACTTACGAATGGTAAAGGTCAATTGGCCGTCCCAGGATTTAAAGCGGGCGAACACGATGTTGTTGCAAAGTATCCGGGCAGTCAAAACTATACCAACAGTTCAAACTCAACTACCTTCAAAGTTACTAGGAATACTCCTGAGGTTTCCATAGATTCTCAAGACATTAATGTTGGAGATATGGAAACAATTACCGTAACCGTCCCTAAGGATGCTACTGGAAATGTAACCATTACAGTTGCAGGCAAGACTTATACTGCTCCTGTAAAAGACGGCAAGGCAGTATTCAATGTGCCTGGATTAAAAGCTGGCAATTATGCTGTTGATGCAAGGTATAATGGGGATGACAAGTATGATTCTCTGGATGTCAATGGCACATTCACTGTTTCCAAAGTAAAACCTGATATGGGCATTTCTGCTGCGACAATCAAAGTTGGTGATGATGGAACTGTTACTGTTACTGTTCCTAAGGATGCTACTGGAAAAATTACCATTGAAGTTGCAGGTAAAAAGTACACAGCTCTTATTAAGGACGGCAAGGCAGTATTCAATGTGCCTGGATTAAACGTCGGCATACATCACATCAAAGCCTACTATGAAGGTGATGAAAAATATGAATCATCTCAAGCAGATGGATACATAGAGGTTGTTGATGATAATCATAATGGTTCTCATAATAAAGCCCATGAGGATGGCATTGATTTAGCTAGCATTTATACAGGCAATCCGGTAATGGTGTTAATATTGGTGCTTTCTTTCCTTGGCTTGTTGCCGCTTGGACGAAAAAGGGATGATGATGAGTAAAATGAAGAATTTTAAAATTCTTCCATAATTTTTTCATTTGAATCTGTTAAATTTTTATTTTTCATTATATTTTTTTATTAAATTTTTAATTTTTCTTTTTTTATACTTTTTAATTGTCTATAGTTTGTAAATTTTGCTTTTTACTGAAAATTTTTTCATTTATATATTATGGTTTTTATTCTTTATTTTAAATATCCTATTTTTATTTAAATTATTTTTTCATTAAACTTAATTTATTTAAGTATTACTTTTTTTACTAATTTTCGCTTATTTTTTAATACTGGTGAGTAATATCTTTTAAAATTATAAATTATTACTTTATATTTAAATAAAATAAATTTGAGTAATAATTATTACTTTTTTAGCCAAAATAAGCCATTTAATATTACTTTATTTAGAAATATTTTTATATGAATATGTATTAATAATTAAATGTAAAGTATTAATTTCATAACAATTTTAATATTTGTATTACTAATTTCATTTTAAATTAAGTTTATATACTTTTCCATTAAGATTGTTGCTTAATATTTTATCTTTAACTCAAGGAGTCTTATTATGAATACAAAATATATAATTGGTGCGATAGTCGCTATTATTGTTGTGCTTATCGGCGGTGCTCTTCTTATGGGAGGGGGCACTACCGAAAGAGGACCGGGAGAAATCGTAGTTGCAGCTTACAGTCACGGAGGAGAACCTGAAGCAGGTTTCGACCCTATTGCAGGCTGGAACTATTATGCAGAGCCATTGATTCAAAGTACCCTGCTTAAAATGAATACCAACGGTACTTATTCAAACGATCTGGCTACAGACTATGAGATTTCCAGTGATTTCAAGAAATACACTGTAAATATCAGAGACGATGTCAACTTTACCGACGGTACACCGCTTACTGCTGAAGATGTTGCATTCACTTTCAATGCAGCAAGAGACAGCGGTGCAAGCCTTGACTTGACTGCTTTAAAAGAAGCAAAAGCTGTGGATGACTACACTGTCGAGTTTGATTTGAACAAATCAGATTCCACTTTCCTCGACAAGCTTGCTTACATCGGTATTGTTCCTTCCGATTCATATGACAACGAAACCTATGGTGAAAACCCTGTAGGTTCCGGACCATACAAATTCGTACAATGGGACAAAGGCCAGCAAGTAATCTTGGAGAAAAACCCTGATTACTATGGAAAAATGCCTGAAGTAGAAAAGATTACCATTCTCTTCGCTCAAAACGAAGCAGCATTCAACCTCGCTAAGAATGGAGAGGCTGATGTAGTGGCAGTACCTCTTGAATATGGTAAGGAAAGTGTGGACGGCTACACAATGTACCTCATGGACACCATCGATGTTCGTGGTATCTCACTGCCTAGTGTTCCAGATACTGGTGAAGTATCTGAAGGGGACAACTACACAATCGGTAACAATGTAACTTCAGACATTGCTGTAAGAAAAGCATTGAACTATGGTATCAACAGAACTGCTTTAGCTGAAGGCGCATTAAACGGATTAGGTGTACCTTGCTACGACGGTATTGCTCATCAACTGCCATGGGCTAATCCTGAAGCCGCTATTGAAGACGGTGATGTTGCATATGCAAACAAAACCTTGGAAGAAGCGGGCTGGGTTGACTCTGACGGTGACGGTATAAGAGAAAAGAACGGCACAAAGGCTTCATTTGAAGTATACTACTCTGCAAATGCTCCTGAAAGACAGGCATTGGCTTTAGGACTTGCTGAACAAGCCAAGGAATTCGGTATTGAAGTTGAGCCTATAGGTGCTGAATGGGATGAGATCTATCCAAATGAATATTCACAAGGAGTTCTCTGGGGATACGGTTCCACTGATCCTTCAGATATGTACGGAGAATACTACAGTTCCTCTGACTTCAACCCTGCAAGTGTCAACAACAGCGCAGTAGATGCTCATATGGATGCAGCATTTGCGGAATCCCGTGAAGCTTCCTACAAAGACTGGTCTGCTGTATCATGGGACGGTTCCACAGGTATTTCTCCTAAAGGTGATGCTAACTGGTTATGGTTAGGTGAAATCAAATATGGTTACTTTGTAAATGACAGGGTGGACATTTCCAATGACACCGCTCTCTTGCAGCCTCACGGCGGAGACTTGTTCAGTAACATATACGACTGGACCATGACCAACGCAACTTCAGAAAGTTAAAAAATCATGAAGTCGGGAAAAGCCAATGGCTTTTTCCACTTTTTTTTTAAAAAAATTTTCTAATTTTCACTTTTATAAAATATTGTATCTTTTTAATGCATTGTGTAGGGGTATGAATTGGAATATTTTTGTTTGAAGTTTTTTCAAATCTTTTTGTTTATGATTTTATTCCAATTTAATGCATTTTCAATCTTATTATTCATTATATGTGATTTTAAATATGGAGGTTGTTTCTTGTTAGACAAACAGAAAATACTTAAATTTTTAGGCTATAAGCTTGTTCGCTTTGCCATATTATTGATTGTAGTAATATTATTAAGTTTCATACTGATTGACATGTCTCCTATAAATCCGGTAAATGCTTATATTTCCAACATGGTTGTTAGTCCTGAAAAGATTGCACAGCTGGAAGCATACTGGGGAGTGAACCAGCCTATTACAGAGAAGATGCTGAACTGGCTTGGAAATATCCTCACCGGTGACTTCGGTACTTCACTGATTTACAGGGCTCCGGTTCTGCATGTCATCTCTGAAAAATTCACAGCATCCCTCATATTGATGCTGACATCATGGGCGATTTCAGGAATACTTGGATTTGCTTTAGGCGTTCTTGCAGGATTTAAAAGAGACACATGGGTTGACAAGGCTGTCAAGACATACTGTTACATACTGCAGTCAGCACCTACATTCTGGATTGCACTGCTTGTTGTAATGGTATTCAGCGTCTATCTTGGACTGTTCCCTGTAAGTGGAGGAGTTCCTATCGGAGCATTGAGCCAGGATGTATCATTCTGGGACTGGCTGAGGCATTTGATTCTGCCTGCATTTACATTGAGCATTCTTGGTGTTGCATCAATCGCATTATACACCCGTGACAAGCTCATAGAAGTTATGTCAACTGATTATTTCCTTTTTGCAAAGGCAAGAGGAGAAGATGGATGGACTTTGATAAAAAGACACGGCATAAGGAATATTCTTCTTCCTGCCATAACTTTGCAGTTCTTATCTTTCAGTGAATTGTTTGGAGGTACAGTTCTTGTTGAACAGGTTTTCATGTATCCCGGCATAGGTCAGGCTGCAGTTTCCGCAGGTTTGAGAAGCGATGTTCCATTATTGCTTGGAATTGTGATTTTCAGTGCGATTTTCGTATACTGCGGAAATCTGATTGCGGATATTTTATACAACTTTGTAGATCCTAGAATCAAGGAAGGTGAGGAAAATGGATGAATCAGTCAATAAGATGAGTAAGTTTGATATTTTAGGCAGCATGAATCTGAGAACCAAGACATTGCTTGCAATAGGGCTGTCTGCTTTCATACTGATTCTAGTAGTAATCATCAGCTTCACCATTGATCCTAAAAGCATCACTACCAATTGGTCAATGATGAACCAGCCACCTTCCTTTGAGCAT
>Ga0256405_10007823_pt1 | contig 15739 bp, 16 predicted proteins | sample RumenRJG_02DNA_FD_189096 | JGI IMG/M metagenome (GOLD analysis project Ga0256405, IMG submission 189096) | Bovine rumen microbial communities from Lethbridge, Alberta, Canada - RJG_02 | ecosystem: Host-associated > Mammals > Digestive system > Stomach > Rumen | place: Canada: Alberta... | reverse complement strand
CCGTTTCCGATTTCCTGGCATTTTTTACGACCCGCCAATGTTCGCATACGTTTCAGCATCGCCGCCTGAAAGAACTTCAGGAATGACCCTGGCTTACAAATATACTACATTTTAAAGTGGACTCATAAAATATTATCAGTGGATGATGAGATCAAGCTAAATAATTGTACTAAAGAAGAGAAAGAAATTCTTCAATATGTATGGTTTGCTTTTTGCAGAAAGGCAGATACCCAATAGCCCTTATAAGGTAGCGTGTTAAATAAGGAAAAACACTTGCAGGTATAAAATAAAAAAGTTATTTTTGCAAAAAACAGATAATATGGGTGCAACATTAAATAACACAGAGGATATACTGCTTACCATTCCTAAGAATGAGGTTGGATTCTTAAGAAGTCTTGCCAAAAAGATGGGTTGGACAACAAGGAAGCAGAAAGAGAGAAGTATTGACAAAAGTCTGAAAGAGGCTCATTGTAATATGGTTTATCCTGTTAAAGACATGAATAACAAAGACATAGTGGGACAGATACTTAATAGTGATGTATAAAATTACATATACCAAGCAATTCAAGAAATCTTTAAAGTTGTGTCTACGCAGAGGATTGAATGCTGACTTACTTAATACTGTTCTGAATATGCTTTCTGAAAGTGGTAGGCTTCCTATGAAATATAAAGCTCACAAGCTAAAAGGGAAGTATAATGAATGCTGGGAATGTCACATTCAACCAGACTGGTTGTTAGTTTGGCAGCAAAATGACAAAGAGTTAAGTCTTTTATTGATTGATACTGGAAGTCATTCAGATATTTTCTAACATTCACTTAATTTTGCTGATAACTACTGCCTTTCCTAAGAAATGCTTACTGTTTTATTTTAGTTGTTGATAGTTTTACTGGTTCTATTATCTTCCTCAATTCCGCAACCCCTACTAAAAGTCTCAGAGCGTTGTGGCCCAAACCGCAAAGAATGCGATTTTCCTAGTTCGGACTGGCTTTTTACCATGTGTTGGCTGATATGCGAGCATAATGCCTCCTTACCCCCATCGGAGGTTACAAACGACAGTCCCTCCAAAACGTTTGGCTCATCCGTAACTGGCATTGAATATGGTCCGGTAGTGCAGCCATCTGTCCTTCGTGTAGATGTTCAGAGTCCATTGTCTGGCGACACGGACCCATTTCGCCGGGACAACAATGAAGGCGAAGACAAAGCGCTTCAGGCGACTTTTCATGTCTACACCGGGGAAAATTTCGCTGACCTTGGTCAGCAAGTACTGGTAAAAATTCTTCAGCATGGCGGTAAAGAGAAGGAAAACCGTGTTGTCCTCCATGGTTGAGAATGGAAGGTGGGCCCAACCGAAATCGTTGTTCTGTACATCGAAGTTCCTTTCCCTTGAGCCTCGCTGATTGTACTTGTCTATGACCTGCTCTTCTGTACTGTCATGGTCGTTGGTCAATATGGCGTGATACATATATTCCATACAGGGCAGAAACAGTTCGCCCTGTTCCGCATCCATCTTGGTACGCTGCACGACAAGCCGCAAGTGCCAGTCTGAAAGGAAATCGGTGAATTCAAATGACGTGACGTCCATCTCCTGGCCGTTTACCACCGTGGGCCGCCATTCCATGCACTGCTCATACATCTGTCTGCGGTCTGCACAACTGCCGGCGCGGAGGTAGGACGTCTCTGCCCGCAGGAAAAGCTCCTCGACAAGTTCCTTGATAAACGAGCCGCAATCGGCACGGAATATGAGCACGTGCAGCCCATGGGCCTCAATGTTGTCCAGCATACGGCTCAGCTCCTCCACCTGCTCAAACTTGACATTTGAGTTGCCTTGCCTGTTCTCAAGGCCGATTATCAGCGGACCGGAGGTTATCACGCCCGGGAAGTAGCCGTGCTTCTTCTTATAGGAATACAGTGCGTCGCTTTTCTCGGTGGGGATGAACTCATTGTCAAAGTCAACATCAATGTACTGGCCCCTCGGTGTTTGCAGGTATAGATTATTTAGGTTATACCTGTCTATCGATTGCACTTCTATGTTGAACTTGCCAAATAGCAACACCTATTCATATAGCTACGACCAAAGCTTCTGAACCAAAGGCTCCACCTGCCATCCACGCCGGACCGATGAGGCGTGACGTAATAATGGCATGGGGAATGAACGCTCCGGAAGTCGGACAGCCGAAGACGTATCCCTCAAAATACTCCCATGCCCAGCGCATTCCTATCGGTGCCCATAGCAAATAATTAAAGACATAGGCCAACCCCAACTTATCTCCGTGAGAGTATTCTGTAGCCGAGGATGCCACCGAGGTTCGACGCGACAAGGAAAATATTGGAGTCTGGAAATGTAGGTAATCTCTATGGCCTTACCACCTCTTCGAAGTGCGACTTGGCCCAACTGATGAGCTGCTCAAGAGTGGGGATGAGCGACTTGCCAGTGTCGGTGAGACTGTACTCCACGCGCGGCGGCACCTCGGGATAGACCTTGCGCCCCACGAGATGACTTGCCTGCAACTGCTTGAGCGTCTTGGAGAGCATCTTCTGCGAGCAGTCGCTCATGCGGGCGTGCAGCTCGTTGAAGCGCATCACACCCGTCTGACTCCTGTCCAAGGTGTAAAGTACGAGTACCGACCACTTGTCGCCGAAACGGCTGATGACCTGTCGGATGGGACAAGTGAGATACTCGGGATTGATTTCTTTCTTCATATTTCAACGACTGTTGTCTTAGTGTACACTGCAAAAGTAACCAATAGTGACTAAAGTACAAAAAGTAATAGGTTAATGCGTGTTAAAGTTGATCTGAAGCGCATTAGTGTTCTTGCAATTCCTACCAAGCGGTAACCATAAGACTGGAGAGTAACCTCTTGCAGGATATGGAATTAATGCCTATCTTTGCACTCGCAAACGGGGATGAAGACCCAGACAAATGAGTTGGAGAATCCCTTATTTAAGAAACATAATTTTCACAATAAGCAAAAGAAAGGAAAACAGATTATGGCAAATGTAGTTTTAATAGGTGCAACAGGATTCGTAGGTTCCGCCATTCTCAACGAGCTGCTCTCTCGTGGACACAAGGTGACGGCAGTAGTGCGCAATGCGGCCAAGCTGCCAAAGAACGACAACCTCACCGCCGTAGAGGAGGATGTGGCCAACGTGGACGCTATCGCCAACATTGCAAAAGGCAAGGATGCCGTCATTTCGTCCTATAACCCTGGGTGGAACAATCCACAGATGGGCAAGATCAACGATGAGAATTATCCCAAGATCGTGGAGGCCGTGAAGAAGAGTGGCATTCAGCGTCTGCTCATCGTCGGCGGTGCCGGAACACTGTTTGTCAAGCCTGGTGTGCGTGTGGTGGATACCGGGGTCATCCCCGACGCGATCATCGACGGTGTTCGTTCTTTGGGCAACTTCTATCTCAACTTCCTCACCAAGGAGCATGACCTCGACTGGGTGTTCTTCTCTCCCGCCGGTGCCTTTGAGGATGCTGACAAAGGCAAGCGTACGGGTAAGTTCCGTCTGGGCAAGGACGACCTCATCGTGGACCCTGCCACCGGTACGAGCCATATCTCCGTACATGACTATGCCATTGCCATGGTCGACGAACTGGAGAAGCCCGCTCACCATCAGGAGCGCTTCACCATCGGATACTAACTTGCGATTAGCAAACATTCCGCCAAAGGGTGTATCATAATTTATTGCTGTCCGCTAAAACTTTTTTGATTGTACAAAATTAGGGCTGACACTTCTCACGAGGTGTCAGCCCTTTTAGTTACTTTTGTAAATGCGGCACAGTGGATTTTTTCCGCTGGATTCATGGCAAGTTTATATGTAAAGGGGAAGGAAAATGGTCATGTCCAGGCTTACGCTCCTACCGGAGCAATGGGTCTGAAGTGATGGGGTGGCCTTACGAGCAAGCTCTTCGGCCTCCCCATCACTTCAGACCCACACCTTTGGTGGCAAGCCTGCCCATGACGAAAATCGCTATCGCGTAAAATTGCGCTTACGCGCATAAAATTCTACGGCAGAAAGCTTCAAGTCAAGGCATTCCCCGCTTTTGGGCAGATGCAAGGATGCGCTGATTTTATGCGCCTTTGGCACAATTTTATGCCCAGGCAATTTTCGTCCATAATTTTCTATTACCATTTATTCATTGGCGAAGTCAGGACTATACGAAATGAAACAACATATTCAATCCACGGAAATATCCATTGAACCTAAATAATACGAAAAAGAGGATGAACCAGAATTTTGATACACCCTCTTACACCTCGACCGCAAACAACTTTTTCCCAAAAATAGGTAGCTGTCAAATGGAATTCTATAGCAACATGTTGCAACATAACTCTTTCATATTACGCCCATCGTATCAGCATTGTCCATTGAGCCCCATATCCGAGTTTGGGTTTTGCGCCAGAGAAAAGCAGGAAAAGGCAGCAAAGTATTAAAGCTCAGCAATGTCATCTGACGACATTCCCGTCACTTTCGCGATTGTCTCCAATGGCAGCCCCAAGGTCTTCATCGCTTTTGCGTTCTTTCTTCTTTCTTCAATTGTCCCCTGTTCAATGCCTTCTTTTCGTCCTTCTTTCCGTCCTTCTTTCCGTCCTTCTTTCCGTCCTTCTTTCCATCCTTTTTCCAGTCCCCTCAACTCAGCAGTATCAAGGACATTCTTCATGTCTCGATAGACCTTCAGGCTGTCCTCATAGTCCTGACGCTCTTCGGGGGTGTAGCGGGCAATCTCTGCCTGCTCAAAAAGCCGTGTGAAGATACGCTCCTGCAAGGCTGCCGGACGCTTCATCAGACGGGAAAGATTGTGAAGGACGAAAAGCCACTTGTCGTACATGGTCGTCAGCTCATTCTCCCCCTTGGTAAACTTCGGCATCTCAAGATAGAGGAAAGTCAGTTTGTCATAGAACACATGCTTGTCGTCGATATCCACCAACTTCACCTCATGCCTCAGGCTATCCTTGGGATATTCATGGTCGGGGAACACAAAGTCAAGGATTCCAACAGTATAGACTCCTTTAAGATTAAAATTCCAAATGCCTTTCTTGCCTTGATTCTGAATAGGAAAGGTGGAATAGAACACGCTTCTGTCCTTGAAAAACTGTTGCTCTGCCTTCTGCATCTCAACGATGAACGTCTCGCCCTGCTCGTTCTCGCAATAGACATCGAAGATGGCACGGCGGTCGCCATAGCCATTACCCAGGTTCTCACCATTAAGATAAGTAAGATCCCGCACTACTTCCTTGCCATCGAAGAGTGAGTTGAGGAAGCTGATGAGCAAATCCTTGTTGAGGGGTGTGCCGAACAACTTCTTGAATCCGAAGTCGGTATAGGGATTGATATACTTGGCGCCGTTCATCTCCTCTATCTCTTGCATGCTTCTGTCTGTCATTTTTCGTCTATTTAGGGGTTCTGTTGCAAAAATAGGAATAGTTTATGATATGTGCAAATTATTTAGGCTGATTGTTTCCTATTTGTCTAAAAGAAACGATGCTGAAGCATGTGAGATATACACGCTGCGCGCTCGCTGATGAGAAGAAGATATTCGCGCATTCCATGATGTGTTTCGCTGTGTGTTGGCGGAATGAATTTCCGCGTTAAGAGATTAACTCTTAATTTTCCGGTTTTACAAAAAATAGATAAAACAGAAAGTCGAGGATGTTTTCGAACCGTGGATGGCGCAGATGACTTAGCAAAGCTTCACTCCAGATGAAGTCGTTTACAAATAGACTTCGTAAATTTGCATTTGCTAATTGACCCGCTTTCATGAAAAGAAAACGATATTACGCAACGAAAGCAAATCTTGAAAAGAAATAATTTCGAAAGCACTTTCAAATTGAAAATTAGCAATATTGATTAATATCAAAATGCTAAAAAACAAATAATAAAATGTCAATATCAAACTCTAAAATTCTTAACATTCGGGATATTACAGGAGAAATGTGACACTTTGCAAACTTCTTCCTTACTATTTGATAGTTTTAGTCTGATTAAGACTCTCGAAAATCACCGCTTGTAAAGCGAAAAATTTAAGGATAAAAGTGTGTTAAGAAACTTTTTAGTTACGAATCTTCTTTGTAATTTTGCACCAGAAATAAAAACAAACACTAAAGTTAAACCTACAAATTACAATGAAAAAGTTAGTTCTTTTTGGATTAATGTTGCTCGTCTCTACGATTTCATTCGGTAGAAGTCACATTGTAGACAAAGCCAACGTCACAGTTGCTGACACTCTCTTCTACAGCCCAAAGCATCAGGTGGTGAGCAATCCCGAGAAGGCAAGCTACTACCGTCTGCTCGTCACGGTAGGCAAAGGTCTCTCCAAACAGGATGCGTTTGTCGACTACTACATGGACGGTAAGATGAAGGCCGAAGGCTCTTACAGCTTTTTGGACCTTAACAACGACAAGAATTCAAAACTTGACGGCGAGGTGATCACTTACTACACCAATGGCAAGGAGAAGCTCCATGGCAAATATGTCAACGGTCTGCGCGAGGGCTACTTCACTGCACAGCTCAAAGATGGCAGCATCGCCATTGTAGAATACAGGGATGGAAAGCCCGTCTACAATTACTGCCAGTTGACTCATCCCAACGGCGAATACGAGAAGATTCCTCTCAGCAAGTTAAATACAATCTTAGAGTAAGAAAGTAATAGTAATTTCCCATAAAAATGATTCATCGAGCGGCTCAGCGGAGTCGCTTTTTTTGGCTCTACAGAAAAAGACAAACCGCTTTGCAGGAAAGTGCTCTTGCAAAGCGGCATGATCGTATCATGTTGATTTGATGACTAATTGTTGGCGAGCTTGTCATCCTCCACCTGAGGCGTGTGCTTAGGTGTATATCCGAATTTGTCTTTGTATGCACGTGAAAAATACGACTGATTGGTAATACCCACTTTATCCATCACTTCCCTTACACGCCTGCATCCGTGAGCAAGAAGCCTCTGAGCCTCTTCAAGGCGCTTGTCAATGATCCAACGCTCAGGCGTCTGGTCGGTAACCTTTTTAAAGTCACGCTTGAAAGTGGAAAGACTCCGGCCCGTATAGTTGGCCAGTTCCTTCAACGACAGACGATACATGTAGTTTTCGTTCATAAATTCAAGCAGATCGATCTTCCAAGGCTCAGCGAAATCGAAAATAGAGGCGTAGACAGCCCGATCAGCTTTCAAAACACAAGTAAGTCCATCATTAAGTTTCTTATTTACCCACATTTCATCAGGATGAGCATTGGTCTTGAGTGTTTCCAAAGCGCTTTCGAACAATACCTTCAATTCTTCGGTAACCGGCATTTTTAAAAAAGCTTTACGGCTTCTTTGCACATGAGCTCCTAATACATCACTGCTGAGACTACGGTAAACTCCCTGAAGAAACGGGCGGGAGAAACTCATTGCAACAGACTCAAAACGATGCGTAGACTTGTCGACATTTCTAACAATACTGACCGACAAGTCCTTTCTGACAAATACACATTCCCCGGCATGAAGGATAATCACTTTGTCTATTCGTCCTTTCTGCTCAAGTCTCAAGCTTCCCGAAAACAAATAGATAAGGCTGTGATTTTCCACAGGAATAACACTGCCAGTGTTATCGCCTTCTATCAGAGTATGCGAGATTTCATTCATCTGTTTCATTTCGTAATCATTCATATCTTTTTCTAATATCGAGACAAAAGTAAAAATAAATTTCTACATGACAAATTATTTGCTTTAAAATACGGAACTTTGACCCCATGAGTAAACAATACCTTACTAAAAAATTACTTTTGTTAGAAATTTATTAGAATAACAACCATTTTGCCAGTAACTAAGGAAAAACGGCTAATGAACGCAGAACAAAAAAAGTCAACCGCTTAGAAAAGTAGAACAATTCTAAACGGTTGGCTTACATCAGATAAAATATGAATGACCAGAAAAACCGATCAGCTTTATTCAAGATCCAGCTCCACGGGACAGTGGTCGGAACCGAATATATCCGTATGGATAGCAGCGCCTTTTAGGCGTGTGCGCAGCCGGTCGGAGATCAAGAAGTAGTCGATTCGCCAGCCTGCGTTTTTTTCTCTCGCCCTGAAACGGTATGACCACCAGCTGTAGGTGACCTCATCCGGATGGAGCACACGAAAAGTGTCGGTGAAGCCACTGCTGAGCAACTGCGTCATTCGCTCTCGTTCCTCATCGGTAAAACCGGCATTGCGACGGTTGGTCTTGGGGTTTTTAATATCTATCTCTTCGTGGGCAACATTCATGTCGCCACAGACGACAACCGGCTTCTTCTTGTCCAACTGATGGAGGTAAGCCTGGAAGTCATCCTCCCAGTGCATACGATAATCAAGTCTGCGCAACTGGTCCTGAGAGTTTGGCGTATATACAGTCACGAGATAAAAGTCGGGATACTCAAGGGTGATGACGCGTCCTTCCTTGTCGTGTTCCTCGATGCCGATCCCCTTGCTGACGCTCAGCGGGTGATGGCGGGTGAAGATAGCCGTACCGCTATAGCCTTTCTTCTCGGCATAATTCCAATAACTCTCGTAGCCGTCGAAAGAGATATCGAGCTGTCCTTCCTGCATCTTTGTCTCCTGAAGACAGAAGAAGTCAGCATCAAGTTTGGCAAAGCTTTCTTTGAAATCCTTGCCTACGCAGGCGCGAAGCCCGTTTACATTCCAGGATATGAATTTCATAAAACAATGGATTATGGGGGTATTCTCTATGGGGCAAGAAGTGCAGGAGAAGTCTTCCCCACACTTCAGCCGGTATCATATTCTCTTCGGCTCTCCTCTCAACAGGTTCATAAACTCCTCACGCGTTTTTGCCTGATTGAACGCACCACTGAAGGCACTTGTCGTGGTGATGGCATTCTGCTTCTCCACACCACGCATCTGCATACACATGTGCTTGGCCTCAACAACGACCATCACCCCCATAGGCTTCAGCGTATCCTGAATGCACTCCATCACCTGCTTGGTCATGCGTTCCTGCACTTGCAGGCGATGACTGAAGATGTCTACCACACGGGCAATCTTGCTCAGGCCGGTGATATAGCCATTGGGAATATAGGCCACATGCGCCTTGCCATAGAACGGCAGCATGTGGTGCTCGCACATCGAGAAGAAATCAATGTCTTTCACGATGACCATCTGATTATAGTCCTCTTTGAAGAGGGCAGCATTGAGCACGGCATGAGGATCCTGAGAATATCCGCGTGTAAGGATCTGCATGGCCTTCGCCACACGCATGGGTGTCTTCTGGAGGCCCTCACGGGTGGGGTCCTCACCCAAGAGGGTGAGTATTTCTTTATAGTGTGCGGCCAAGTCATCAAGGCCGTTTCTGAATTCTGTTTCTGGATTCATTATATAAAAAAGGTACAGTCTTCCGATGACCAGCGAGGTTGTGGAAGACGGAGACATTAATATTGAACGGTGATTTTCCCTCTGAGTATGGTTGCGGAATTAAAGCCCATAGCTTTGATTTTGCGCAGCATACGATTGGCTTCCTCATAGGTACGGAAATTTCCAACGCGGCATTTCCAGGAGGGAGAATAGAAATGCACGTAAACAGGCTGATCGGGAAACTTCATCTTAATCTTGTTTCCAATATCCTGAGCCCTTTGTCGGTCTTGCCGTGAATTGCCGCCGCTATAGACCTGAATGCGATAGCCCGTAATTTTCCGGCTGCCCCGCATCACCTTTTTGCGCATGTTGACGGTTTCTACATTCTCCTTCTCTTTAGTCTCGTTGCGCTCTCTGTTAGCAGCATGCAGCTCGGCTGCCCTGCGTTCGTCGGCCAGCCGTTTCTCCTCGGCCTCCCGTTTCTCCTCGGCCGTGCGTTTCTCTTCAGCCGTGCGTTTCTCTTCAGCAGCTCTCTGCTCTTCGGCAGCGCGTTGCGCTTCGGCGGCCTTTTTAAGGCTGTCGTTCCGCTGCACTTGAGCCGTACGATCGTGTTGTCGTTGCGGTTCAGCCTTCTTGGTGGTCACGGCAGATTCGGGCAAGGCGGGCTTTCGTCCGGCGTTTGTGGTCTGTCTTTCTACGGTCTTCTTGCTATCAATCGTTTCGACCTTTTTCCGCGGAACGCTGTTCATTACTGAGGCTTTACCGTTCACGAGCTTGTCAATTTCCGAACTTTGTTCTACAGTCACACTACCCTTGCCCGTCTTCTGATGGAGATGTTCGGTAAATGTCTGAGCCTTTAAACTGACAGAACAAAAGGTAACGAGCAATGCAATGACGATTTTCCTCATTCTTTTAATGGTTATTTCCCATCCGGCAGTCTCCCTCCCGCAAAAGAGGAAGGGAGACGCTGTGAATGGGTAATTTTACTGGTGTGAAGACCATCCTCGGTGAGGGTGGCTCAAAAAGAAAAGAATATTACTTCTTCCAAGCATCGATGATGCCCTTGAAATCGTTGGCCTTCAAAGAAGCGCCACCGATCAGACCACCGTCGATGTCGGGCTTTGCAAAGAGCTCAGGAGCATTGCTGGGCTTGCAGCTGCCGCCATAGAGGATGGTTGTGTCCTGAGCAGCCTCTTCACCGTACTTTTCAGCAACGATGCTGCGGATGTAGGCCAGCATTTCCTCTGCCTGATCAGCCGTAGCCGTCTTACCGGTGCCAATAGCCCAAATAGGCTCATAGGCCAACACGATGTTCTTCCACTCCTCGGCAGAAAGATGGAACACGCTGCCTTCGAGCTCAGCCTTCACAACTTCGTTCTGCTTGTTGGCCTCGCGCTCTTCCAGTGTCTCACCGCAGCAGAAAATCACCTTCAAGCCATTGGCCAGGGCCAGATCCACCTTTGCCTTGAGAATCTCAGGAGTCTCGTTGTAATACTGGCGACGCTCTGAGTGGCCGAGAATGACATACTGAGCACCGGTGCTCTTCACCATAGCGGCGGAAACTTCACCTGTATAGGCACCCTTCTCCTTGTCGGCACAGTTCTCTGCGCCCAAGGCTACGACATTCTGATCTAGCACCTCAGCCACCTTTGCCAAGTGGATGAACGGAGTGCAGATGATGACGCCGCAATTGGGCTTGTCGGCTGCCAGTACGTCGTTGATTTCCTTTGCCAAAGCAACACCTTCCTGCAGGTTCTCATTCATTTTCCAGTTGCCTGCTACAATTTTCTTTCTCATTTTACTTTTGTTTTTAAATGATTGAATATTGAGTTCTGATTCTAATTTCTTTATTTTATTGATTTGTTTCTCCTGTGCCGACCTCACTTTTGCCGACCAGGCCCACAACCTGTCGGCAATGGTCAGGAGCGCGAGCGGCAGTACAAACCACAGCAGCACCATCGCGACCTTGTGAGGCATGGGATCGGTGGCCATCCGGCCTACCACCGACTGGGCGATAGGTTTATTCAACTGCTCCACGGGCAAATCGTTGTGGCTCCACTTGCCAATGATGGTTCCGTCCTTGAGCAACAGGAGTCCGGGATTGCTGCGGATGATGGTTTTCAGTGTCGTCCCGTCTGTCAGGCAGAAGGGGTACTCTGCTCCCGTGAGGTCTTGCCAGCGGCTGATGGCCTTCTTGTCACTGGCCGTCAGACAGTAGAATGGCACGTGGTTGTCTTGGGCGTACTCATAAACATTGTCGATGTTGCCGAAGTTGCTGTCATCGGCATCCGACAGATTAGGCGAGATGAGCAGAAAAGTATAGCCCTTGTGGCCTAATACCTGCTGCGTGATGTCCTCGCCATCGAGTTCGATGTTGAAATCGTGAATGGGCGGCACATAGCCCGCCTGGGTCTGCACGGTCTTTGAATCAACAAACGTCCACGTAGAATCGGGATAATTCTCCAGGGAGAACTCCTTTCTGACTCCATTCTTCTCTAAGATGAAGGTCGTCTCAAATTTCGGTTGAGGTGCTCCGGGAGGTATCTCCATCCCCTTCCTGATATTCGCGCCGATATGATAGGGACGGAAGTCAAAGGGGGGCAATTTGTAAAGGCTCCATCCACTTGAGGCGAGGATGAAGAGAATGGTGTAGTTGACGACGATCCACTGATTGCTTTTGCCCACGAAGCGGGGCATTCTCAGCGGTGCCCATGCCGTGCAGAGGCTCATTGCCAACAGAGCGATGTTCTTCATCAGCGTCTGGGCGTTGGTGAGATGGATGGCATCACCAAAACAGCCACAATCCTTTACAGGATTAGCAATCACGAGCCAAACCGTGACAAGTGTCATAAAGCCCATGAAGGCCAAAGTCAACCGCGTGACCAGGCGCCGGCGGATGGCAAAGAGCAGGAATACGCCCAAGCAGAACTCGAGCGACGACAGGCTGATCGACCCCGCGAGCTCCACCCAAGCCGGTATATAGTCCTGCAGGTGAAGGGCTGTCAGATAATCGTGTATCTTATACTGCGTGCCGAGCGGATCGATGGCCTTCACATAGCCCGAGAAGATGAATGTCAAGGCCATCAGCAACCGGCTGGCATTCACCACAATGCCAAACACTTTGCTGGCCTTTACACGAGCCCAAAGCGAAGACTCCCTAAGAGTGCCGACTTCGTTTTCACCGTCCTTCATTCGCCTTCTTTTCCTAACCGAATCGCACCAAACACGGCATAGTTGATGATGTCCATATAGTTGGCACCAATGCCTTCCGATACCAAAGCCTGTTCATGGATATCCTCCAACTCTTTCACGCGCTCTATTTTTGTAAGAATGAAATCGGTATAGCTCTCCACGCGCATGTCGCGCCAGGCTTCCCCGTAATCATTGTTCTTCTTGGTCATGAGTTCGAAGGCCTGCTTGGCATACCGCGAATATAAAGCCAAGGCTTCGTCGGGGGTCATATCAACAGTGTCAGAGAAGCCCTTCTCCAACTGGATAAGTCCCACGAGCCCATAGTTGATCAGGGCGATGAACTCCGGGCGAATGCCTTCGCCCACGAGCGACTTGCCCGTTGTCTCTAAAGTACGGATTCGCCGTGCCTTGATCAAGAGCTGGTCGGTGAGCGACGACGGTCTGAGCAACCGCCACGACGCTCCATAGTCATGGAGCTTCTTGGCAAAGAGCTCCCGGCACTCGTCCATCACGCTTTTAAACTCCTGATTGGTAATATTCAAATCAGCCACTTTACGGTTATCTTCTTTAGGGTTTGCAACTTGCTTCACGCTTCTATAACTATAACGTTATTTACGGGCTTGTGGTAGGAGATGCGGCGTCCCGCCGCATGACTTACACGGCGGGGACGCCGTGTCTCCTACTTGTCAGCTGCAAAGTTACGAAAAAGAAAAGAGATAGCGCATGATTTATTGCTTTTTTTGATTTCTTCAAGATTGTAGGCACGGCGGCGGATAGGACTTGCCGACTGCCTTCTACGGCAAAGTTGTAGACAATATAGATCATCCACATGCGGCAACCGTGTGGCGAATGCCATGCAACCGTGTGGCGAACGCCATGCAACCGTGTGGTGAATGCCATGCAACCGTGAGGCGAACGCCATGCAACCGTGTGGCGAATGCCGCAATTTGTCTACAGATGATGCGAGAGAGAGACATGCCCACGGTGTAAGAAATAAATGATATCTATGCAGGCATCGGGAAAGAAAAAAAGGCAAGAGCTGAAACCTCAGCACCTGCCTTTTTGCTGCTTTGTCGGGATGACAAGACTCGAACTTGCGACCTCACGCCCCCCAGACGCGTGCGCTACCAACTGCGCTACATCCCGTAAGCGAGTGCAAAGGTATACACATTTTTGGTAACCACCAAATTTTACGCCGACTTTTTTATCCCCGACTTGCATTTTTCTCTATTTTACCGTGCTGAAAAGGGTTTCCGATAGGTTTTCTCGCCGATTTTTTTCGGTAAGCGTCCACAACACGAGGTCCAAATACGCCCCAAAAGAATCACCTAACCAAGAAAATTGATGAAGATTAAGACCAAATAATTTTGTCGTTCGCCTATTTTTGTTATTTTTGCAAAACGAACATGTTCTCTTTTCATTTGTAATTATTTTATGCTTCAATATACCATCAAAGCCCCCAGCCGGCTACGTGCCAACATAGCACTGCCGCCATCGAAGAGTATCAGCAACAGGGCACTCATCCTGCAGGCGCTGTCGGGGAGCGCAGCTTTCCCCGAAAACATCTCCGAGTGCGACGACACGAAGGTCATGCTACGGGCTTTGGAACTGATGCCCCGTGTGATCGACGTGGGAGCGGGCGGCACGGCGATGCGTTTTCTCACGGCCTACCTCAGCGTCACACCCGGCGAACATATCATCACGGGCTCCCAACGCATGCTCCATCGCCCTATCGGCACGCTGGTCGACGCGCTTCGCCGTCTGGGCGCAGACATCGAATACCAAGGCGAGGCAGGCTATCCCCCACTGGCGATCCGCGGGAAGTCGCTCCGTGGCGGACACATCGACATTCCCAGCGATGTCAGCTCGCAGTATATCTCAGCCTTGCTGATGATCGCTCCCACACTCAAGGAGGGACTGGAATTGCGGCTGGTGGGCAATGTGGCCTCACGGCCCTATATCGACTTGACGCTCCACGTGATGCACGACTATGGCGCGAAGGCCAACTGGACCGACGTAGACACGATCACCGTCAGCCCCGGCCGGTATAAGCCATGCCGCTACCGAATAGAGAGCGACTGGAGCACCGCCAGTTACTGGTATGAGATGCTGATCCTCAGCAACGACGAGGAGGCTGTGGTGAGTCTTGGCGGACTGCGCGACGGTTCACGACAGGGCGATTCCATGGTCCGCTACATCGCCTCGCTCTTCGGCATCAGAACCATCATCGAACGGGGCGACTGCAACGACTCACCGCATATGGTGATCACCAAGGCACTGCGGCCGGTGCAGCGGCTGGAATACAATTTCACCAACTGCCCCGACCTGGCCCAAACATTCATTGTCGCGTGCGCGGCCTTAGGCATACCCTTCGATTTCACGGGACTGGGCTCTTTGAAAATCAAGGAGACCGACCGCATCGAAGCCATGAAGACAGAACTGAGGAAAATCGGTGTGGTGATCCGAGATCACGACGACAGGGAACTCATTTGGGAAGGCGGACACTGTGATGCCACGTGGGAACCCTTCGACACCTACAACGACCACCGCATGGCCATGGCCCTTGCGCCCCTGGCCTTGATCCACGGCGAGGTGAAAATAAATAACCCCCAGGTGGTAAGCAAGTCCTATCCCCAATATTGGGACCACTTGCGCCAGTCTGGGTTCATCGTTGAATAATACAGTCATGATATACCTTATTATATTAATAGTAGCTTTGGGCATTGTTTGCGCTGCCTACGAATGGATACAACAACGTCGAGGCAAGTCGCAAGCTGTCGTCATGCCCGAACAGTCGTCGTGCGCCACCTGCGACGGTGTCAACGCCAAATGTGAGCAGGAATGCATGATGGAAGCTGCCGTGAAGGATGTGGTCTACTTCGATGACGAGGAGCTCGATGCCTACAAAGGGCGGCCTTCCGACCAGTATACCGACAAGGAAGCCGAAGAGTTTGCCGATGTGATGTACACCATGCGCCCCGAGGAAGTGAAGGAATGGAACCGTTCACTCATCATGAGGGGCATCAACATGCCCAACCAGATCAAAGACGACTTTGTCACCTTGGCATCCGAAGGATAACGCCCGTCCCCCCCCTCAGGCCGTCCGAAAACCTTTTATAGGGCGGCTACGGGGCGTTTGAGGCCCACACGAAGCCTATAGAAGGCCTCAGGAGGGTTCAAATTCAGAGACTATTTTTTTTGAATTGTAAAATTTATGGAGTC
>Ga0256405_10007822_pt1 | contig 15741 bp, 11 predicted proteins | sample RumenRJG_02DNA_FD_189096 | JGI IMG/M metagenome (GOLD analysis project Ga0256405, IMG submission 189096) | Bovine rumen microbial communities from Lethbridge, Alberta, Canada - RJG_02 | ecosystem: Host-associated > Mammals > Digestive system > Stomach > Rumen | place: Canada: Alberta... | reverse complement strand
CCCTTCAAGATCACAACCTACGACCAGACCCACCACACGAAAGAGGTCCGGGACAACTTTGATGCCCTCGCCGGAAAGCTGGATGAGGAGGGGAACTACATCGAGGAACCGACCACGGTATCCCTTGCGGGCAGAATGATGTCCAAGCGCGTGATGGGCAAGGCATCGTTTGCAAATCTTCAGGACCGGGACGGCAGGATTCAGCTCTACATCTCCCGCAATGACCTGGGTGATGAGAACTATGCAGAATTCAAGCACCTTGACATCGGCGACATCATCGGTGTCAAGGGCTTCCCGTTCCGCACCAAGACCGGGGAGATCTCCGTGCACGTGAAGGAGCTGACGCTTCTTGCCAAGTCCCTGGAACCCCTGCCGGAGAAGTTCCACGGCCTTGTGGACACCGATATCCGGTATCGCCAGAGATATGTGGACCTCATTATGAATGAGGAGGTGAAGGAGACCTTTAAGAAGCGCTCCGAGATCATCCGGGAGATCCGCAACTTCCTCTCCGCTCGGGACTTCATGGAGGTGGAGACTCCGATGCTCGTCTCCAACGCAGGCGGTGCGGCGGCAAGACCGTTTGTCACCCACTACAATGCGCTGGACGAGGATGTCAAGCTCCGCATCTCTCTGGAGCTGTATCTGAAGAGACTGATTGTCGGCGGCCTTGAGCGCGTCTACGAGATCGGCCGTGTGTTCCGCAATGAGGGTGTGGATACCCGCCACAACCCGGAGTTCACCCTGATGGAGCTCTATCAGGCCTATACGGACTACAACGGGATGATGGAACTCACCGAGAGCATGTTCCGGTACCTGGCAGAGAAGGTCTGCGGCAGCACGACCATCACCTATGGGGACAAGCAGATCGACCTCGGGAAGCCCTTCCGCAAGCTCACCATGGTGGAGGCCATCAAGGAGGAGACCGGCATCGACTTCGATGCGGTGAAGACCGACGAGGAGGCAAAGGCCCTTGCAAAGGAGCGCGGCATCGAGTACGAGGAGCGCCACAAGAAGGGCGACATCGTGAACCTGTTCTTCGACACCTACTGCGAGGACAAGATGATCCAGCCGACGTTCATCATGGATCACCCGATCGAGATCTCGCCTCTTACCAAGAAGAAGCCTGATGATCCCTCCAAGGTGGAGCGCTTCGAGCTCTACATCAACGGTTGGGAGATGTGCAACGCCTACTCCGAGCTCAATGATCCCATTGACCAGAGAGAGCGCTTTGCGGCACAGGATGCCCTGGCGGCGGCAGGTGACGAGGAGGCAAATCACACCGATGAGGACTTCCTGCACGCCATGGAGATCGGCATGCCCCCAACAGGCGGCATCGGTTACGGCATTGACCGCCTGGTCATGCTGCTCACCGACAGTGCAGCCATCAGGGATGTATTACTGTTCCCGACAATGAAGACCATCAAGGAATAAATGCCGCAGTTATGCGGGTTTCCGGGCTCTGAAAAATAGTTTGACAACAAAAATACAGCTGGTTGACAACAATTTTACACTTTATTACGGAGCATAATGAGCCGTAGTAAATAGTTGGATTATAATATGCTACAGAGGCACCTGGTGCGATGACAGGGCACCTTTCAGGAGTTTTATCCTGAAAGGTGCCTTTTTCACGTTCAGGACAAAAGTTATTAGACCTGTTTTGTAATTGCTGTCGGAATCAAAAATGTGCGCACTAATTGCATAGAAATGGAGGAGCCATGGAAAAGGAACAGGATTGGAACTATAGCCCATATATACCAGGCAGCGAGTATTACAGTCTGGAGCGCCGCTCGGAGATCCGGGAAGGAGCCAGAAAGCTGCGCAGGCAGTATCTCCGATATAAGGAAGCGGAGATCATCTACAGCATGTCCCATAAGAAGCTTCTGGAGCTTGCCGGAAAGGCCGGAGCGATCCTCAGGATCGACGGGACGGTGCTGATCGACAGGGAAACATTCAACAGGTACCTGGAGCAGTTTCGGGAGCAAAGCACAATTATAAGCGGAAAGAGGTGTGCCAGATGAGTGGAGATATATGGAAGTTTTCAGACCAGATCGACGACATGGATACAGAAATGCTGAGGCATGACTTCATCACGCTTCGGGAGGGGATGGAGTATTACCGTCTGAACGAGAAGCCGATGGTTCGCCTGGCCAGAGAAGCTGGAGCCGTGTACAAGATCGGAAAGATGGTGAGGGTCCGCAGAACGATTTTTGAAGCATATCTGAGACGGATCATGCTGATAGAGGTGGCAGAAACAGATGAAGAAGATGAAGATCTAAACGGAAGGGGGAAATGATCTATGTGCAAGGTTTATGCAATCTGTAATCAGAAAGGAGGATGCTCGAAGACCTCGGTAACTCTTAATCTCGGGATAGGCCTGGCAATGGAAGGTAAGAGAGTCGCCTTGATCGATGCGGATCCTCAGGGAAGCCTGACCATCAGCCTTGGATATCCGGATCCTGATGAGCTTCCGATCACGCTGGCTACCATCATGACCAACATCATTGAAGAAAATGACATGACGGATAACTACGGGATGCTCCACCATCAGGAAGGAATCGAACTGATCCCTGCAAATATGGAACTCTCCGGTATAGAAGTATCCCTGGCCAATACTATGAGCCGGGAAATGATTCTGAAGGAATACGTCGAAATGATCCGTGACCGGTTTGACTACATCCTTATCGACTGCATGCCATCACTCGGCGTGATGACGATCAATGCACTTGTTGCTGCAGACCGTGTATTAATCCCGGTTCAAAGCTCTTATCTGCCCGTAAAAGGCCTCCAGATGCTGCTGAAGACCATCTCCGTGGTAAAGAAACGGCTGAACAAACAGTTGGAGATTGAAGGAATTCTGATCACCATGGTGGATTACCGTACCAACTACGCAAAGGATATAACCGCAATGCTGCGGGAAAGCTACGGGATGAATGAAGAAATCGGTGTGCTTCAGACCTTTATCCCGTTTTCCGTCAAGATTCAGGAGGCCAGCTCGGAAGGTATCAGCATCTTCCGGTATGCGCCGAAATGCAAAGCAGCAGACAGTTTCGCAAACCTTACGAAGGAGGTACTGAAGGATGAGCAATAAGTTGAGAGCAGGACAGAAGATCAAACTGAAGAGTGTCGAGGAACTGTTGGGCGTTACAAACGAAGAATCCGCACTGGACATCGAGATCGCGAAGATCCGTCCCTTCAAGGACCATCCCTTCAAGGTGGTTGATGATGAGAAGATGCAGGATCTGGTTGAGAGCATCCGGACAAATGGGATCCTGTCTCCGGTGCTGATCCGTCCGATCGGATTTGACCGCTATGAGATGGTATAAAGACGATTTTTACAAGGGACTGACTCTGCGGCAGAGCGTGATCTCATTGATCACGATTGCAGTCGGGGCGGTAGTATATCTGACGCTGACCGGTGTGCTTCATTTGCCGCAGCCCCTGGCCTTATATCTGACACTGCCTGTGGTATTCCCGATCTCCGCATATGGTTTCCTGAAGATCCATGGCATGAACATAGCAGAATATCTCAGGAAAAGGGGAGCAGTGAAGGAGAGAAGCAGCTATGCATTTATTCCGCAGATGCTGATGGAAGAGGCTGAATACTATACGGAGCAAAATGGGGAGCAGCTCCGAACAGGGAAAACAAAGATCCTGTATCTGGAAACAGAGGATAGCATACGGGATCTGAACATAGCAGAGGAGGAGATGCAGCTTACATGAAAGGAATGAAGGAATACCGGGAGCTGACGGAGAGGCTTTACAAAGTACCGCAGAGTGTGCAGCAGCTGATTCCGGTCCATAGAATTGCAGAGGATGGAATCTTTCTGCTGGAGAATAAGCCGGAAGGAGCGGAAGTGCTGTTTGATAAGGCATATCTGTTTCTGGACACAAACTTCGCCACCATGGACGATGCGGAGAAGGACGACTTTCTCCGCCAGTACTGCATGCTCTTGAATTCATTATCCGTCAGCTTCAAGGTAATCGTGATCAACAATAACCAGGATCTGGCCGGTGTGCATCAGCAGATCTGTATCCGCGAGCGGGACGGGCAGTTTTCTGATATGGTCAGGTCCTTTAACCGATATATAGAAGACTGTGTAATGCGAGGACAGGCAGGACTCAAGCAGGTCCGCCTGTTTGTGATCACCTGTAAAAAGAAGGACATTCAGCAGGCAAGGGACTATTTCCGTTCTATTGAGGCAAACCTGATGGTGAACTTCTCCAGGATGGAAAGCGCCTTGATACCGCTGAATGCTTCGGAGAGGCTGATGCATCTGAGGTCGTTCTATCATCTGGGAGAGGACTTTCAGCAAGGGTTCTCAGTCACGGATCTGAAGGGGGCCAGGGACTGGCTGGATTATCTGGCGCCCAGACACCTGAAATACTATCAGGATGAGTACGGTTCTCTGGATGGGAAGACACTGCAGATCAATGACCGGTATGTGCGGGTCCTGTACCTGCCGCAGATGCCCAGCGGGATCAATCCGGATGTGATGGGGAAGTTTATGTCAGGATCTTTCCAGTGCGCGGTGACCATGGACGTTGCTGCGATCCCGATGGAGGTGGTCCGCAAGAGGCTGTCGGAACTTTATATGCAGAACGGCAGGTCGATTGAAAAACAGCAGGAAACACGGAACAAGGCAGGCGCCTGGTCATCGGATGTTTCCTATGATGTGAGAAGACAGAAGGCAGAGCTGGAGGAACTGCTGGATGTCATCAATGATAACAATGAAAAGATGTTTTATGTTGCCATGTATGTGACGATCAGTGCTGACACGAAGAAGGAGCTGGAGAATAACGTAGTGGCTTTTTCATCGGCAGCGGAAGGGGAAGGCTTCCATTTCCAGGATGCCATCTGGGAGCAGATCGAGGCTTTTAACACGGCATCGCCTGTTGGCTGCAGGTTCTGTGCAGTGATGTCGCCGATGCTGTCCCAGCCTCTGAGCGCCCTGACGCCGTTCATCGTTCACGAGCTCTATCAGAGCGGCGGTATCGTGTACGGAGTCAATCAGATCAGCAGGAACATTCTGGTAGGAGACAGGAAGACTCTGCTCAACGGAAACGGATTCATCCTGGGACTTTCCGGATCCGGAAAGGGGATGGAGACAAAGAAGGAGATCACGGAGATCTTCCTGACGACGGAGGATGACATCATTATCATCGACCCGATGAATGAGTACGAGTGCATAGCTGAGTACTTCAAAGGGCAGTTCATCGATTTTTCTTCGGCATCAAAGCACTACATTAATCCTCTGGATACGGACACCTTCCAGTACATGGATTCCAAAGCGACGTTCCTGAAGGACAAGACTAACCTGATGCTGGGGATTTTTTCCCAGATCAAGGAGAATGCGATGGAGCCGGAGGACAATTCCCTGATCGGCCGTGTGGTGCAGGAAATTTACACCGGACTTGGGCAGAAGGGATTTGCGACACCTACTCTGAAAGAATTCTATGAGATTCTGAAGAGCCAGCCGGAGCTTCGGGCGCAGGCGCTTGCCCTTTCCATGGAATTGTTCGTGACCGGTGCCATGAATATGTTCTCCCGGCCGACAAACGTCAACACGAAGAACCGAATGACGGTATACGGCATGGCGGACATTGACCGTTCCCAGTCGGGGATGGGAATCATTATCATGCTTGAGAGCATCCGATCCAGGATAGCGGAGAACGCAAAGAAAGGGAGGTGCACCTGGGTATTCATCGATGAATTCCACAATCTGTCCCACAATCCGTATTCGGCGGCTTATCTGGAAAAGATCTGGAGAGAGGTCAGAAAAATGGGTGGTCTTTGTACCGCTATCACCCAGAACGTCGCAGACCTTCTGACAACACAGGCGGTGGAGTCCATGCTCTGCAACAGCGAATTCCTGATGCTTTTGAACCTGAAGGAAAATGAGCGGAAACTGCTGGAAAATGAACTGGGAATATCACCGAACCTGATGCAGTATATTTCCAATCCGGATCATGGATGCGGGCTGCTGAAGTTTGGTAACCGTGTTATCCCGATCGACGGAAGACTTCCGCATGGCAGTGAGATGTATAAGTTGTTTAATACCAACTTCCATGAGCTGTCAGCAATCCGCAGGAAAAAGATCAGGCAGGAAGGGATGCAGCTGGGGGAAATACTAAGGAAATCATAATGCTATGAAAAGCCGGAAGGAGGGGGAATGCGGAAAGTCAGAACGGCGCTGGACACAGCGATCCGGACAAAGAATGTCAGAAGTTTTTCCGGAAGATCCGGACGGCTTGGAAGAAACAGAGAGGTGCGTCCTGATACGGGAATGGCCGTACGATCTGTTACAGGTAATGGAAGGCAACGCCGGGCATTGGCAATACAGTACCGCAGAGAAGGAATGGCTAAACTGTCACCGGCACAGAAGCGGGCCTTTGAAAGGCTGTCTATTAATCAGCAGGAAGAGCTGCTTATCAAAACGGAGAAAAAGATCGACCGGCGCATCAGCTTAGGAAGATACAGGGAATCCGGGACGCCTGCAGCGGTAGCTGTCAGGACAGCAGGAATTCAAAAGGGCAGGGTACGATCTCAGGAATCCCGTGCGAAGAAGTATTCTGAACAGATGGAGCAGTCTGAATGGAGTGAAGACTCTACAGAATTGCAACCGGTCGATTCTTCCGTAGAAAGACAGCTTCAGGAAACACGTGCGGGGGAGGTGTATTCTATCGCTGCCGGCTATCGAAGGAAAAGAAATGCAAGGCAGCAGGCACGGGAAAAGAAGGAACAGAGGCTCCAAGAAAGGCGGAATTCGGAGACATCTATTGCCAGAGCTTTTTCAAAAGATATACAGGAGGGATTGCCAGGAACAACTAACGGGACCAAGGAGAAAGAAATCAATCCCCTGCGATGGGAACAAGATACCGGATCTGCAGGAGAAGCACAGAAGACAAGAGAAAAAGCTGGCAGGAGAATCGGACGTGACTATGCGAAAGTACTTGGAAGGGCGATCGAATCACAGGTACGGTTTACCAGACAGCTGGAAAACAGCCGAAGTTTTTACCAAAAGCAAAACACCATACAGGAAATGGAAGAGAAAGAAGCGAGACGGATATCCGGTATCGTTTCTTTTTCTTTATCCAAGGCAAAAGCCGTGGCTGGTGATCTGGCAAAGGCGGTCAAGCTTCTTGCGTCAAGAGGAAGAGGATTCCTGATCCTGCTTCTTGTACCGGTCATGCTGCTGGTGATGATGATACCGCTTCTTCTGTCTTCTGTTGCTCTGACGGAAGAAGAGGCGACTGCAGGGGCGACAGCGACAGAGCTTGTAGAATATGCGCTTTCCTGGGTGGGGGTCACGCAATACGTGTGGGGAGCGGGACGTGCTTATGAAACAGACTGGCAGGACTACACAGACTGTTCTGGATTTGTGCATGGGGTCTTTTCACACTTTGGTTTTGAGATCGGCGGCACCACAGTGTACATGGAGGACAATGGGACATTAGTTGACACAAACAGTACTGCGAAGGCGTTGCCCGGAGATATCATCTTGTTTTTCACAGGAGGTATTGCGCCGGGAAACTCAACGCATGTCGGCATATATATCGGGGATGGACAGATGGTGCACTGCACCGGTAGCAGGTCTAATGTATCTCCGGAAACAGCCGGACCGGGAGTCATGGTGACAATGGTTTCCTACAGTTCCAGAGAGTATCAGGTGAGAAGGATCATCCCGGAAAGTGCTTCAGGAGGCGTAGGAACCGGAGGCCATCGCGTGGACCCGACGAAATATTCCACATCTGATCTGCAGCTGATCTGGGCGATCGTGGCACAGGAAGATAACGGATCCTATGAAGGAGCACTGGCGGTCATTTCCTCTGCCATGAACCGGACAGAGTCGCCAACCTGGAGTTATCTGGGAAATACAGCAATGAAGCAGCTCTGTGCACCGGGACAGTACTGTTATAGCAATGACAATTATTGGGTGCCTCGACTTGGAGGAAATGTGCCGGAATACGTAAAGCAGGCTGTGAATGACTGCCTGAAGAAAGGGATCCGTAATCATTCCTTTACAAGCTTCAGAAGCACAAAGGGAAAAACGACGGGACCAAACGCCGTACAGATTGGGGGCAACTGGTTCTTCGGGAATTAAGGAGGAGGCGATTGGTTGTGAAATACAAGAAGGTGATGGCGTTGTTCTTCAGCGCTGCTCTTTCAGTAAACATCTTATCAGGCTGCAGTATTCTGCCTGGCACTGTGTATGGAATGGAGGCGGCAATAGGAAATACGGGAGAGGGAGAGACAGATGGAGCGAAGAGGGGGAGCCCTGCAGACACGCAGGAGAGTAATGAAGGCAGCGCAGGAAGAACACTGTCGGCAGCAGAGGAGGAAGGAACTGTCCTGGAACAGACGGCAGCGTCAGAAGAAGCAGGATCAGAAGCGCAGCCTTCCGATGAAGGTGTCCCGCCATCCGGCCAGGAAGAAGTGGCTCCGCCGATGCAGGAGACAGGCAGCGGTGGTGATGATTTACCAGAAGAGACTATACCGGCGCAGGAGACGCAAACAACTCCGGCAACTGAACAAGCAGGTACAGAAGCACCTGCGACGGAGCCTGTCACGGAAACAGCCACGGAGGACCCTAAAGGGTCGGAATCAGGCAGAGCACAGACTGAACAGACAAGTGAGCTGCAGGGAGTGACAGAAGGACAGACTGAGCAGAAGGATCCAAATCCTGCAGGAGAAGAGGCATCTGCACAGCCGCTGTCGGAAGAGGAGATCATGCAGCAGCTTGATCTGGAGATGGAGGAAGACGAAACGGAGACAGAGGAGGATACAGAGTACTATGGGGAGGACTTCGATAATAACGGAGTTTACTACTCCGGCGGAAGTTATTGGGATAAGAGCTGGTACTTCAAAAGAGACTTCCGTTTTACCCAGGTAGATAAGGTCTATGGAATAGCCAGCGCATCGCGCCTGGCAAGGATCTACGAAGCACCGGATGCATCGTCCGGGATTGTCGGAGAGATTCCCTACTATGGCTTGGCATACATCCTGGATGAGAAAGACGGGTTTTATTACATTGAATCCGGAGATGTCCGTGGGTTTATCCCGAAAGAGGATCTTACCGCCGGAGATATTACGGATGAGACAGTTGACCTTCTTGGAGAGGAATCTTTTGATGAAGCACAGGCCGATGTTGAGATCCCGGACAATACAGCATTCACCTATACAAAGACGACAACCAGAGATGTCCTGAGCGAGAAGGACTATGCCATCACTTACATGGAAGGAGCAATCCTGGAATACCCGAAGGACGGTGCAAGAGAGATTGGGACGATCGGAAACGGAACCCTGATCTATGTTTTGGAGGATGCAGGGAATGGATGGCTGTTTGTGGAATCAGGTGATGTGAGAGGCTTTATCCGGTCTGAGGTGGTTCTGACCGGTGAAGGAGCGAAGGTAGTTACGGAAGATATGGGGGAGGGAACGATCAGCCTTGCGGAGGAAGTAATACCTCCGGAGGAGAATCGTTCCCTTTACTATACCCTGTCCTCCGTCAAACCGGCTGTTGACGAGATGGGAGAGTCGGTCTGCGAGTATGCGCTGTCCTTTGAAGGAAAGCTGCCTTATGTGTACGGGGGAACAAGCCTTGGATTCGGAGCAGACTGTTCTGGTTTTACGCAGAGTGTCTTTAGCTGCTTTGGGATCAGTATTCCCAGAACCGCGCAGGATCAGGGAAACAGCGGACAGGCGGTAGATGGCCTGGAGAACGCAAAACCGGGCGACATCATATATTACGGATCCGGTCCCCATGTCGGTATCTATCTGGGAGACGGGAAGGTGATCCAGTGCAGCGGCAATGAGAGCAATACACCGGACAATCCCGGGAGCGGCCCTACAGTCAGTGCGGTCGATTATATGCCGATCACATCCATAAGGAGATACATCATCGAAACGGACGGAACGATCCCGGGACTTGGAGAAGGAGGAAATCGGCAGGATGGATCCATTTACTCTCAGGAGCAGCTGGAACTGATCTGGGCGATCGTGGCGCAGGAAGATAATGGCTCCTATGAAGGTGCTCTGGCAGTAATCTCATCCGCAATGAACCGGACGGAATCCGGAAGGTGGGGTGGCTGCGGAGGAGACGCGCTTACCCAGCTGACTGCACCTGGGCAGTATTGCTACAGTCTGGATGACTACTGGAGGCCGCGTCTTGGCGGAAACGTACCGGAGTATGTAAAACAGGCAGTCAACGATTGTCTGGTAAAAGGGATCCGTAATCATCCTTACACAAGCTTTCGCAGTAGGAAAGGAAAGACGACAGGCAATGACGCCGTGCAGATTGGTGGAAACTGGTATTTCGGAGCATAAGGGGAGGTGCAGATGAAGAACAGAAAAGGATATTACCTGTTGATGATGGCAGGAATCCTGACTTTCGCATTTCTGGTTCCGGTGATCATACGGGCTGCGTCCGGGGCTTTCATCAGCCGGTTTGCGCCGGCAGCAGTTGAAGCGGAAACGGAAATAACAGATGACAGGTACCGTGTCATAGAAGGCTTCACGGAAGCGGATGATAGTGAGCAATTATCAGGACCGTCGGGATCTGGAGAAAGCAGCCAAACGGGAGCGGAGGAAGAAACTAAGCAGCATGAACATGATCCGGATCTTGTGCGAAAGGAGCTGCAGATCAGGAAAGAGCAGACAGATGAAGATTTGGCTGCATATCTGGAGAAACAGGATCCGGTTCTGTCAGAGAGCCGAAGCGGGATGCTGGAAGCATTTGCCGGCGGAAGGGAAGATGATCTGAAAAAGGCAGTGGCGGATCATCTCTATGGAACCTATGGAGCGCTATATGACATCTCAACGATCAACGTGGTGGACTTCATTGATGACAACAGCACGGAGCTGACCTGCCAGATCCAGGTCAAGGCGAAGATCGGGAAGCGGGAGTATTCGGAGTATTACTATGCGACCTACAACAAGGCGTATGAGTTTTACAGCATATACGCCTATCACGAATAAGGAGGAAACTTATGTACAAGAAGAAAAGCAGGATGCCTGTGATCGTAACGGGAGCGGCTGTGGCTGCGCTGGTGGTAATCCTTTTGCTGCTTTCATTCTTCACAAAGAAGAAACCGGAGGTGCCCGTGGAGGAGACAGCAAAGCATGAGGTGCTGATCTATAAGGCGACCGGCGGAAGCCTCGAATTCCCGGAGAGTTATCTGGAAAGCGAGAATGATACGGAAGTAAGGCTGTCCGTCGAGGAAGATTCCATGGTGACATTTATCGTAAAGCCCCAGACCGGGAAGGTTTTTGATGGACTGACTATCAATCTGAGCAAGGATATCAATCAGGAGATTTCCTATCTGGTGAACGACGCCCAGGGCGACAACAAACGAGTTAATTTTGTGATGCCGCAGGGTGATGTGCTGGTGAATATGAAATTCATCAGTGAGGAAGAACTGCAGCCGGAACCTATGCCGGCAGAAGAGCCGGAGGAAACGGAAGCTCCTGTGGAGGAGATTAAGGAAGCACCGTACGGTCTTATGCTTCATGGTCTGACCGGACAGATCCTGGCATCCTATGGCGGAGCGTTCGATGACATTGCATTTCTGCAGGCGCTTGGCGATGACCTGCATATCAGCTCTGCAAGGAGCGAGTATCGTACCGTCACGGATGTGTATTTCTCTGATGAAGAGTATGAAGGGGAGAAGGAAGACGGGAAGGTCTATCATTACATTTACTTCAACAATGATCCGAGATGGCGTGTTCTGTCTACGTATTTCAAGAAGGAGAAAACCTATATGTTCACGGAACTTCCGGATGAAGAAGAGACGGAGACTATTTCTGCTGCGGGAAGTGATCAGGCATCACAATCCGCAACAGGTACTCTCGCTGGTGCAGGGGGAACAGGCACTTCCGGTGCGGGTGGAGTCTATTCGCAGGGAAACAGCTCCACAAGTACTACAACCTTTGACATCATGCAGGTGTCCAAAACATTCCTGAAGTATGTTGGTGATCAGGATCGTTTTTATGAGGAATGTTTTCAGTATGTCCTTCTGAAAGGCGGGAGCGGCAATATCGTCGGAACCATGAGCAACTATGAGATCATTCCGGAAAAGGAGAAAGCGACATTTACGATCACTTTGAGCACCGGAGGCGTGATTGAGGGATCGTACAGCCGTAAGAAGAATGCGTTCAGCTTCGGCGGTCTGTGATGCACAAGAAGAATGAAACCAGATGTAAGGAGTCGATGCAGATCGGCTCCTTTAAAAGAAGTCGGGGTGCAGACACAGGTTCCGGATGAGATCCCACCGGAAATACTTGCAGGCTCCCCTTTTGAAGAAAGGAGCAGGTGACGAATGAGTGAAGTGGGAGATGCTGTGCAGGTAGTCATGCTCTGTGGGCGCGGTGCGATGCTGGTCGGTAATATTTCTCTCAAGCTGGCCATGCAGATCGTAAAGCTGATGAATACAATCTACCTGGCTAAATGGGAGGGGAAGGTTTCTCTGAACCGGCTTCGTCAGACGAAGGGGGATGATTTTGTCTTCATTAATGTCTCGTCAGAAAAAAGGGAAGAACTTGCCGCAGTAGAAAAGGAAATGAAAGCGCATGGGATTATGTTTGCCAGAATGCCGGATCTTTGTGGTGGTGATGCGAGGACGCAATACGCTATTGCGTCCCCTGACGCAGTGAAGATGAGGGCAATGCTGCTTGATCACACTGCCGGTCCAAATCGGCATATCCGTGTCGGTCCCATCAGCGAAGCTGATTATATGATGACAGGCAAACGGGCAGACGGAACAGATACGAAAGAGATGAATGCGCTGAATAAATCGGCACAGGAAACAATGAATCAATCCCGCAATAAAGAATCTGTGAAGCAGGCTCCGACAGTACATCCTGCCACAGCAAGATCAATAGAAGAAAAACAGCTTCAGGCGATGATCAGTGATGTCAGGATCCGGTCACAGGATTACCAGCGCCAGTATGGAACTGACAGTGTGTTCTGGATCAAGCAGAAACCTCTGTACGAAAACAGGTATTACGCACAGTTCTTGATGCCAGACGGGAAGAATACGATCTTTGTCCGCCAGGCTGATATCCTGCCGGGGAGGGATGTCGAAACCGGTATGCGGCTGGCTGCTGTTTTCATGGATCAGCGCTACAGCATGATGAATCTTGAGAAGGTAAACATAGTTGCAGCTGATGGAAGCAAAGCGATTGCCATGTTCAAGCTGCCGGGTGGTGCTGTAGTTGCACAGGGAAGCCAGCAGCCTGATAGGAAGAAAATCAGACCGAAAATGGCGAAAGGAACGCAGAAAGAAATGTCTGATGGAGGAATAACAGTAAAGTATCCGGACAAAGTGAAGTCACGGTAGAATGCCACAAAGCCAATGGTATAATAATAAAGAATAATGAACTTTACTTTAGTTTTTGGGGGCTCGAAATGCCAAAATACAATATAGGGAAAATAGGATTGACAATTTCTTTTTATAAGATGCCAGACGTTAAGGTTCGTGATGAACTGAAGCAGAATGGATTCCAATGGTATGCAAAACAAAAGTACTGGTATGCGAAAGAAACTCCAGAGCGTTTGGCACTTGTGAGACGTCTTTGCCTTGAGGCCAACGACTCCAATCGTTCTCATCAAACACAGGATGACTATCTGACCCCAGAAAAACGTCAGGATGCTAAGGAAAACAAGAATATTGAAGAAAGAATAAAAAATGCTGACGAGTTTTCCGACATCGAAACAGTGACTAATAATGTACTGTATCGGCATCAAAGAGCTGGAACGCTGCTTGCTGAAATGTATAACAAGTTCGCTTTCTTTTATGATACTGGAACTGGGAAGACGGTTATGACTCTCGACATTATCTCCAGAAAGCAAAAGAAAGAGAATGCTAGATTCTTGATTATAGCTCCGAGAGCAATCATAAAAACAGCATGGATGGACGACGCAGTAAATTTTTATCCAAACCTCCATATTCTTCCCTTGTACAGAGATTTGTCCAATGAGCGAAAACTGGAACTTCTGTACAAGTGGAAGAGACCAAATGACAATACGGAACTACCATATATTTTGTTGTTGCATACTATATTCGAAATTCCAGAAGGCAAGCTGTTTGATGGACGCAGCATCGGAGAAGAATTGGACGAATTGGCGGATCACTATATTATCAATTCAGAGCTGTTTATCAGGAACCCTGAAAAATATACGCTGGATCTCGGCATTGACGGGATTATCATGGATGAAAGTGCCATACTGAAGAATTATGACGGAAAAACATCGAAATTGATGAGAGAGGTTTCCAAAGACATGACATATGTCTATCTTTTGTCGGGGAAACCTGCACCCAATAACGAAACAGAGTATTTTTCGCAGATGAAAATCGTTGATCCAGAGACATTTTATATGTCATATGATACTTTTGTTAACAGGTTTTGTTATGGGTCTGATAAATATATGCCAGAAAGCAAAAGAGAGCTTTTTGCGGAGATGGTTTCGGCCAGATCGATCATTGTTTCTAAGACGGATTGCTTAGATCTTCCAGACTGCATTGACGTTGTCAGGCAGATAGAGCTTCCTGATGATGTTATGCAGGATTATAACTCCTTATATTTCGAGTGTATGGCATTGATCAAGGGAATGGATGAGTCTGAGACATTTTATTCTTCACGATCCAAGTTTGCAATATTGATGAAGCTTCGTCAAATGGCATCCGGTTTCTTCATGATTAAGGACAAGGATGATAAAAAGCATGTTGAGATAATAAATGTACACAAAAAGAAAATAGCCGAGTTGAAAAGAATTATTGAGGATATTGGCGATTATCAGGTTATTATCTGGGCTCAATTCCAGTACGAAATCGAATTGATAAGCAAGGAGCTAAACAAGATAGCTTATACAGTAACAGCATATGGAAAGACACAGGATTTGGAAGGCGCTATTGATGATTTTAAGACTGGAAGAGCAAAATATATAGTTGCAAATCCACGCACATTGAAATACGGTGTTACTTTCACCAACTGTAAATATGCAGTATATTATTCGTTCTCTTATAGTGCAGAGGATTATGATCAGTCTCATGACCGAAATTACAGGCTGGGTCAGACGGAAAAATGTACATATATATACATACAATCAGCAGACACAATCGATGAGATAATGTATGCCCGTGTCAAATATAAATTATCGAATGCGGAGTTTTTCGAGCAATTGATAAAAGATGCCTCCAAACATGGTATAGATTATGGGAGCTTGAAGACAAAAAACGATGAAGAAATCAAGACGGCCCTTTATGAAGATGGTGCGTTAAGACAGGCGTTGGAAAATATAGAGGCGAAACAGAGACAGGCAATTATTGAAGAGTATCTTGGAAAATATACTGCGTCATCAAAATCTTACCTGGATGCCTATGAACCTAGTCGCCGGGATGTTATTCAAGCAAAGAAAGAATTCCTCCGCCAGGGATCAGACGGAGACAAGATGACAACATGGTTTGAGGCGCTTAATGACTATGGCATTGAAGATCTTTTATTACCTTGGGATATTTACCTGTTGCTTAAACGTTGGCATATCGACACGATTGGTATGTTATACAGGATGCTTGAAAAAAAATCACTCTTCGTATTTGCCGATGATGAGTCGGTAAAAACGATAGAAGAGTCGTTCTGTGTATATATAATCGAGGCTCTTCAACGTTTCTTTGTTGATAGTAGCGAAAGAAGCGCAGATTTTGATGATGCTCTGCCTGCTCAAAATGAGGACAAAAATGAAGGTG
>Ga0256405_10007821_pt1 | contig 15744 bp, 9 predicted proteins | sample RumenRJG_02DNA_FD_189096 | JGI IMG/M metagenome (GOLD analysis project Ga0256405, IMG submission 189096) | Bovine rumen microbial communities from Lethbridge, Alberta, Canada - RJG_02 | ecosystem: Host-associated > Mammals > Digestive system > Stomach > Rumen | place: Canada: Alberta | collected... | reverse complement strand
GGAGTCAGGGACATCGTGTTCAGTCCCGGGGATGGCCTCAGCATCAACGGAAGAAACTTCAAGGTCAAGGGGGCCAACATGCACCTGGACCATGCCGGAGTGGGCGTCGGGGTGCCGGATGAACTATGGCGCTACAGGATCCTCAAACTCAAGGAATATGGTTTCAACGCCATCCGGAGTTCCCATAATCCGGCCTCGCCGGCGATGCTGGACCTCTGCGACGAACTCGGAATGCTCGTCATAGACGAGAACCGTGAGATCGGAGTCAACCGCGAGCAATGGTCCCAGCTGAAGAACATGATAGACCGCGACAGGAACCACCCTTGTGTCTTCCTGTGGAGCATCGGGAACGAAGAATGGGCCGTGGAAGGCAGTGCAAAGGGCCTGGAGATAGCCAGGAGGATGAACGGCTTCGTGCACGGACTCGATCCCACAAGGCCTTCAACCTACGGGTGCTCCGGAGCTCACGAACTTGTCAAGGGAGTGGACGTATTCGGATACAACTACATCGTTCAGAATCCGGTGGATGAATACCACGAAAGGTTTCCGGACCACTGCGCTGTCGGGACGGAGGAGACGTCCGGCGCCGGCACCCGGGGAAAATACGAGACCGTGCCTTCGGAAGGATGGATGACTCCGCTCAACAGGGTGGATACACTGGGAAGGATCAACGTCATCGAACACGGCTGGAAGTTCTACAAGGAGCGCCCGTGGACCCTCGGAGTGATCTACTGGACCGGGCAGGACTACCGCGGAGAGCCTAATCCGATGGTCTGGCCGGCCACGGGGTCGCAGTTCGGTATCCTGGATTACTGCTGCTTCCCGAAGGACGAGGCCTTCTATCTGAAGTCTGTCTGGACAGAAGAGCCTACGGTGCATATTTGTGGACCTTGCAGGGGTGAAGTTTGGGTGTATTCCAACTGCGACAAAGTCTCCTTGTATGCCGATGGGAAATCACTGGGAAAGAAGGTGATGCCTAAGGACGGCCACCTGGCTTGGAAAGTCGGAGGAAAAGCATCCGGGTACACAGCCAAGGGCTATGTCGCCGGGAAGATGGTCGCTTCGGACAAATACCCTTCAACGCCTTCAGGGACTACTGTCAGCCTTTCCAGGACATCCTTCAAGCCTGACGGTCAGGACATCGTGGTACTGGACATAGACTCCGCTGAACAGATGCTGGAGGTGTCCGTGGAAGGAGCCTGCTTCCTCGGATGGGGCAACGGCAACCCTGGGTTCAAGGAGGTGGAAAGACCGGCCGATGGTCTTGGCTCGATGACAATCAAACCTTTCAGCAACAAGGCCCAGGTTATCATACGTTCCCTGGAAGGATCGAAGAAACCGGCCACTGTAACGGTAGCCGGTCAAAGGATCGAAATCGGAATCCTATAGGTCAAGGGTCATCTCGTGACGCCCAGGCTCGTAAGGGATGAAAACCTCACGGCCGGAGGATGAGTTACGGATTGTCAGCTCGTAATCTGCATCGCGGAACTTCCTGTGTATCTTGTATTCCTTTATCGAAGACGGCAGGCAAGGCTTGACGAGAAGGCCGTCGAAGGCAGTCCTGATTCCCAAGAGCCCCTCTGACACGGCGGACCAGTTCCAGGCAGCCGTGCCTGTCAACCAACTGTTCTTGCCCTCGCCGGGCTTTGCGGCATCCTTGCCGGCAACCATCTGGCAATATACGTACGGTTCCACCTTGTGGAGTTTCTGGTCCTTGATGAAAGCCGGGGAAATCTTGCAGTAATGCTCCCAGGCATCGTCGTTCCTGCCGGCAAGGACCTCACCCCATATAATCCATGGATTGTTGTGGCAGAAGACCCCTGCATTCTCCTTGTAACCTTCCGGATAAGTGGAGATCTCGCCGTATTCGATACGGTAGGTACTGAAAGCCGGATTGTTGAGCACGATTCCGTACTCGCAGTCGAGATATTCCTTGGCCGAATCCAGGGCCATGTCGCACATCCCCTCTTCTGCACCTATCCTCGCCATCGTGCACCATCCCTGGCTCTCGATGAATATCTTGCCTTCTTCATTCTCCTTCGACCCGACCTTCCGGCCGTAATAGTCATATGCACGAAGGAACCATCCTCCGTCCCAGCCATGCTTCCTGACGGCTTCTTCCATCGACTCCACGGCTGCGTCCACTGCCGAATGATCCTGCCCGGCATGCTCCAGGATCCCTGAAAAGAGACGACCTGCGAATACGAACTGGCCTGCAATCATCAGGGATTCGGCCAGGCTGCCTTCGGTCTTGTTGCCCGTTGTCTGGAACGATTCGTCCGGATTGGAAGAGAAACAGTTGAGATTCAGGCAGTCATTCCAGTCCGCCCTGCCGATAAGAGGAAGTCCGTGCGGGCCGAGGTTGTCGGTCACGTGAGTGAAACTGACCTGCAGATGATGCAGGAGGCTCCGCTCGCTGCCCGGGACGTTGTCGAACTGGACCATCTCATCAAGGATCGTGAAGTCTCCGGTCTCTTTCAGGTAAGCGTCCACTCCGATTATCAGCCAGAGCGGATCATCGTTGAATCCACCTCCTATGCCGTTATTGCCTCGTTTCGTAAGCGGCTGGTACTGGTGGTAGCAGCCCCCGTCCGGGAACTGGGTGGCAGCAATGTCAAGTATCCTCTGGCGGGCTCGCTCCGGAATCATATGGACTATTCCAAGAAGGTCCTGGTTGGAATCCCTGAAGCCCATCCCACGGCCTATTCCGCTTTCGAAGAAGCTCGCGCTGCGGCTGAACAGGAAAGTGACCATGCACTGGTACTGGTTCCAGATGTTGACCATACGGTCAAGTTCAGGCACACCAGAGTCCAGATTGAAATTGCCGAGCAGGCCGTCCCAGTAGCTACGCAGTCCTTCAAACGCCGCATCTACCTTCACAGGATCGGAGAAGGCCTCCATCATCCGGAACGCCTCCTGCTTGTTGATCACCCCTGGAGCGATGAACTTTTCCTCCTCCGGATTCTCGGCATATCCGAGCACGAATACCAAGTCCCGGCTCTCACCAGGTCCCAGTGATATTTCCAGGAAATGGGAGGCTATCGGGCTCCAGCCGTGGGCGATGGACCGGGAAGACTTCCCGGCAACCACGTTAAGCGGGGCTTCAAAGCCTTCATACATGCCCATGAAGGTCTCTCGGTCGGTATCGAAACCGTCGACCGGCGTGTTGACTCCATAGAAAGCATAATGGTTGCGGCGTTCCCTGTATTCTGTCTTGTGGTATATCACGCTTCCCTCAACCTCCACCTCGCCGGTGGAAAGGTTTCTCTGGAAATTCTCCATGTCGGTTTCCGCGTTCCAAAGGCACCATTCCACGAAAGACCAGAGCTTGAACCGTTTCTCCGAAGAGGAACGGTTGGTGAGCGTAACCTTCTGCACTTCACATGGATATCCCCTAGGGACGAAGAACAGGGCGCTAACCCTGAGTCCGCCCTTCTCTCCGGTGATGCGTGTATACCCCATGCCGTGACGGCACTCCCAGAAGTCCAGCTGGGTCTTGCAAGGCTTCCAGCCGGGGCTCCAGACGCAACCACCGTCATTGACATAGAAATACCTTCCGCCGGAATCCATCGGCACCCCGTTGTAACGGTAACGCGTCAGACGGCGGAACTTGGCGTCACGGAAGAAACTGTAGCCGCCTGCCGTTCCGGATATCAGGGAAAAGAACTCTTCGGAGCCCAGATAGTTTATCCAAGGCCATGGGGTCGCCGGATCGGTGATAACGAATTCCCGCGCCTCGTCGTCGAAATGTCCGTATATTCCGTTCATCTTGTCCTATTTAAGCCATTCCTTGACGGTAAGTCCCCAAGGCTTTATGACTGAATCATCCCACGGGCCGGAGGAAGAAGCTTCCGGCTTGAACATCGAACAGGTTTCATCCTTGTCGGAGATGCTCCAGCAGAGCATCGAGATATTACGCTCGGAGGCCCATTCGTTCCATTCCTTCCATGACTGCTCGTCTATCCTTCCGTTTCCGGTATTCTCGCAGGAAGCGCACTCCGAGATGAAAAGCGGAACGCCGGCTGCAAGTGCCGAGTCGGACACCGCCCTGAGTTCCTCCTTGTGGGAAGCCGCATAGAAATGGACCGTATACATTATGTTGTCATAATCCACCGGGTTGGCAGCCACCAGGTCCGGACGCTGGTCCCAGCACGGGTTGCCCATGAGCACCAGAGGGTGCGAAGGATCCGCATCCGTGATGACCTTGATAAGCTTCTCGGCATATTCCTTCAGTTCATCCCAGTAAGCCGCCATAGCCTCAGGGTCGCCGAGGTCAGAATATGAAAAGCTGTCCTCGAAGGAACGGCAGACCGGCTCGTTGAAGAGCTCGTAGATCACGTTCGGGACGCCTGCATACTTCGAAGCGACCTTCCCGAAGAAATCTGCAGCCTCCTCCGGATGCAGGATATGTGAGTGCCAGTCCACGATGACGTACGCCTTGTTCTGTATTGCGGCGTCGATGACCTTGAAAGCGCACTTCAGCGCGGTCTCAGGGTCATCTATGTAACCGCCCAGGCAATCCGGATTGTCAGCCTTCGCATGACTGTCCGCACCGATTGCGGCACGGAATATCTCCACTCCCCAGTCATCATGCAGGCTTTTCACGGTACCAGAATTGTAAAAACGCGGCCAGATGTTGTGCCAGCCCAGGCTTACGCCCTTGAACACGACGGGTTCCCCGTCCGCACAGAGGGTCAGTCCTTCAACCTTCAGGGTCTTTATGCTCTCCGCCTTCTTGGCGGTGCCTCTTGCCAGCACATATACAGCCTCGCACAGGATGACTGCGGCCAGCACTGCCAATGCTGCTTTCATGACCTTTGGCAAATCCTTGAACAGTGCCATACTATAGTTCGATATTACGTTTTAAGGAAAGACTATTCTGTATTTCTTCCATCTTCCTGGTCGTGAGCGGATAGAAGAACATCACGATCAGACTGAGAGCGGCAACCGCGGCAGGTATCCAGCTCATCAGTATCTTGAGGCCGTTAACGGCCGAGGCGGTCTGCACTGCAGCATCAGGATTGTAGCCGAAGCCGGCGAGCATCCACATCACGGCAGCTCCGCCGAAAGCTCCTCCGAACTTCTGGGCCATAGAGCCGGAAGAGAATATCAAGCCGGTGGAAGAGCTTCCGTCGCGGTCTTCCGCGAAATCGGCCACGTCGGCATACATGCTCCAGACAAGAGGAGAAATGATACCGGTGAATATGCTGATCACGATCTGGAGGACAAGCATCATCCAATATGCGGTCACAGGCACGTAGAAGAAGGAAATGCTGAGTACGATCAAGGCTATGAGGGAAATGACGTACGTGGTCTTCTTGCCCAAAGCCTTGGAGAACGGAACCGCCAGGGCGACTCCGACCATGTTGCAGACCTCTCCAATGCTGAGGAACAAACCGGCATAGAACACGAAGCTGAGAGGGCCCAGGTTCAGATGCGCATCCTGGCTGATGACATCGTTGAAGAAATATGCGATCGTACTTCCACGGACCGTATTGAACAGGTTCGAACACAGGGCCGCACCGACCAGCAACCACCAAGGTGCGTTGCGCAGAAGGCTCTTGAAGTCCTTCCCGACGGAACCGGTAGCCTCCGGCTTGACCTTCTCCTTCGTCATCCTGAAGCACAGGAGGAACAGGATCAGGCACAAAGCCGCGATCACGAACATGGCGTGCTGCCATCCTGAAGGAGTGCCATAGCCTCCAAGTGCATTGCAGAGAGGCTCCCAGCAGAACAGGGCGATGAAACTACCGCCGTACGCGAAGAACATCCTGTATGAACTCAGCACGGTCTTGGATCCTGAATCGTCCGTCATCACCCCGAGCATCGCCCCGTAAGGCACGTTGATACCGGTGTACACCGTCATCATCATTATGTAGGTGACATATGCCCAGACCAGCTTCATAGTCGGGGAAGCATCAGGAGTGGTGAACAGGAATATGCCGCTGAGGGCGAACGGTACCGCCATTATCAGCAGGTACGGACGGTATTTGCCCCACTTTGTCTCGGTCCTGTCGGCCAGGATTCCCATCATCGGGTCGCTGACCGCATCCCAGATCCTGGTAACCACAAGGAGGAGACCAACCTGGTCCAGGGTAAGTCCGAAAATGTTGCTGTAGAAGAAAGGCAGGTAATACGAGAATATCTTCCAGAACATCGAGGAAGACATGTCTCCGAAACCGTAGCCGACCTTCTCGCGGAAGGTTGTCTTGATCTTGCCCATATTATTTACCCAGATTCTTGTCTATCAATCTATTAAGCCTTTCCACGCTCAGGCCGGTACGAAGTCCGTCAGGCTCGGTATGGAGGCAGTAGTCCACCAGCCTTCCGACCGAGGACGTGGCGACATGCATCCTGGTGTCGCTGGAGGCGTAGTAGATGAATACCTTTCCGTCTCCGTCCACGATCCAACCGCTGGAAAAGAGTACGTTCATCACATCGCCGACATATTCTTCCCCCTCGGGAGCCATGAAGAAGCCAGCCGGTTCCGCAATGACTTCTGAAGGATCCTCCAGGGATGTCATGTAAAGATAAAGCACATATCTCAGCCCGGAAGCACAGCCCCGCACTCCGTGTGCCAGATGCAGCCATCCCTGAGGAGTCTTTATCGGAGCCGGTCCCTCACCGTTCTTGAGTTCCTTGACCGTGTGGTAGTGCCTGAAGTTGATGATCCTCTCTTCGGAGACTTCAGCCTTCGTGATGTCCGGAACCAGGCTCCAACCGATTCCGCCGCCGCTTCCGGCGTCGATGAATCCGTCCTGAGGCCTTGTATAGAATGCATACTTCCCGTCGATGAACTCCGGATGCAGGACCACGTTCCTCTGCTGTGTGGATGATTTCAGGTCCGGGAGTCTCTCCCAGTCCACCAGGTCCCTGGTACGTGCAATTCCTGCTGCCGCTACAGCCGAAGAAAGGTCTCCTGCAGGTGCGTCAGGATCTTTCCGCTCAACGCAGAATACCCCGTATATCCAGCCGTCTTCATGGGCAGTAAGCCTCATGTCATATACGTTCGTGGCCGGTTCGCCGTATTCAGGCATTACGATCGGCCTGTCCCAGAACCTGAACCCTTCGGTTCCGTCCTCACTCTCGGCAACCGCGAAGAAAGACTTCCTGTCAGCACCCTCGACCCTGGCCACCAGGACGTATTTCCCGTTCCATTTGATAGCCCCGGAATTGAAGACGGCGTGGATGCCGAACCTCTCCTCCAGATAAGGGTTGGTCTCCTTGTCCAGGTCATATCTCCAGAACAAAGGGGCATGCGCGGCGGTCAGGACGGGGTTGACGTATCTCTCATACACTCCGTTCACATAGACCGGCTCATTCTTCTTCCCGATCAAGTCCTCGTACTCCTCTTCGAGCCAGGACAATCTCTCTTCGAAATCCATATCTCTTACAAACATCATTTACCCAGGAATACCGTCCTGGCATCATCGTAAAACGCCTTGAAATCTTCTTCATCCCTTGATCCGGGGAACGGGGCATAATAATGTGAGTCCTTGTCCCAGGCATTCCTCCATGTCAGGACATAGCACACCGGAATGCCTTCCAGGCCTTTCAGCAAGGTCCCGGTCCACCATTCCGGATCCGGAATCCCTTCAAAGCCGGTCTCGCAGAGAGCAAGCAGCTTGCCATGCTCCTCCGCGAATGTCCCAAGTTGTTCCATGCTGGCCCTCAAGACATTGACATAGAACTCATCGGCCAGATCCAACCTGTCTTGAAGCCGGATCGTGGTGTCAGCCGGAGCGAAACAATAATGATCCAATCCGATTATATCCACATATTCGTCGCCAGGGTAGCGGCTTCCGATACTCCCAGCATCGAAACCGGAATTCGGGGAATATGCCCAGACCAGGTTCTCCAGCCCGCGGGTCTTGACCATATAGTCATGAGTTAAAGAATACAGTTCCTTGTACTGCTCCGGGGTACAAAGGTCGGCACCCCACCAGAACCAGCTTGCGGTATTCTCATGGAAAGGCCTGAAGATAACCGGAACCGGCCTGCCGTCATTACCCTTGACGGACTCCAGGAAATCTGCGGCGCGTGAGAGCCAGTCCATGAACTTGTCATGGTTCTCACCTCCTTCCAGGATGGAACGGACAGCCTCCGTGGAACTTACATCCCAGGCATCTCCTCCGGTGAAAGGGTTGCGGGGATGCCATGAAAAAGTGACCAATCCCCCTCGTGAAACATGGGTTTCCGCCGTCTTGCGCATCAGGTCGAACGGAACCCCGTCGATGTTGCGCTCATCGCCTATCTCGATACCTGCCAGGTCGAAGCCGGCGATGGCAGGGAATTCCCCGCAGACGGATTTGATGTCCGACTGGTTTACAGGGAACTCCGCGATGGAAAGGGAATCGGTACCAACGCTCCAGGCCTTGCCATAGACCAGGTCGTCCTGATGGCCGTAAAGGAACTTTCCAGAGGCTGCGGCATTGGCCAGAACTTTCAATGGGTCAGGGCTTTTCCTCTGACTGCAACCCACGGTGACAAGCATCACCGCGATGACAATGGTAAAAAAGAATAACCGTTTCAAGTGTTTATAATTTTGGTATTTCAAAATTACTCACACTGACGCGCACAAACAAATACTATTTTGCTAAATAATGCACATTATTGACAAAGATATTGCAATAATCATCAGTTAGCGCCGAACGGCTCCGCAGGGACATCTTTCCATATGCGTCCGATGGTCTTGTAACCGAAGCCTACCGAGCTCGAAGACAAGTCCGGGATATTGAAGGATTTCAGTGTCTTCTCATAGAAAGAAGGGTCCTTCTGGGGCAGCACGAAAGGCTTGGAAACACTCCCGTCTTCACCGATGTGGCAGAAGAATGGCTTGCCGTACTGACCGTCCCCACGTTTGCTCGCGAACACCAGCCAGCGGGAGTTGCTGCTCCAGCTGTGGTAGCTGTCGGATCGGTCCGAGTTCGCAGGCTCCATGCTGATTATCCGTCCTGTTCCAAGCTCCATCATCTCCAGGTCGCACTCCGTGTGCCATATCGGGAAGGTTCCGTAGCCGGCGATCGTATAGACAAGGAACCTGCCGTCCGGGGAGGCCTTCGGATGGCAGACCGAAACGCCCTCTCGCAAGACTTCCACATCAGTCCCGCACTCCCCTGTTTCCGCATTGAAGGACACCGAGTTCAAGGAATACTTGAGATTGAGGATATCCCCCGGCAGGCTCACCGTATCGGCGCTGCAGTAGAATATCCGGTCTCCGCCGGCGGAAAAGGCAGGGAAGGTTTCCAGGACGTCTTTCCTGGCCAGGTGCCCCGGGACGATCATCCGGTTGCTGTCGAAGTCCGCGATGCACAAGTCGGATGCAGAATCGAAGACTTCCAGCCTCTTGTTCCCGAAGGTATGGAACCCTGGGATTATGATATTCGAAGAGAATACACCGAAACGGCCTTCCGGATGGATTTCCCCGTACACGGTCCCGGATATCATCGTGGAATCCTTCAACGACAGTTTCCGCAGCTTGCCGTCCCGGTTGAGGATGGCCCCTCCGTTAGGTCCTCTGAGATAGAATATGCTGAGGTCGCCCCTCCCCTGGCAGTGGACGTGGCAGTTCATGCAGGCATTGGAGGTATTCTCGTATGAAGACAGGACGGTCTCCTTGAAATTCTCAGTGCATCTTTCGACTATGCATACATCATCCCAGACCTCATAACCAGGCTCTATAAGGCGGTAGCTCAGATAAGCATCCACAGGGTCCGGACTCACGTAAATCTTCCATCCATAGCTCTTGGCCGGAGCGTTGCGATAGGCCACGGTCCCCTTTACGGATATCTCGCCGCCGACTGATTCCTGCAGCATCCTCTTCCACTTCCGCTCACTCCACTTCACCTTCAAGCCTCTGATCTTCAACTGTTTCCCTGAATACTCAAAAACCGTCTCCGCCTTCCATGCATCCGGATCCGAATAGCGGAAATTGAGCGGAGCGATATTCGGCGGGATCGTCACGGAGGTATAATCGGGAGAGATTGGCGAACCCTCCTCTGCCACCGTGAAATGCTCCCTGACAAGGTCCGATGCACCGCTGCCGGTCCCGCACGCCTGGAGCAGGCAAATAAAGAATAACAAGAAGAGTGATATGGTATTATTTTTCATTTCTCTTTGCAAAACGGAAATAGAACATGTAAGTTTTCCCGAATTTCTTTTCCAGAGGTGCCATCGCCCCGGAGTTCTTCTGGTATATGTCTGAAAACTCGAAGAAGTCCGAAAGCACTTCTTCGGTCACAGGATACTCCGATACTGTCTCCTCCGAGAGGATGCCGTTCGAAGCCAGATAGATAAGGATCCCTTCCTGATATACCCTTGCAGACAGACCGCAGTTCCCATAATCCTTGATGAAGCTGTCCAAATCCTTGACCAGCAAGTCGTAGCAAAGCAGATACTCCCTCGCCATGTTGTTCGCCGGACTGGCATCAAGCAGGAAACGGAGAGAGGTCCTGGCGTCCGATGCATAGTGCACCGTATCCTTCTTCGGCACCAGGCTGCGCATGTGCGAGAGCCATCCTTCCACTTCCGGAGTCTGGCTGCCGGGGAAGCGCTCGGACACCCACTGGCGGTAGCCGCGGTGCTTCCCGAGCATCCGGAGATATTTCAGGGCAGCTTCGTCCTCACCGTTCACCAGATTGATCTGGGCAAGGCGCATAAGGTAGCGGGGGCCATAGTGCTCTGGAGAGAATATGAGTCCGAGGATCGCGCTGTGCTCTGCCATTGTCATCTCGCCGAGACGGTACCATACCTCTCCGGCCGAAGTAATGGCGAACTTCGTGGATTTGTCATTGACCGGAAGGAACAGTCCTCTCTCGAAAGGCTGGTAATGGTCCATCAAACCCTCGCCGAGACGCCCCTGCATGGCATTGGAGAGATTGTAGAAATACGTCCCGAGCATGGAATGGCGGTCTTCGGCAGAATATTCCCGGACCTTCTCCCAGTCGCCCCTGAAGGATTCCACATCCATGGAAAGGAGCCATTCGACATCTTTCTTCGGCCAGCCGCAGTATTTGATGGTCTTGCATGGCGACAGGCCGAGCATCCTGCCGTACTGGCGGTAATATGGGAATCTCAAAGACACAACGCCCCACGCCGCAAGGAGCGCGAGAAGCAAGGCACAAACCGCAACGAGGCAGATCTTCGCAGCTTTACTCATATTCGGTGAATGATAAACAAATTTATTCAAAAAATATGATAACTTTGTAAGAATCACTGATAAAAAGGCAATGAATCGAAGACAAAACATCGTTTGCCTCGTGGCGACAGCACTGTTCACGGCAGCTGCTTTCCTGTTCTTCGGATCGAAGTATCCATACCACATACACTACCAGGAGCAACTCCAGATGTTCCAGTTCGGAGGTGATTATTTCCGGGAAGTCGCATCCGTCCCGGGCGGCATCTCCGACTGGTGCGGAAGGTTCCTGACACAGTTCTTCTACTATGCCTGGGCAGGAGCCGCGATCTGTGCCCTGCTGATGTGGCTGGTACAGTTCCTGACATGGAAACTGGCGGGAAGGGACAGCTTCCCCGTATATGCCCTGAGTTTCATTCCGGCATCCTTCTGCTGGTTCCATCTGTGTGGAGAGCACTCCATCCCGGGGGCCGTGACGGCGCTGGCCATCGCTCTCGCAGCAGCTCTGGCTGTCTCCAGGATACGTTCCCGCAAAGCAGCATCGATATTATTCCCTCTGCTGGTTCCGGTCCTGTACCATGTCTGCGGAGGTCTGGCGGCAGTATATCTCCTGACAGTCCCCGTGATACTTTGCAGGAGATTCTCATTCAAGGAGATGGCTCCTTCGATAGCAATCGCCCTGCTGCTCGGGGTCGCGTCCCCGCTCGTCGCAAGGCACCTGTTCAATTACCCTCTCAAGAGGCTCATCACAGGCCTGCATTACAACCGGTATCCTCATATGGTCGCAGTCTGGATGTGGCTCGCTGCCCTGTCTGTCCCGGTCGTCTGCCTTGTCAAGGGGGCTTCAAGGGTCCTCAGATGGGCATGCCTTGCAGGCGTCGCCATCCTCTGCGTGGCCGGCGTTTCACTGAACTCTGACATGGAGAAGGAAGAGCACATGTGCTACGACTTCATGGTCAGGTACAACATGTGGAACCGGATCATGATGAAAGCGGACCGAAGGAATCCGGACAAACCGTTCACCGTCTGCTGCCTCAACCTTGCGCTCGGACAGAGCGGAAGGATGGAGCAGCATCAGTTCGATTATTTCCAGAACGGGCCTCAGGGGCTCCTGCCCGACTTCATGCGAGACTGTACCTCGCCTCTTCCTACCGCCGAAGCCTACTGGGCGCTGGGCATGGTGAATACCGCACAGAGGTATTATTTCGAAGCCCAGGAAGCAATCCCGGATTTCCAGAAAAGCGCCCGCTGCTATAAACGCCTTGCAGAAACGAATATAGTAAACGAGGACCTCCAGGTGGCCCGCAAGTATCTCATACCGCTCACGAGGACATTGTTCTACAAAGGATGGGCGGAGAAGACGCTGGCCGCGGTCGACGACGGGAGCATCGGGTCGTGGCCTGAATATTCCAAGGAGAAGTCGCTCCGTTTCAAGGAAAACGACTTCCTATTCAGCGACAAGGAAATGGATTCCATGCTCGGGAAACTGTATCTTGAGAACCGGGACAACCGCCTCGCATTGGACTACCTGGTTTCATATGCCCTCCTGGGGAAAGACATCCCGCGGTTCACGGAATTCCTGTCCCTGTACGAAGGCACTCCGCTTCCCAAACCTTACCAGGAAGCCTTCATGCTGTACTGGGCATCTTCCCACAACGGTCCGGAAGGCCTGCCTGGCTTCATTTCCAAGGAAGTCCTTGACAGTTTCCAGGCTTTCGTGACGGGAATGCAGCAAGGCCAGGACGCAGAACGGATGAAGGGCCGTTTCGGAAAGACTTACTGGTATTACTACTATTTCAGATTCAAGAGCTAGGATGAAAAAGCTATCCATAACGGCTGCAGCCATACTGCTGCTCTATTCATGCGGCACGAACGACGTCCCGGGCTTCCCCGACGGCGCCAAGGGAGTCATATATCCGGACTACATCGGGGTAACCGTACCCGCCACCATCGCCCCTCTTAACTTCAGCTACACCGCTCCGGGATTGAAGGATGTCAAGACTGTGTTCTCCGCCGGAGACGTCAAGGTCACGGTGAATGGAACCAAGGTCTGCATCAAGGAGAAAGACTGGAGTAAACTGCTGGAAGCGGCCGCCGGCGGAGATATCACCGTAAGCAGTTCGGAGATGGATTCATCGTGGGTTATCCACGTCAGTGGGGATGAAATAGATTACGGCCTCAACTACAGGATGTTAGCGCCCGGATACGAGGTCCACAGCAAGATGGGGATATACGAAAGGGAACTTGCATCCTACTCGCAGAAGGCAATCCTGGAGAACACCCAGTTCGACGGCTGCGTCAACTGCCACGCTTATAACCGCGGAGACCCTGGCGACATGACCCTGCATATCCGCGGTTCCCATGGAGCGACCCTGATCCGTAAGGACGGGGTGATGCAGGCATTCAATACGAAGACTGATTCGACCCTGGGATTCTGCGTGTACCCGTACTGGCATCCGGGAGGACAGTTCGTGGCATTTTCCACGAATACGACCCGCCAGGGCTTCCACGTAGGCCAGGAAAAAATCATCGAAGTGTTCGACCTAGCATCGGACCTCCAGGTATATGATGTCCTGAACAACCAGGTGATCAGCAAGCCTACGGTCAAGAAAGACAGCCTGTGGGAGACCTTCCCGGCTTTCTCTCCGGACGGCAAGACATTGTATTTCTGCGCTGCTCAGGCCAAGCCGATCCCTGCGGAAGTCACGGAAATTAGGTACAACCTTTACAAGACTTCGTTCGATGCCTCCACCGGATCCCTTGGGGACGAGGTTGAAATGGTGATCGATGCCGCCGGCCAAGGGAAAAGCATATCGTTCCCTAAGCCTTCCTTCGACGGGAAATACCTGATGTTCACCCTTTCAGACTATGGCAATTTCTCAATCTGGCACCACGAATCCGATCTGTGGCTGCTGGATCTCGAGACCGGACGGACAAGGCCTCTGGACGAGTTGAACAGTACTGACACGGATAGTTACCACAACTGGTCGAGCAATTCAAAGTGGGTGGTTTTCTCCAGCCGGAGGGATGACGGGCTCTACACCAGACTGTACATATCCCATGTCAATGATGACGGTACGTTCACGAAGCCGTTCTTGCTTCCGCAGAAGGACCCTGCCGCGTTCTATTCCAATCTCATGCTTTCATACAATGTCCCTGAATTCGTAACCGGTCCCGTCCCGTTCGACAAGATAAGCGCCCAGAAGATGATAAACTCTCCTGAGCGCGTACAATTCGGCTTCCGCTGGTCTGACTAGAAGACCGGAGCGGTATTATAGACGGACTGAAGTGTGTAGGAAGGGTCGGTTGTAGTGACGGCCTTGACCATAGTCTCCACCAGCATCTTCGTAGTCTCACTCACGAAAGCACCGGTTGCATGATTGATGTAACCCATGGTTTCCGGGCCTGATCCCGCAGCACCGTTGTCCCAGAGGAAGAATGGAATCTTCCTGTCAGCCAAGGCCTTGCAGAAGTATTCAAGATAATACTTCTGGAAAGCGATGGCGATATCACCCGAGCGGTTGGAACAACCCATCTCACCGAGGTACAGAGGCATACCCTTATCCGGGAAAGCCGCCTTCAGGTCCTCGAAAGTCTTCACAAGCGATTCCTCCTTGTCGGACGGAGCCTTTCCAGCCTGAGCTGTGTGCCCCCACTGGTTGTAGAGACAGTTGCCCTTGTCATCCTTGTTCAGGGTATAATCGTAAGGGTCGTAATCGTGGACTGCAACCATGATCCTGTTGCCGGAGGTGTGGCCGTCAGGCATCTTGAAGCCGGTGATCGTGAAGCCAGGGTTTGCACAATACCCAGGTAATCCGAGGATCCTGGTTGCATTGTTTCCTCCGGTAGCGCGGACGGCATCCACGAACACCTGGTTCCACTCGTTCAGGATCCTGTACTGCGCGTCAGGATTGGCCTTGAAGGCATCGCTCCATCCCCAACCGCCGTCATGGATTTCGTTGAAGGACTCGAATACGAGGAAATCGCCCTTGTCCTTGAACTTCTCGGCGATCTGGGTCCAGATGGCGAATATCTCCAGTTTTATGGCTGCGTTCTTGGTTGTGTTGGACACCGCATCCTTGATGTTGAGCCAGTAATTGCTGTCCGCTCCGTCGTGATGGATATTGATTATCGCCTTCAGGCCTGCCTTCTCGGCATACCCCACGATCTCGGCCACCCTGTCGATCCATTTGGAATCTAGGACATAGGCCGGTCCATCACCGATATGCCCCAGATAGGTAACCGGAATCCTGACCGAGGAATACCCCGCGGCCTTCACGCCGTTGAAGGTAGCCTGAGTAGCCTTCTTGTTGCCCCAGACCGTCTCGCTGGCAACGCCGTTGCTGTTCGCGTCCATCTGGTTGCCGAGGTTCCAACCCATCTTGAACATGTCATAGACGGAATCCTGCGTCAAAGCGGTCGCCGCAGCGGCGGCGATGGCTCCCAGGGCAGGCTGGGTGACGTCCACGGTCTTGGCTTCAGCACCGCACTTGATAGTGAATGAAGTACTTCTGGAAGCCCCGGACAGGTTCGGCCCGGCGAGGACCGTAATCTCGGTCTTCCTGTCCTCTCCCTGTTTTCCGGCCGTCGCCTTGCACCAGTCTGCACCT
>Ga0256405_10007819_pt1 | contig 15745 bp, 12 predicted proteins | sample RumenRJG_02DNA_FD_189096 | JGI IMG/M metagenome (GOLD analysis project Ga0256405, IMG submission 189096) | Bovine rumen microbial communities from Lethbridge, Alberta, Canada - RJG_02 | ecosystem: Host-associated > Mammals > Digestive system > Stomach > Rumen | place: Canada: Alberta... | reverse complement strand
AATGGCCTGATAAGGGCTGCTTCTGACCATTTTTATTATGAAAATCCGGCTTAAGAAGAAAAAATGGCCTTGAGAGCTATGCTCTCAAGACCACTTTGTCTACAGTCTGAGCCAAAGGTTTATTTAAACCTTTGCTTAAACTCTTTTTCCGCTTCTCTTTGCTGATCCTTTTTGGCCATATCAGCTCTCTTGTCATAGAGTTTTTTACCCTTGGCAAGACCTATTTCCACTTTCACTCTGCCATTTTTAAAATACACCTCAAGAGGCACAAGTGTATAGCCCTGAACCATCTTTTGCTGATCAAGCTTTCTGATTTCAGCCTTATGCAAAAGAAGTTTTTTTACACGAAGAGGATCCTTGTTAAAGATATTGCCCTTTTCATAGGGACTGATGTTCATGCCCATTATGAAAGCTTCACCCTTATCGATGCTGATCCATGACTCCTTGATACTGCACTTTCCCTGCCTTAAGGATTTCACTTCCGTTCCAAAAAGCTCAAGTCCCGCCTCATACTTTTCCTCAATGAAATAGTCATGATAAGCCTTTTTGTTATTTGCTATTAGTTTTCTTGCCTTATTATCTTCTGCCATTGTTATCTCTTTTTCCTGGATCTGCCCTTGCCCTGAGCGCTTCTGGCTGCCTTGCTGGTTGCAGATTTCTTGTATTTATGTACCTTATATACTTTTCTCGTGGACCTTTTCTTATCCTCAGGCCTCTTATCAGATGTCTCTTTTTTTACATGTGTATCTGACGACTTATCATAGTCTGTAGATTCCATCGAAAGTCTGCGGATCTTACTGGCTCTTTTTTCTACTGCTCTTCGGCTGTCTGAGTACTCCACATAGTCATCTGTATCATCCTCAGGGTCATCACTTGCCAGCTTAAAATCAATTGTCTTTGTGAGTCTGTCGGCACCAACAACCCTGATAAGGACCTTCTGGCCAATCGTATACTCCTTGTGATATCTCTCGCCCACAAGCTTCATAGCCTTTTCGTCATATACGTAGAAGTCATCCTCCATGGAAGACGCCCTTACCATACCTTCACAGCTGTTTTCAAGCTCCACGAAAAATCCATACTGCGTTACGCCAGAAATCAGTCCTTCATAACGCTCACCAACATGATTTTCCATAAACTGAGCCTTCTTAAGCTTGTCAGTTTCTCTCTCGGCCTCTTCAGCACGTCTTTCTGTCTCAGAGGAATGTTTTGCCACTTCATCCAGTATCTCACTGTAGTGAGAAGCTTTCTTTTCATTCATCCTGCCACGAAGGTAATCCTTGATGATCCTGTGTATCTGAAGATCAGGGTATCTTCTTATAGGAGATGTAAAGTGACAATAATAGTCAAAGGCCAGTCCAAAGTGACCTGTGCACTCTGTACTATATTTAGCCTGCATCATGGACCTTAGTGCCATTCTGCTGATCACTGCTTCTTCCTTGGTGCCCTGGATACCTTTAAGTAGCTTTTGAAGCTCTTTAGGCCTTACGCCATCATCCTTGCGGGTCTTTATATGATGTCCAAAGCCAGATACAAACGTAGATAAAGATGCGATCTTTTCTGGATCAGGCTGCTCATGGATTCTATACACAAAAGGGCTTTGCATATAGTAAAAATGTTCTGCCACAGTCTGATTAGCTGCAAGCATAAAGTCCTCGATCAGTCTTGTTGCTACGTTCCTTTCATGAGGAACAATATCTATTGGATTTCCCTCTTTATCAAGTATTATCTTTGACTCAGGAAAATCAAAATCAATTGCACCTTTCTTTTCCCTCTTGCTTCTAAGGATACGTGAAAGTTCTGCCATATCCTCAAACATTGGGACCAGCTCTTTATACCGCTCTATAGTCTCAGGATCCTTATCCTCTAAGATCTTTGCAACATCTGTATAAGACATACGCTCATTGACATTTATCACTGACTCAACTATATCGTGGTCTAGTAAGCCCCCGTTTTTGTCAAAGGTCATAAGACAGCTTAGAGACAGTCTGTCCTCTCCGTGATTAAGGGAACATATTCCGTTTGAAAGTCTGTGAGGAAGCATTGGTATGACCCTGTCCACAAGGTATACACTGGTGCCTCTCTTTAATGCTTCCCTGTCAAGGGCTGAGCTCTCCTGAACATAATTAGTTACATCAGCAATATGAACCCCAAGATGATAGTTGCCATCTTCATCAATATGAAGGCTTACTGCATCATCAAGGTCCTTGGCATCTTCGCCGTCGATGGTGACCATAGTCACATTCCTAAGGTCAGACCTTCCGTACATATCAGCTTCGCTGACGCTATCAGGGCATCTATTGGCCTGATTTATGACTTTTTCAGGAAATTCATAGGGTATACCAAATCCCATAACTATAGAAAGAATATCAACACCTGGATCATTGATATTACCTATAACTTCCTTGACCTTGCCCTCAGGCTTTCTTCTTGCAATAGGGTCACCATAATCAGTGATCTGCACAACTACTTTATCCCCGGATACTGCTCCATTTGAATGTTCCCTGGGAATAAAGATATCGCTCTGGATCTTGTTGTTGTCAGGAATAACAAATCCAAAGTTAGTCTCGCCCTGAAAAGTTCCAACTACTTCTTCAATACCTCTTACCAGGATATTCCTGATCCTTCCTTCCTGCCTTTTACCAGTGCTCTCTGGCAGTATCTCAACTTCAACTGTATCTGTATGAAAGGCTCCGTGCACATACTCCTCAGGGATAAAGATATCTTCATCCTTTCCTTCCACTTCCACAAAGCCAAATCCACGGCCACTTGATACAAACTGACCTATTATGTAATTTTTCTTTTTGTCCCTGCCAAAAAGCTGCTCATCCATGCGCTTTAGGCTCTTATTTTTACTCATATCTTTATAATACCATAAAATATGGGCACCCTAACTAACCATGTAGTAGAGTGCCCAGAAAAGTTAATATAATTTGTATTTTAATTAAAAAATACCCATGTTAAGAACAATACCAAGAATAATAAAAGCAAATGAAAGAACTACTGTCACTTTCTTAAGGATACCCTCTCTTGAACGGCCCTTGTTTCTGCCCCAGTATGTGTTCTCAACTGTTCCCTGAATAGCACCAAGTCCCTGGTTCTTACCTTCCTGTGCAAGCACAAGTGCGCAAAGCGCAAGGCAAACTATGATAAATACAACTCCAAAAACGTAATCTAAAACGCTCACGAAAAAACCTCCAAAAAAGTTCAAAGAATTCTAAAACACGCAAAAAGTACTATAGCACATTCAGGACTGATTAGTCAATTATTTCTTGATAAGAAGGCTCTTACCTGTCATCTCAGCTGGCTGCTGTTCTCCCATGCACTCAATAAGTGTAGGAATGATGTCAGCAAGGCATCCGCCTTCACGAAGAGTATAAGCAGGATCATAGTTAACAAGGATGAAAGGAACAGGGTTTGTTGTATGAGCTGTCCAAGGCTCTCCTGTCTCATAATCTATCATCATATCTGCATTACCGTGATCAGCACAGATAAACATTGTTCCGTTAACAGACTTAACAGCATCAACGATCTTTCCAACGCACTCATCAACTACTTCAATAGCCTTAACTGCAGCTGGAATAACACCTGTATGTCCAACCATATCTGGGTTTGCGAAGTTAGCTACTACAACGTCGTACTTCTGTGAGTTTATTGCATCCAGAATCTTTTCACAAACTTCAGGAGCGCTCATCTGAGGCTTAAGGTCGTAGGTAGGAACATCCTTAGGGCTGTTTACAAGGACTCTGTCCTCACCCTCATTAGGCTGCTCAACACCGCCGTTAAAGAAGAATGTTACATGCGCATACTTCTCAGTCTCAGCGATACGTGCCTGCTTAAGTCCCTTAGCTGCAAGCCACTCACCAAAGGTGTTGTTAAGAAGAACCTTCTTAAAGGCAACTTCCTTGTTAGGGATAAGTGGATCATAATCTGTAAAGCAAACGTAAGTTACGTCAAGGCGCTTACCTCTGTTAAATTTATCAAACTCATCATCGCAGAAGCAATGAGTGATCTCTCTTGCTCTGTCAGGACGGAAGTTAAAGAAGATAATTGAGTCGCCATCCTTAATGGTAGCTACTGGAGCACCATTCTTCATGATAACTGTAGGAACAACAAACTCGTCTGTCTTGCCATCCTTGTAGGTATTTACCATGCACTCGTGAGCAGAATTTGCCTTGTTGCCCTCTCCCTTAGTAAGTGCATTATATGCAATCTCAACTCTGTCGTAGTTGTTATCTCTGTCCATTGCATAGTAACGACCGGAAATTGAAGCGATCTCACCAATTCCAAGTTCCTTCATCTTGTCCTCAAGCTGCTGTACAAAGTCAATTCCACTCTCAGGTGGTGTATCTCTTCCGTCAAGGAAGCAATGAACATATACCTTCTTAAGGCCATTCTTTTTAGCAAGCTCTAAAAGGCCATAGATATGTGTGATGTGGCTGTGTACACCGCCGTCAGAAACAAGACCATACATATGAAGCGCACTGTCTTTTTCCTTACAGTTGTTTATAGCGCACATAAGGCCTTCATTGGTAAAGAAATCACCATCTTCGATAGACTTGGTAATTCTTGTAAGCTCCTGGTAAACAATTCTGCCGGCGCCCATATTCATATGACCAACCTCAGAGTTACCCATCTGACCATCAGGAAGACCAACAGCAAGTCCTGAAGCATATCCCTTTACGAAAGGGTAATCCTTCATAAGGCCATCCATAACAGGAGTCTTGGCCATTGCGATGGCATTTCCCTCAGGGTTCTCGTTAATCCCGTATCCATCAAGTATTAAAAGAACCGTAGGTTTTGAACCTCTCATTATTTATATCCTCCATTCCAAGCTATAAGCTTAAAACAATTATTACAATTTCCTTGCATAGTATATCTCATAGGCAGACTAAATGACAAGCATTTAACAAAACCTTTATAATTAGTCATTGTAAAGGTAATAGCCACTATAACTTACTGAATCCAAAAGCCCATCCTCTGTCACCTCAGTGTCAAGGTCATAGATATATAGCCCCGCTCCATTTTCAAGAGGTATTACTTTATCGAGAACTTTTCCCTTTTCTTCAAAACCAGCATCCTCTTCCTCCAGTTTTTTAAGCTCAAGGACCATATCCTTTATATTGACTGTTCCAAGAGGTGTTTCCCTGTCATAGTGCTCATATACAGGGACCTTGGAAGGATCTGTTTCACTGTCATATATGGATACATCCGCATTTTTCAGATATTTATATCCTTCTATCTTTACCACAGGATTACTGATATTTGCATAAATTACAGTTTTTACTCCCTCGTCAAAATTTACTTCATAGCCAATGGTGTTTATGGACTCAATAAGTTCCTGAGAGTATTTTCCCTTCAGCTTTTCTACATATCTCATGCCTTCAATGCTTCCCTGAGTTTTTATAGAGTACAAAGCAGACTTGGCTGACCTGAAATCCGAGGTTTCCTCGCCTTTTGCTGAAGCATCAAGATATCTTTCAATTACCTTTGACTGTGAATGTGTAATCGCCGAGTACGCATTGATACCTGGGATCAGATAGTAGATAGCAAAAGACGCTGCAAGCATCACAAACAAAAATCCGCCTACTCCCCTGCTCTTAATTCTGCAAACTCCATAATATGCCACATATATGATTTCAAAAACAATGAGCAGTATTCCAAGGTACCTGCTGTTTGTAATGCCATACTGCCCTATCCTCATAGATAGACATATTATCTGAACAACTATAAATGGTGAAAAGACAATTGGGAAAAACAAAAGGTACTTGTGTAAAGGATCTTCTGTGCAGCCCTGGGCTGTTGTCCAGATAAAAAGCCCCGCAACAAATATACCTGTCATAATGGAAAATGCCTCATTTGAAGGCATAGTCCTTACAACGATTATCTTGATAATATAGATGTACACAATAAGGCATGCAATGGCCACTATTGCAGGCAATACATAGCCCATAAGCGCTTTTGTAAACTTGCCAAGGCTCTCTGATACCTTTGAAAGTCCAATGACAACTCCTGGAAAAAGAACTGCTCCAAGAATAGTAAGTTCAATAAGCGTTTCTACTGGGATATTAAACAACAGTGCATTAAATGCAAATATAAGAAGTAGACTTCCTACAGCTAAAACTCCGTATAAAAATCCTGCCTTAACCACACCAAGAAACGCCCTTACGCTGTACTGTTCGAGAGAAAGGCCACTTTCTCTATACATCCTGTAAACGCTAAAGGCAATGGAAATGACCAAATATACGATCACAAGCCTTGTGATGTATGTATATGGAACATAAAGACTTCCATTTTTATGTACTGATTCATCGTATTTAAATGATATTAAAAAAGCATAGGCAGCACTCAACACGCAGGAAAAGATGATCGTAATAAGATACGGTATAATCTTCTTGATATTAAGCTCTTTTAATGAGAAATGTCCTGTCTCCACAGCTAAAAAACATGGGGTTATCAAAAACAGAAATATAAAGAGAAATTTAAGGATATCTCCGATATAAAAATCCTCATATATTCCTGCTATGACACAGGCTACAAAAAATACAGTAACAGATAAAGGATGTTCCTTGAGCACACCCTTAAGATCATTTTTTATCTTATTGACCCACAACATACTTTTAATCTCCCCAGATTATTTTTCCTTTTTATCTACCGTTATATCGTAGCTATATCCATCACCAATCGCCCCAAGCCTGTACTCTAAAAGCTTAACAAGCTCATCATCAGCCATCTTGTACCTGTAAGGCACTTCCAGATCAAACTCCACAACAGGCTTCTCCCCTTCTTTTCTTACAATCCTAAGATCATGGAACTTAATAGATGGATCGATTTCTTTAATGCTCAGAGTAAGCCAGCTCTTTATAGCCATAGCTTCTGAATCGCTGCTATCCACAGGATCCATATGGATAACGGCAGTGCAGTGGTATTTTTGCCGAAGCTCTTTTTCTATCTCGTCAATGATGTCGTGTATAGTAATGAGATTCTCATCTGAAGGTACTTCCACATGAAGAGACATCATTACTCTGCTGGGTCCATAATTGTGGACCACAATGTCATGTATTCCCAGCACACATTCATGAGTGAGCACAGTTCTTTCTATTTCCCTTAAAAATTCTCTGCTTGGAGGTTCTCCCAGAAGTGGATTTATCGTATCCTTTGCAGCATCTATGCCTGTTTTAAAGATAAAAAGCGCCACCACTATACCTGCGTAACCATCTACGTTTATCTTTGTAACTTCAAATATGATAAGAGAAACCAAAACGATGCTGGTTGAAAGTACGTCAGACAAAGAATCCATGGCTGCAGACCTGATCGTGGCACTGTCTATCAGTTTCGCTGTCTGCATATATGAAGCAAACATTATAAACTTGATAAAAATGGAAACCACAAGAATAAGAACGATGACAAAAGAAAGCTCCACGTCCTCAGGGTGAATGATCTTCATAATAGAACCGTTTAGAAGTTCCACTGCCATAATAATGATAAGAAGTGAAACTATAAGCCCGGCTACGTATTCAAGCCTTCCGTGGCCAAAGGGATGTTCCTCATCAGCATCTCTTCCAGAAAGCTTAAAGAAAATAAGGGTAACAACAGAAGATGTAACATCAGACAGATTGTTCAAGGCATCTGAAAATACTGCAATGGAGCCACTAAGTACTCCTGCGATCATCTTAAAAATAACCAGAATAATATTAAAGGCAATGCCAAACGCTCCACTGAGCATTCCATAGCTTTGCCTTACAATAGGTGAATCCACCTGTTTATGATCTTTTATAAAAAATCTCGCAAGAAAACTGATCATTGTCCCCAGAACACCGTTATCAAAAGCGTTCCATCCTCTACGGTGATCTCTGCCTCCTCGTCGATGATAAATTCATTACTAACGCCAAGCGGAAAATCATTGGTCAGATTAGCCTTTTCAAGGTTGTACATAAGACCTTTAAGGGTCACGCCTTTTGATACCTCAGACAGTGAAAAGACTGAGATCATGCCTGTATTTCCTCTATGGAAACGGATGGTCTCATTTTCAGCAACCATCAGCATAGTATCCGCTGTCATTATATATCCTGTGCCGCCATTTCTTTTGATGAACAAAAGAGTCTGTATGTTGGCCAGGGAATGATCAAGGCGACTGCCTCCCAAAGCGCCATAAAGATAGAATTTCTTATAGCCCTTTGACAGTCCGATCTTAACAGCACGAAGCGTATCAGTGTCATCTTTTTTTACATCCAGCTTAACAATCCTGTCAGGATCACTTAGGGCGATTTCTTCTATTCCCCTTGTGACGTCAAGGCCTGCTGCTTTTGCTGAATCAAAATCTCCGACAATAAGATCTGGAAGTATCCCAAGCTGCTGAGCATATTTAAAGCCAGCGTCACAGGCGATACACAGATCCCCTTCTCTTAGGTCTATTTCAATATTAGGAAAACTACCTGCAGATATAATAACGCATTTTGGTTCCATAAAAGCCCCGGTTTATGCCTTTATCCTAGACTCGATGGTTTCAATATCCATCGTCCACTCATTCTCTCCACCCCAGTCACCTACGATAGTTTCGATCTGATCCCCATCCTGAGTAGTAACTGTGGTATCAAGCCTGTAGTTCATCTTGGGAACCTTAGTAGCCTTACCAGATGTAATATAGCTGTACAGGTAAGTTACAGAATACTTGGTGTGTGGATAATAGTTATCTTCTATAGACTTAGGTTCATAAGAAATAGCATTCCTCTGAACACCGTCATCTTCAAAGAAATTAGCCCAAAGGGTTATAACTCCATCTGTAGAAGGATTCTCTTCAAAATTAAGGAATCTGTAGGACCACTGTCCCTCATTGTTGTTGAGGATAATGGCCTCCCTGCTGATAGGTACGTAAGTTGTGTTCTCCTGAGGTGTTGGCTCATCTTTGAGGAATATATCCCTTAAGGTGAGGTACTCATCTGAAACAACGAAGCTTCTAAGCTCATCAACATTTCCAACATCAAGCTGCTCAAAGATACCACTAAAGATTCCAAGGACATCAGAAGCATTAGTGAGGCACTCTCTCATGGAAGTAATGGAATCACTTCCTGAAACTGTGCTCTCTATAGTTGCCAAAAGCTCATTGTAGCTTGCAGCATCTGAAACAGAGATGGTAAAAGAAATGTCTGAAGGTGTGGCATATTTAAGGATCACTTCCTTAAGTTCATCACTTGGAGAAGCACTGTAAATTGACAAAAGCTCTTTTACAAAAGCCTCATATTCCGCATATGTGAACTTGGCACTACCCTCAGTGCTGGTGACACTGTCAGGCCTGAAAAGTGCATTCACATCATAACTGTATGCATCGTCAAAGACTCTTGAATAGGCTGAATCAAGAAGTCCGATCGCATCGCTGTTATTGTTATCTTCAGAAAGAACCTTCTCAATAGCAAGCACAGTACTCATATCAGCCTGCTGGTCATTGATCACCTTAACTGCTTCATTCATGATAACAGCATGGTAGTTGTCCAAAAGGCCCTCGTTCTCAGTTTCAATGAAGCCATTGTATAAAGTCTGCTTGGCTGATTCATAGTCATCGATGCTAAGATATGCCCCAGCCATATTGCTATAAGCTGTGACAGAATGGCTGTCTATCTCTATTGCCTCTGCGTATGAATCAATGGCAGCCTCGTAGTCTGCGTCCTGAGAATACTTATCTCCAGCTGCGATGGCCTTATTGACCTTAACTACTGGAAGATGGCTGTAGATCACATATCCTGCTGTAGCAGCCAAAAACGTAGTTGCTGCAATAATACCGATCTTCCTTATATTTACTCTGCTTCTCTTCTTTCTCTTTTTTAATTTTACGTTTCTGCTATAGCTCCTGTCAGAGCTTCTATAGCCAGTAGTTCTTGCTGTATCCAATTCTCTTATCCCTTTAAAAACAAAAAAATAAACCTATGATAGTATACCACGAAATTGCCTGTCATTAAAGCCAAAAATTAAGATTTGATTAACATGTTTCACAATTGAATAAAACCTTGAAAAAAGCGCACAATCGCCTTTATTTCGTAGACAATGAACAGGCAGAAATATAAAATTATTACAGAAATAAGTACTTTATTATACAAAATGGAGGTATAGGTTAATGAAAATTGCTCTTATTAACGAAAACAGCCAGGCTGCCAAGAACGAAATGATCTATAAAGCCCTTAAGAAAGTTGCTGACCAGCACGGCTTTGAAGTATTTAACTACGGTATGTACTCTGCTGACGATGAGGCACAGCTTACATACGTTCAGAACGGCATCCTTGCCTGCGTTCTTTTAAATTCTGGTGCTGCTGACTACGTAGTTACAGGCTGCGGTACTGGTGAAGGCGCAATGCTTGCATGCAACAGCTTCCCTGGCGTTATCTGCGGACATGTAACTGATCCCCTTGACGCTTACACATTTGCTCAGGTTAACGATGGCAATGCAATTGCCATGAACTTTGCTCTTAAGTCAGGCTGGGGCGCAGAACTCAATCTCGAGTATAGCTTTGAAAAGCTCTTCTCAGAAGAGAGCGGACAGGGTTATCCAAGAGAAAGAGCCGTTCCTGAACAGCGCAACAAAAAGATCCTTGATGAAGTAAGAAAAAAGACCCTTGTACAGGATGTTCCAACTATCTTTAAGAGTCTTGATCAGGACCTTGTAAAAGGTGCCTTTAAGGGTGCGCACTTCCTTGAGTACTTCGATGCCAACTGCAAAGATGATGCTATCAAGGCATGTGTACACGAGATCCTTGGCGCATAATAAAAATAAGTCCATTTTACCATGTTAATGGCATCAAAAAAGCACATTTCGTTTGTTTATAGCAAATGAAATGTGCTTTTTTATTACTCATTTAACAATTCAAAAGAATTATTTGCAAAGTGCGTATGTATCTCTTGCAATAGCAAGCTCTTCATTGGTAGGAACTACCATAAGTGTAACCTTGCTGTCATCTCCAGAGATGATCTGCTCTTTTCCGCGAACCTTGTTGGCCTCTTCGTTCAAAGTAGCTCCGATAAATGACAATCTTTCGCAGATGAGCTTTCTTACAAATCCGCTGTTCTCACCAACACCAGCTGTAAAGCAGATAGCATCAACACTTCCCATAGCAGCCACATATGCGCCAATGTATTTAAGAACTCTGTAAGCAAAAGCATCTACTGCTCTCTTAGCTCCTGCATGTCCCTTTACATAAGCATCCTCAAGGTCTCTAAAGTCTGATGAAAGCTCATCAGAAAGGCCAAATACTCCAGACTTCTTGTTAAGAAGATTCGTTACATCAGCTACTGTAGAATTCTCTTTTTTCATAATGAACTCTACAACTGAAGGATCGATATCACCAGTTCTTGTTCCCATGATAAGTCCTTCAAGTGGAGTAAGACCCATTGATGTATCAACGCACTCACCGCCCTTAACTGCAGATACAGAAGCACCGTTTCCAAGGTGGCATACGATAATATTAAGGTCCTTAGCGTCTTTTCCAAGGATCTGAGCAGCTCTCTTACTTACATAAGAATGGCTTGTTCCATGGAAGCCGTATCTTCTGATGCCGTACTTCTCATAGTATGAATAAGGAAGTCCATAAAGATAAGCCTCCTGTGGCATTGTCTGATGGAATGCTGTGTCAAATACAGCCACCATAGGAACACCTGGCATAGCCTTCTGACAAGCTCTGATACCAATAAGGTTAGCTGGGTTGTGAAGTGGAGCAAGGTCAGAAACTTCTTCAATAGCCTTTATAACTTCATCTGTTATAACAACAGACTTGGTGAATTTCTCTCCGCCGTGTACGATACGATGACCTACAGCTCCGATCTCGTCAAGGGATACAACGCCGTCTTCCTTGTTGGTAAGAGCCTCAATAACAAGCTCAATAGCTCTGTTATGATCTGGCATTGGAGTTACCTTTGTGATCTTATCTTTTCCACTTGGAGTGTAGACAATCTGGCTTCCATCAATTCCGATCCTTTCGCAAAGGCCCTTGCAGATAACTGCCTCAGTGTCTGAATCGATAAGCTGAAACTTAAGTGAAGAACTTCCACAGTTGATAACTAAAACTTTCATTTTAAATATTCCTCTTTTCCAATTTGAGTATTTCAAAAAACTTCCACCACTATGATACTTTATATTATAATTTAATAACAAGGAAAAAATTGTACAAAAGGTGCTGAAAAATGAAAACAATCGGTATAATTGCTGAGTTCAATCCTTTCCATAACGGCCATAAATACCTCATCGACAAATGCAAAAAAGATCTCCATGCAGACAGAGTCGTTGTGGTCATGAGTGGTGATTACGTACAGCGAGGAGCTCCTGCTATTATCGATAAGTTTACAAGAGCAAAGTGTGCTGTAAATCTGGGAGCTGACCTTGTCATTGAGCTTCCAGTCTATTACAGTCTTGGAAGTGCTGAGTATTTTGCAAAGGGCGCAGTTTCTATTCTTTCAGGCCTTGGATGTATTGACTATCTTTGCTTTGGCAGTGAATTCCCGGATGTAAATAAGCTTTATGAAATATCAGATATCATTTCAAATGAGCCCCCTGTTTATAAGGATGTTCTTAGCACCGGTTTAAAGGATGGGCTTTCTTTTCCTGCTGCAAGAGCCAAGGCCCTTAATGAGCAGCTAAAAAACACTTCAAAAGGCTATGATCAGGCAGAATATGAAGAGCTTTTATCTTCTCCTAATACCATACTTGGAATTGAATATCTAAGGGCACTTAACAAGAAAAACCGCTTCATAACCCCATATGCAGTTCAGCGTGTTGGCAGGCCTTTCCACAGTGAAGAGCTTGGCAGCATTCCTTCAGCTGCCGGAATAAGAGCAAGGCTCCTTTCAGGCCTTAGCGACAGAGTAAAGCTCAACGCCCCATTTATCCTTGATGGTGTAATGCCCAGAACTTCAATAGAATCAATTTCCGGTTATGAAGGCAGATTTATGCAAAGTAACGACTACTCTGCTCTTTTAGGGTACAAGCTAGTCCTTGAAAAAACTGAAGGTTACACCAAGTACCTCGACGTAACCAGAGATATTTCCAACAGGATCATTTCAAATCTCGATCACATTGATGGTTTCAGCACTTTCTGCAACCTCTTAAAAACCAAAAATCTTGTACATACCAGGATCAGCAGGTGCCTTATGCACATTCTATTAAATATCACAGAAGAAAACATGAGGCAGTACAAGGAAGACGACTTCACTGCCTACGCCAGAATTCTTGCTCTTAGATCTTCTTCCTCCGACCTGTTAAAGGTCATAGCAGAAAACGGTTCAATTCCTGTTCTTAACAGACTTAAAGATGCTGACAAGATGCTGTCTCCTCTTCAAAAGAGATTGCTTGATGAAACACTGATTGCAAGTCAGATATATAATTCTCTCTCCTGCAATGGAATTACTTCAGAATACAGTCTAAAGCAGCTTGTCTTGTGATTATAATGCTTGAAGTATGCCCCTGAACGTAATAACATATATATTAGATGATTATATCGTCACGGAGGTCTTATGGGCATTCTTAAACTTGAAAAAGGTCAGATACTTCATAAAGCGGGCACAGATGAAGTTAATTCCATTGAAGTCATCATAAAAGGATCAATAAAAGTATCCAACACAAATACCGATTTAAAGCTTACAGTAGGTGGTTTTGCCGGCGCTGTTGAAAAACCGGGAAAGCCCTATATCTATACCTATGAAGCACTAGAAGAATCTGCTGTCTATTCATATCCCTTTGAATCTTTAGACGATATTCCTAACATTATCCGAAGCAATCCAAAAATAGCTCCTATACTGGCAAGCACAGCCATAAGCAGTGCTGCTTCTGTTTGCGCTGTTTTTGACCAGGAATACGACATTGCCCTTGGTGAATATGAGCAGCTTATAGCAGACTATACTGATTACCCAAGTCTTTGCATTAAGGTTGGTGAACCAGAAAAGCCATTCCCTGAAATGGAGGAAATAATTGCTCCCGAAAAGCCCAGAAGGATTCCTGAGTGGGCAGTAAATTATTGCCGCAGTTTAAAGGACAATGAAGCATCACTAAAAAAGGTCTTCTATCCCTTAAGCATGGACATAGCTGTCGGAATGGTCATGACTTCTTTCACCATTTACAATGGACTTTCAGAGGATGTTCAGGAAATAAATGACTATAAAAAAACCTTAAGCAAAAAGACCACAGCCTTCAGGCAGACCATGAAGATGATAAGGGCAAAGCTGGATGACCTTGAAAGATCAGAGTCTGGCGGAGAGCCCGCTACTACCATCGTCAATGCCCTTACAACTATTTTGAACTACTCTGCTGTTCCACCGGAAACAGCTGCGAAATTCGAAGAACAGATATCAGAATTTAAAGCTAACGAAAACAGATATGACTCATCCGATGAAGCCAGAGCACTTAGAAGGAGTATTACCACTTCATTTTATGAGATCTTCACTCCATGCTTTTTAAAGAGTCTTACAGATGAAAACCTTCCTATAGAGCTTAAGATGTTCTTCATGTTTGGTTTTGTTGATGAAGAACTGGCAGGAGAAAAAAATACTACCATCCTGTGCAACATGGCAAAGTCCTACACTCCCGATCCTGACGGAAATGTACTGCTCTTATACGAGTGGCTCAAAAAGATCTATATGCTGGAAGCTGATCCATCCAAGAACGAATTTGATCAGGACTGGCCCACATACCTAAGGGAGCAAAAAACCAGCGGGTCAATAAATGAAGCACAGATGGAAGCTATGATGAACAATTCCATGAAGCGTCTCGAATTCGAGATCCATAATCTCTTTTCACTTGGTAACAGAATGACCTTCGGAAGGATCTCATCCTTTGTTCCTGTGTTTGACTCCCAGAACGTGCTTCGCCCTCTCGATATGGCATACCTTACATCAAGCAAGGTAAATAGCTACTTTGAAAAGATAAGATCCATTGATTACAGCGTATTTTGCAGGCAGGCTGTATTTTCAGATCCTGAGATCGGGATCACGCAGCTCTACTATGACGATGATATAACTCCTTACATGATCCTGATGCCAAATGTAGGAAGCAGAGCAAGTCTTTGGCAGGAAATAGATGGCAAGAACAGAAGAACCAAAGCAAGAATGATCGTTTCTATCTTCAATACAGAAAACACCGAAGAGTCCATGATAAAGCTCTTTGGAGAATTCAGATGGGAAATGTGCAAGACAGTTCAGGGCGTTCACTGGAACGATGTCACAGATCCGTCCCTGACCTCCATGTACTGCGATTATCTTCAGTTCTTTAAAAAGAATTCTGCTCTGTCTTCTGAGAACAAAGAAAAGCTTAGAACAGACCTGAAAAAGTTCTCTAACAACTACAAAAATGTCTTTATTGGCGATTATCTTGCCTATATAAAATTTGAGTCAAACAGTTCACCAAGGCTCAATAAAGTTGCAAGAGAAATTCTGTTTACCTTCTGTCCTTTCTCAAAGGAAGTAAGGGAAAAACTAGGCGATAACCCTCAGTACACCGAGCTCATAAACCACTACGTAGCCCACATAAACAATGTTGCCAAGCCTATAAGCAACGCTATACATAAGCTCAAGAAGGATGAGATCGAAGTTCCAGATGTCCTGACAAAACAGCTTGAGCATCTGCAGAAATGATAAAAGCCCCTGACATTTTGGTGTGCTACCCGTCAAGGGGACAGTGAAAAATAATAAGTGATTGGATACCGTCAGTTGAGGAATGAATCAGCTGGCGGTATTCTTTATGCTGCTACTGCAAATGCTGCATGATATTCCATCGGGG
>Ga0256405_10007818_pt1 | contig 15754 bp, 18 predicted proteins | sample RumenRJG_02DNA_FD_189096 | JGI IMG/M metagenome (GOLD analysis project Ga0256405, IMG submission 189096) | Bovine rumen microbial communities from Lethbridge, Alberta, Canada - RJG_02 | ecosystem: Host-associated > Mammals > Digestive system > Stomach > Rumen | place: Canada: Alberta... | reverse complement strand
CGGCTTATGGGCTTCCTCACGGACGGGCGTTTTTTCTTTTCCTCCATGGCCTCACCCCAGTCCGATGCATTCGGAGCACACGGCGGCGGCCTTGGCGAACACGTCCCGGGCTCCTCCGTTCAGCGCGCCGAGGACCAGCAGAAGCCCGGACAGCGCCAGAAGGCAGATCCGGAGAGCCGTCGTTCCGCGCCCGCTCATGATCCCGCCTCCGTGATGTCAGCCGGGATCCGCTCCGCGTAGGGCCCGGTCACGAGCCCCTCCGGAAGGGACACCTCGTATCCCTGAGGCACGCTCAGAACCTTCACCTCGTATTCCCCGGGCGCGCCCTCGAAAACGGCGGTCCCCGTCCCGTCCGTCGCCGCGGGCACGCAGGTCTCGTCCGTGCAGAAGGCAAAGATCACCCCGGGGACTGGCAGGCTCATGGTGATCTCATAGCGGCTCTCCTCGGGCAGGACGTAATCCTCTCCCAGAAAGGGCGCGGTCAGCCGTTCCAGCTCCTCCGCGTCCACAGGCGGGTCGCGGTTCACCATGGCCAGATACCCGTACCGGTCCACCGTCAGCAGGACGGGCAGCCCTCCCTCCGTCAGCCGCTCCAGTCCGATCCCGTCCGCGCTCCCCACGGGCAGTCCGGATCCGTCCGGCGCCGCGGAGTTCCCGACGGTCAGTCCCAGTCCGGCAACCCGGTCCGCACCGACGCAGTACTGCTCCGCGGCGGACAGAACGGGAAGCGCTCCGGGATCGGAGGGATCGAACAGGACGATCAGCACCGCGTCGTTTTCAGCCACCGCGCCGGACAGGGAAAAGCTCCACCCGTCCGCCGTGCTGACCGTGAAATCCGCGGGCCGGACGTACCCCGTCACGGTTTCCGCGGCTCCTCCCGTTTGTTCCGTTTCCCCGCCGGCGTCCCGCGCGCAGCCGGACAGCAGGAGCGCCCCGCAGACCGCCGCGGTCAGGATCCGTTTTTTCCATGTGGGCTTCATCTCCGCGTCTCCCTTCTCATTTCTTTGTCCGTATTATAGCATATCCCGTTTCCGATTGCAACCTCGGCGCTTCAGCAAACCTTAATCCGATTCTCACTTGCGGGAAAGGGACGGGTGTGCTATACTGAGGGCAGTTATTCCGGAAGGGGAGAGTGCGGACATGAAAATTCTGATTGTGGAGGACGATCCGGTCCTGAGGAGCGAGCTGGCGGTCCTTCTGCGGGGAGCCGGATACGAGCCTCTGGCGGCGGAGGACTTCACCCGGACCCTGGATGTCATGCGGGAGTCGGGGGCGGATCTGGTCCTTCTCGACATCACCCTGCCGGGCATGAGCGGGGAGGCTCTGCTGAGGGAATTCCGGCGGACCTTTGACACCCCGGTGATCATGCTGACAAGCCGCACCTCGGAGCTGGACGAGGTCCTGGCCATGAGCGGCGGAGCCGACGATTACATCCCGAAACCCTACCGTCCCGCCGTCCTTCTGCTGCGCATTTCCGCGGTGCTGAGGCGCGCGTCGGGCTCCGGACAGGCCGAACGGTACCGGGACGCGGAGGTCAGCGCGGTCCGGGGGAGCGTGATCCGGGGAGAGCGGGAGACCGTCCTCACCAAGAACGAGATGATCGTGTTCCGGACCCTGCTTTCGCGCCGGGGCGAGATCGTCTCCCGGGACGAGCTGATGACCGCCCTGTGGGACAACGACGAATACGTGAACGACAACGCCCTGTCCGTCAACGTGAGCCGCCTCCGGGCCAAGCTGGCACAGATCGGGTATCCGGACGCGGTGGCCACCCGGAAAAAACAGGGGTACGTGCTGCTGTGAGCGCGCGGGACTATCTGAGGGACCGGCTCCCCTCCCTCCTCATCCGGGCCGGAGCGCATCTTCTGGTGCTGGTCTTTCTGCTGGCCTTCCGGGTGCCTTCCCAGGCGGCGGCCGCGGCGGTGGTGATCCCTCTGTTCGGCGCGGTCTCTGCGGAGCTGTCGGAATACCGGCGGAGGCGGCGGTTTTACGGACGGCTGAGGACGAATCTGGACGGGCTGGACCGGAAGTACCTTTTGTCCGAGACCCTTCCGGAGCCGGATTTCGCCGAGGCGCGGATCCTCTCGGAGATCCTCTGCGAGACCGGACGGTCCATGTGCGGGGAGACGGCGGCCTGCCGGAGGGAGAGCGCGGACTTCCGGGAGTACATCGAGACCTGGGTCCACGAGATCAAGCTGCCTCTCGCCGCCATGGAGCTGATCCGCCACAACCGGGGCTGCGGCGTCTGCGGGGAACAGCTGGACCGCATGGAGGACTGCGTGGAGAACGTCCTCTACTACGCCCGGAGCGGCAGTCCCGAAAAGGACTATCTCTTCACACAGACCTCCCTCCGGCGTGTCTTCTCCGACGCGGCTCTGCGGCACCGGGCGGAGCTTTTGGAGCGGGGCGTCTCCATCCGGACCGAGGGGCTGGACGTGACGGTGACCACCGACGCCAAGTGGCTGACGTGGATCCTCGGCCAGCTTCTGAGCAACAGCATGAAGTACCTGTCCTCCGAACGGGAGCCGGAGATCGCCGTGACAGCGGAGGACGAGGGGGACCGGGTGATCCTGTGCTTCCGGGACAACGGCATCGGGATCCCGGCCTCCGACCTGCCCCATATCTTTGACAAGTCCTTCACCGGGAAAAACGGCAGGACCCGTCCGGGCGCCACCGGCATGGGACTTTACGTGGCGAAGAAGCTCTGCGGACGGCTGGGCCACGGCATGGAGGCGGAGAGCGCGGAGGGGGAGTACACCGAGATCCGCCTGAGCTTCGGGCGGGACGGCTGGTCGGAGGTGCTGAGGGAGAAGGGATGACGGCGGGTCCTCAATCTTACGGATCTGTAACCTTTTGTAAGATGAAAAGCGCGACGTGAAACGGATTCCGTGGTATCCTTGGTTCGGAAAGGAGCTGATGCACATGCCTCTTCTCAGCGCTCGTCAGGTGGAAAAATACTACGGAAACCGCTCCAGCCTCACAAAGGCCCTGGACAGCATCTCCTTCGACGTGGAGGCCGGGGAGTTCGTGGCCGTCATGGGCCCGTCCGGAAGCGGGAAAACCACCCTGCTCAACTGCGTCTCCACCATCGACCGGGTCACCTCCGGCCGGATCCTTCTGGACGGGGAGGACGCCACCGCCCTGCGCGGAGCCGATCTGAACCGCTTCCGCCGGGACAGGTTGGGCTTCATCTTTCAGGATTTCAGCCTGCTGGACACCCTCACCGCCTATGAAAACATCGCCCTGCCCCTGTCCATCCGGAAAACGCCTCCGGAGCGGATCGACGACGCGGTGAAAACGGCGGCGGAGCAGCTGGACATTTCGGACGTGCTTTCGAAATTCCCCTGGCAGATGTCCGGCGGTCAGAAGCAGCGCGTCGCGGCGGCCAGGGCCATCGTGACGGAGCCGAAGCTGATCCTGGCGGACGAGCCCACCGGCGCGCTGGATTCCCGGTCTGCGAAGATGCTTCTGGAGCGGCTGTGCTTTCTCAACGCAGAGCGGGGCGCCACCATCATGATGGTCACCCACGACAGCCTGACCGCCAGCTACGCATCCCGGGTGCTGTTCATCAAGGACGGAAAGCTGTTCCACGAGCTGAACCGGGGCGGGGACGGACGGCGGGAATTCTTCGACCGCATCATCGACGTCATCACCCTTATGGGAGGTGAAGCGGGCCGTGCTCTTTAAGCTCTCCCTCGGCAATATCCGCCGCAGCGTGCGGGATTACGCCGTGTATTTCTTTACCATGGTGATCGGAGTCTCCGTCTTCTACGTGTTCAACGCCGTGGGCTCCCAGACGGTGACGCTCCGGATCGCGGACTCGGACGCGGAAGTGGTGGAGCTTCTGACGACCATGCTCTCCGGCATGAGCGTGTTCGTGTCCGTCGTGCTGGGACTGCTGATGGTCTACGCCGGGCGGTTTTTGATGAAGCGGAGGAACCGGGAGTTCGCCCTGTACCTTCTTCTCGGCATGAGCAAGGGGCAGGTTTCGCTGATCCTTCTCTTGGAGACGCTGCTTGTGGGACTCTTCTCCCTCGGGGTGGGGCTCCTTCTGGGCATCGGCCTGTCCCAGCTCATGAGCGCCTTGGCCGTGAATCTGTTCGAGGCGGACATGACGGCCTACCGCTTCACCTTCTCCGGGGCCGCGGTGATAAAGACCGTGATCTTCTTCGCGGTCATGTACGCGGTGGAGACGCTCTTCTCCGGCGTCGTGGTCAGCCGGTTCCGCCTCATCGATCTGCTCCGGTCCGGGAAGAAGGCGGAGCGGACGGTGCTGAAGAATCCCGTCCTGTGCGCCGTGATCTTTCTTGCGGCCGCCTGTGTCCTGGGCTTCGCCTACTACCGGGTGGGCTGGCGGACGGACGAGGTGACGCCGAAGACCCTGATCGTTTACGTCGCCCTGGGCGCGCTGTCCACCTTCTTCCTCTTCTGGTCCCTCTCCGGCCTTCTCCTGCGGGCGGCGGCGGGGATGAAGCGGTTTTACGCCCGGGGGCTGAACTGCTTCACCTTCCGGCAGATCTCCGGGCGGGTCAACACGGCGGTTTTGTCCATGACCGTCATCTGCCTGATGCTGTTCGTCACCATCTGCGCCCTGTCCGCCGCCTTTTCGGTGCGGAGCTCCATGAACGCCAATCTGACAACGCTGTGCCCGGCGGACGCGGAGATCGCGCTGGCCCTGTACTCGGAGGACTGGGAGGATGCGTATCCCGTGGACGTCGTACAGTGGGCGGAGGATACGGGACACAGCCTCACGGAGGAGTTCTCGGAATACCTTCACATCCACAGCTATACGGATCCGGCCTTCGACTATGAAGCCTTCTTCGGGGACCGGTATGAGGAGGTCGCGAAGGACTATCCCCAGATCCTTTACCAGAGCACCCTTTCCGTCTTTGCGCTGGGCGACTACAACCGCCTCATGGCTTTTTACGGCCGGGAGCCGCTGATCCTGGAGGAGGGGGAGTACGCCGTGGTCTGCGATTACAAATCGGCAGTGGACCAGTTCGGCCGGGTGCTGAAAAAGGGATGGCCCGTCACCGTATTCGGACGCACCCTCGTCTCCCGGTACGACGGCTGCGCGGACGGGTTCGTGGACCTCTCCTCCCAGCACCTCAACATGGGCTTCGTGGTGGTGCCGGACGACGCTGTGGATCCCTCCTGCGCCGGCAGGGACTATCTGATCGGACGGTTCGGAGCGGCGGACCGGGAGGCGGAGTGGGAGGCCGGAAAGAGGCTTCGGGCAGAGGTCGACGGCGCGCTGGCGGAGTGGAAACGAGAGGGCTTCCATTACGAGCTGAACTTCAACACCCGTCAGCATATTCAGGAGGCCAGCGTCGGGATCGGCGCGCTCATCACCTTCCTCTGCCTCTATCTGGGGCTGGTGTTCCTGATTTCCTGCGGGGCGGTCCTGGCCCTGAAGGAGCTCTCCGGGTACGCGGACAGCGCGGAGCAGTACGGGATTTTGCGGAAGCTCGGCGTGGAGGAGGAGGCGCTGGAGCGGTCCCTGTACATGCAGACGGGCATCTTCTTCCTTCTGCCCCTGCTTCTGGCGGTCATCCATTCGGTATTCGGCATGAAGTTCGCCGTCCGGTTCCTTGAACTGTTCGGCACGGAGCATCTGGCGCGGTCCGTGGGGATCACATGCGTCATCCTGTTCCTGCTCTACGGCGGGTACTATCTCGTCACCTGCTTCTCCGGAAGGGAGATTCTGCGGGACAGGAAATAACGGAATGAATCGTGATACTATTTTCGGCCTAAAAGTAAATCTGATAAAGGCTCGTGAAAAAGCAGAATCTGAAAGGATGCGCTGTATGTTACCCCGTGCTGCACTTTGAGAAGAAAGCTGCACCAGTGTATTCTTAAAGTTCTTGCCAGGCATTTATGCCTCGGGCTTCCTTTCAAGAAGCCGCGTTTCCCTTTTAGCTTGAGATTAGTATCAGACCTCCGGGTCCTGCCTGCTCTTCGGGCGGGATCCGGGGGATTTTTGCGCCCTCCGGCGGGATGAAACGGCGAAAACCCCTGTCCCGGAGGTTGACGGCGGGGAAGCGGTTTGGTATAATGGTGCAGAAGGCTCCCCGCCGGGACGGGGATGCGGATATAAGTTGTACGGGAGGCTTGGCATGAGGACCATCGTGGTGTATTATTCCCTCGAAGGAAACACGGATCTGGCGGCGCGGCGGATCGCGGAGGAGACCGGGGCGGCATTATTGCGGCTGGAGCCGGTGAAGGCGTATCCCACAGCGGGATTTCGGAAATTCTTCTGGGGCGGGAAGAGCGCGGTCATGGCGGAGAAGCCGGAGCTTGTGCCCTATGCCTTCGATCCCGCCGGATACGACCGGATCGTCTTCGGATTCCCCGTCTGGGCCGGAAACGTGACGCCGCCCCTGCGCACCTTCATCCGGGACAACGACCTCTCGGGAAAGCGGATCGCCGCCTTCGCCTGTCAGAGCGGAGCCGGAGCGGAAAAGGCGTTCGGAAAGCTGAAGGAAGCGCTGGGGATCGGGTCCCTCGAGGCGGAGCTGGTGCTGATCGATCCGAAGGACAAACCCGATCCGGCGAACGACGGGAAGCTCCGGGAATTCTGCCGGAAGCTGAACGGATAACCGGAGGTGCGGCGATGGACGGCGGAGGAGATCTGAGAGGCGGGCTGTACCGGCTGATGGTGCGGGTGGGGTATCCCCCTGATTTTGCCGCGCTGGTGGCCGGGGAGATGAACACGGACTATCTGGCCCGGAGAATGACCGCCTATGTGAGCCGGGTGGGACGGATCCCGCCGGAGGAGTTCGCGGACGAGATGCTGGCGATTCTCGAGGACCGGGACCGGTACATGCGGAAGCACCGTGCGGAGGAGGCCCAGGAGAAGGTCAGCGAGCTGTTCCGGTACGGACTGGACGTGCCGGACGGGGAGTGAAGACGGGGGGACGGTATGATCGGGCTGCTGAAAAAGAGATTTGAGGAAAACCGGGACCGCCATCCCGGGGTGGAATGGGCATACGTCGAGGCCCGTCTTTCGGAACATCCGGAGGCGCTGGTTGTCCTCGGACGGATGGAGGAGAGCGGCGGAGAGCCGGATGTGCTCGGAATGGCTGAGGACGGGGGACGGATCCTCTTCTGCGACTGCGCGAAGGAATCTCCCGCCGGACGCAGGAGCCTCTGCTACGACGGGGAGGCCCTGGCGAAGCGGACGAAGAATCCCCCGGCGGGAAGCGCAATGGAGCAGGCCCGGGAGATGGGGGCGGAGATCATGACGGAGGAACTGTACCGGAGACTGCAGGAGGCGGGAGAATTCGACCGGAAAACCTCCAGCTGGATCCTCACCCCGGAGGACATCCGGCGGCAGGGCGGAGCGCTCTTCTGCGAACGGCGTTACGGCGCCGTGTTCACCTTCCACAACGGCGCGGATTCCTACTATTCCGTCCGCGGCTGGAGAGGGTATGTGTATGTGTGAGGGGAAAGGATACTGTAAGTCACCAAAACGGACATGATCTCTTAACGAAAAGCAGAAGGATTTGTTTATTCTCAACCCCTTTGAAAGGGAGGGCCCGGGGAGGGGAAACTTTCCGCAGAAAGTGTCCCCTCTTCATACAAACACTCAAATTCTTCCGCAAAACTGTGTACTTACTGAATAGGACAGCCCTCTCAATACAGAAAATGCGACGCATCGGACACCAATATAGATCAGTTCCCCCCTCATCCGGCGCAGGCGCCACCTTCCCCCCGAGGGGAAGGCAATACAGACCTTTCGTCCAGCCCGGATCCTGCTGATTAACGATCCCTTCATTATGCCGACAGAATCTGAAAGGAGGCCATCCCATGGACTACATCCGTGTGACGAAGGACAATCTGGACGGCGAGCACATCTGCTGCGCCATTTCCAATAATAAGGACGTACAGGTCTCGTCCAAGAAGGCCTGGCTGGCGGACCGCTTCGACGAGGGGCTGGTCTTTCTGAAGAGCGTCGAGCGGGGGAAGTGCTTCATCGAGTACATCCCCGCCGAATTCGCATGGATCCCGGTCCGGGCCGACGGGTATATGGTGATCGACTGCCTGTGGGTGTCCGGCTCCCTCAAGGGCCACGGATACTCGAACGATCTGCTGGAGGCGTGCGTTTCCGACAGCCGGGAGAAGGGGAAGCGGGGCCTCTGCATCCTGTCCTCTGCGAAGAAGAAACCGTTTCTGGCCGATCCGAAGTATCTGGCACACAAGGGCTTCTCCGTCTGCGACGAGGCGGACAACGGGATCCAGCTCTGGCATCTGCCCTTTTCGGATCAGGCGGAGAAGCCGTCCTTCCGGGACTGCGCGAAGCATCCCCGTGTCGAGGAGGCGGGATATGTGCTGTACTACACGTATCAGTGTCCCTTCAACGCCAAATACGTGCCGATTCTGGAGAAGACGGCGGAGGAGCGCGGCATCCCCTTCCGGGCAGTTCGACTGAACAGCAGGGAAGAGGCGCAGAACGCTCCGACGCCGGTCACCACCTATGCGCTGTTTTACAACGGCGAATATCTGACGAACGAGCAGATGAACGAGACGAAGTTTCTGAAGCTGGTCTCCCGATGAAGGGAACCGATGGAGAGGAGGCGGAGGCGTGGCATGGATCTGTCCGGTATGCGGACGCGCGTTTGAGCGGCAGGGACAGTCCCATTATTGCGGGAAGCCGCGGACCGTGGACGAGTACATCGACGCCCAGGACGAGGCGGTCCGGCCGAAGCTGAGAGAGCTCCGCGCCATTCTGAGGGAGGCTCTTCCGGACGCGGAGGAGTGTATTTCCTGGTCCATGCCCACCTACAGGAAGGGGCGGAACCTGATCCATTTCGCGGCGGCGAAGAGGCATCTGGGGCTGTATCCCGGAGGCGAGGCAACGGAGGTTTTCGCGGCGGAGCTGGCCGGATACGGCGTGAGCAAGGGGACGATCCGGCTGCCCTATGACCGGGAGCTTCCGGCGGAGCTGATCGGACGGATCGCCCGGTGGTGCCGGGAGGCATACGGGAAATGAACGGGGATTTCGGACGTCGGACATCGTGCCGGGCGGTTCCGTGACCCGGGCACGCAGTCAAACATAAGCGTCCGCGGGATCACGCGCGGCGGAAGAAAGGAACAGCATGAAGAAAACGGCGCTTCGCTTTATGGTATGCAGCGATCTGCACTACGGCGGCCCGGACTGCCGGGAAAAGCAGAGGTTCGAGGAGGGACTCCGTCAGCTCTACGCCTATGCCGACGGGCAGGAGTATTCCCGGGTGGACGCGGTCTATATCGTCGGGGACTTCGCCACGGACGGGACCCTCGGGCAGATGAAGCTGGTGAAGGAGTCGCTGGACCGCGGGATCCGTCCGGGCACCGTCGTCAACCTCTCCATGGCGTCCCACGAGTACCACGAGCCCCACGGGGAGGAGGGCGCACGCCGGTTCTTCGCCGAGGTCTTCGGTCAGCCGGCAGACACCCACCGGGTCATCGGAGGCTATCACTTCATCTCCGTGTCCGTCACGGAGGACAACCACTTCCGGGCGCCGCAGATCGCCTTTGCGGAACGGGAGCTGGAGGCCGCGCGGGACGGGGGAGCCGAGAAGCCCATCTTCTTTTTCCAGCATCCCCATCTGACGGGCACCGTGTACGGCAGCATCTTCTGGGGCGAGCGCGACCTGATCCCCACCCTGATCCACTATCCGCAGATCATCGACTTCTCCGGCCACTCCCACGCGCCCATCAACGATCCCCGGTCCATCCATCAGGACTACCTGACCTCCGTGGGGACCGGTACCTTCAGCTATTTTGAGATGGACGAGTTCGACAAGCCCTACGGCACCTTCCCGCCGGACGCCGGATGCGCCGCGCAGATGCAGATCGTCGAGGTCTATGAGGACAACAGCGTCCTGATCCGCCCCTGGGACGTGATCACCGGTCAGTTCTTCCACGACGGATGGCTGGTGGAGCGGGCCTGGGATCCCTCCTCCTTCGCCTACACCCGGGAGAAGCGCGAGCGGGAGGCGCCGGTTCTGCATTTCGGACCGGAGGCCCAGCTTCACGCGGAGCAGACCGGGGAGGGGCTGGAGGCGGTCTTCGATCAGGCCCTGGAGCTCGGAAAGGGCGAGGTCAACGACTATCTCATCACGGTGACGGACCCGGAGGGGAGGATTTCGCGGCGGTACGCTCTCTGGGCGCCGTACTACCTCATGAACCGGCCGGATAAGATGCGCTATACCTTCCTGCCCCTCGCGCCCGGGACCTGGACGGTGTCCGTGACAGCCCGGGGCTTCTTCGGAAACCGATCGGAAAACACGCTGGAAGCGCGGCTCGTCGTCGGGGAGAGCTGATTCCTCCGGCGGAACTGAAAGGAGTTTATCATGAAACCATTCCGTAATCCCGTATCGCCCTTTGACGCGCCGGATCCGTTCATGACCTATGTCCCGGAGACCGGATACTACTACGCCCTCTTCACGCGGGGCCGGGTGCTGGAGCTGTTCCGGAGCCGCCGCGCCGCCGAGATCTGCACCGCCGGGGACTCCAAGGTCATCTACCGGGCGGACGGACCCCGGGACGGAATCTGGGGCGACATCTGGGCTCCGGAGATGCACCGGGGCTCCGACGGGAAGTGGTACATCTATACCTCCGGCCGCATCACGGAGAAGTCCGGGGAAAAGCGGCTCTTCATCATGGAGGCCCTCTCGGGCGATCCCTTCGGGGACTGGCGGTTCAAATGCAAGCCGGACCCGGAGGTGTTCTCCATCGATCCGACGATCTACACGGCGGGGAACGGGGTGCAGTTCCTCTGCTGCTCCCGGGTGGCTCCCGGGATCGGGCAGGTGCTGGACATCATCGCCCTGCGCAATCCGTGGACCCTCGGGGAAAAGCGCGCCATGATCGCCCGGGCGGTGTACCCCTGGGAGACGGTCCCTCCCTACGACGGGGGCAGCACCATCAACGAGGGCGCGTTCTTCGTGGAAAACGGGGACCGGCTCTTCATCATCTATTCCGGCAACGGCTGCTGGTCGGACCACTACTGCTTCGGCGTGCTGGAGTACACGGGGGACGACCGGGGCGATCCGGAAAAGATGTGCGATCCCGGGAACTGGATCAAGCACGAGGAGCCCCTCTTCACCATGGCGAACGGCGTCTACGGTCCCGGGCACGCCTCCTTCTTCCGCTCGCCGGACGGGAGGGAGCTCTGGTGCGCCTACCACGGCATGAAGGAGCACAACGAGACCGTGACCTACGCTCCCCGATACTTCAACATCCAGCGGGTGGACTTCGACGAAACCGGTTATCCGGTCATGGGAGAGCCCGCGGGGTATGAGCGTGAGCTGGATCCGCCCTCCGGGGAGGAGGACTGATTTATGCGTATGGATGTGAGAGAAAGGCTGGCCGAGGGCAACCGGCGGTACATGGATTCGTCGGACCGGGAGCGGAGGCTTGACACGGCGGAGAACGGACAGCATCCCTATGCCATCGTGATCTGCTGTTCGGACTCCCGCGTGATTCCGGAGCGGATCTTCGACGCGGACATCGGAGAGCTGTTCGTAATCCGGGTTGCGGGAAACGTGCTGGACAGCCATCAGCTGGGGAGCGTCGAATACGCGGCGGAGCATCTTCACTGCGGGCACATCGTCGTGCTGGGCCACACGGGCTGCGGAGCGGTGGCGGCGGCGCTGGAGGGCGGAGGGGACGGCTATATCCGGTCCATCACCGACGTCATCCGGGCGGCCGCGGGTACCGAACGGGATCCGGACAGGGCCTGCTGTCTGAACACGGAGTACGCGGTGAACCGGCTGAAGCGGGAATTCTCCTCCCGTCCGGGAACGGAGAAAACCGTCGTGGAAGGAGCGGTATACGACATCCGCAGCGGCGCGGTGTCCTGGCTGTGAGGAAGCTTGAACACCCCTCGGGAAACCGGCTGTATGGCCGCGCCCCGGGGGTGTTTTTCCTCTCCCGCCGTCTCGTCCTGCCGCGGGGAGAATCTTCCGGTTCCCACTTGACTTTTGGACCGGAATGCATTACCATAGACGGAGAAACGGGTACGCGCGCGGTGCGGCTGTGCGGTTTCCCGTTCTGTTTCCGAGCCGCAACGGAGGGTTATCATGAAAATCATATGCAGTCCCAGGCAGACGGTCGGTCAGGCCGATCCCATGCTGTACGGCCATTTCCTCGAGCACTTTCACCGTCAGGTATACGGCGGGGTGTACGATCCCTCCTCTCCCTTCGCGGATGAGGACGGGTTCCGTTCGGACGTGATCGACGCCCTGAAGCGGATCCGGGTCCCCATCATACGCTGGCCCGGGGGATGCTATGTCTCGGCCTACGACTGGCACGCCGGAGTCGGGAAGAACCGGATCCCCACCTATGACAAGGCCTGGCGGGTGGAGGAATCCCACGCCTTCGGCACGGACGAGTTCGTGAAGCTGTGCCGCAAGATCGGGTGCGAGCCATACATCTGCACCAACGCCGGGACCGGCTCCGCCGAGGACATGAGCGACTGGGTGGAGTACTGCAACCTCCGGGACATGGGTCACTTCGCTAAGGAGCGGATCGCCAACGGCTTCCCCGAGCCCCATCACGTGAAATACTGGAGCATCGGCAACGAGAACTGGGGCGGCCACGAGATCGGCGCGAAGGACGCGGAGGAATGGGGACGGCTGGTGCGGGAGTCCGCCAAGATGATGCTGCGGGTGGATCCCACGCTGGAGCTGTCCGCCGCCTCCATCGACAATCTGGACTGGAACCTGAACCTGCTCCGGACCGCCGGGGCCTATCTGGACTGGATCTCCATCCACGGCTACTGGGGCAACACGGCCGGCGGCACCATCCCGGACGGCTACGACACGGTCATGCTCCGCACCGGAGAGGAGATCACCGGGGCCATCGACCGGGTCCGGGCCTACCTGACGGCCATGGGGCTGGAGAAGAAGATCAAGATCGCCTACGACGAGTGGAACCTCAGAGGCTGGTACCACCCCAACTTCATCGACACCTGGAACCGGGACGCCTATCGCGGGGAGGACGAGACCTTCTACCGGGAAAAGGTCCTTGGCGAGCGGGACAAGAACGACATCAATTCCATCTACACCATGGCGGACGCGGTGTTCTCGGCCTCCTTCCTCAACGCCTGCCTCCGGAACTGCGACCTGGTGAAGATGGCCTGCTTCTCTCCGGCGGTCAACACCCGGGGCGCGGTCTTCACCCATCGGGACGGCATCGTGCTGAGACCTCAGTTCTTCGTCTTCGAGCTGTACGCCAACTATATGAAGGATACGGTGCTGGAGCTCTGGCGGGAGGACGTGCCCACTCTCTCCGGACGGATCGGAAACCGGGAGAGGACCGTGGACGCGGTGGACTTCACCCTGACGAAGGCGTCCGGCGCGGATCCCGTCCCCTATGCCGCGGCCGCCGTCAACAAGGACCGGGAGGCCGAGCGGACGCTGGAGCTGGTCTTCCTCGGGGACGGACCCCGGGAGATGCGGATCCGCACCCTGAACGGCCCCTCCCCGGATTCCTACAACGATGTGGGACGCACGGAGGTGGGCGTGACCGAATCGCCCTGGAGACCCTTCGACGGAAAGCTGACCCTCCCGCCCCATTCCGTGAGCGTGATTGAGCTGCGGTGAGAAAATCGGGGGAGGCATTCGCATGAACGTGAAGGAATTCGGCGCGGACCGGGCGGAGACGATCCTTCTGCTCCACGGCGGCGGCCTGTCCTGGTGGAATTACCGGGAGGAAGCGCGGCTTCTGGAGGATGACCGGCATGTGGTCCTGCCGGTCCTGGACGGACACGCGGACAGCGGCACCCCGTTTACAACCATCGCGGACAACGCGGAAGCGCTCCTCTCCCTGATCGACGAGCGCTTCAGCGGCTCCGTGCTGTTCATCGGCGGACTCTCCCTGGGCGGACAGATCCTTCTCGAGATGCTGGCCCGGAGGCGGGACGTGTGCAGGTACGCTCTTGTGGAAAGCGCGGCGGTGATCCCCTCCCGGCTGACCGGCGCCCTGATCGGTCCGGCGGTGGGGTGCTCCTATGGTCTGATCCGGAACGAGCGGTTCGCCCGGGCGCAGTTCAAGGCCCTTCACATCCGGGAGGACCTGTACGGGGAGTATTACCGGGACACCTGCAAAATCGCCCGGGAGGACATGACCGCCTTCATGAAGGCCAGCACGACCTACTCCCTGCCAAAGTCCCTCGGAGAGACGTCCGCCCGGGTCCATGTCTGCTTCGGGGAGAGGGAGACGCGGGTGATCCGGAAATCGGCGGAGGCTCTGTGCTGGGCGGTACCCTCAGCGGAGCTGCACCGTCTGCCGGGGCTTTACCACGGGGAGTTCTCCCTCAACCGGCCCGGGGAGTACGCCGCTCTGGTGCGGGAGATCGTCGGCGGAGAATGAGATACGGGAGGAGGAGCGCATGCTTACGCTTGAGGAATACAAGGGGATCGTATCGGAGCTGATGGACGAGCTGCCGGAGGAGTTTTACCGGGATCTGAACGGCGGCGTCATCGTGTCGGAGGCCCTGGCCATCCCGGACTACGCTCGGAGAGGGGATCTCTTCACCATGGGGCAGTATCTGGTCTACGCGGGCATGCGGCAGATCGTTCTGTTCAAGGGCTCCTTCGACCGGGTCCATCCGGGAGCGGGTCCCGACGAGGCGAAGGTCCTTCTGCGGGGGATCCTGCGCCACGAATTCCGGCACCATCTGGAATCTTTGGGCGGGGTCCGCAATTCCACGTCCCTCGAGGCGGAGGACGCGAGGAAAAAAGAGGCGTATCTCAGGAGGACCGGCCGATGAGGATGAAGTCAGGCGACTACACCGCGGCCTGCGCCCGGATGCTGACGGGGCTGGGATACCGGGATGCCGACGTGAAGACGGACGAGGTTCTGTGCGCGGCGGACGCGGAGGGGACCCGGGTTTGCGTGCGGTGCGTCCTCACCGGATGGATCCGGGTCGGCGAGCTGGAGGTGGAGGAGATGCTCCCCCTCATGCGGTATTACGGAGCCGACGCCGGCCTGATCCTGACCAACGGCCGCTTTACCCGGGGAGCGGTCCGGCGGGCGAAGGAAGAGGGCTGCATCACGCTGAAGCCGCGCTTTCGTCCGCTTGCGGACAGGGAGGAGGATACCGCCGCCCTGCTGTGATCCGGGGGGATCCGTCAAACCGGTTTTCTGTATCATATTCAAATCCATCAATCTATTGCCATTCGGGAGGACTGCCATGCAGACGGACAAAACGTACGGCGCGCTTCTGGAACAGCTGTCCGGCGGCGCGCGTGAGGTCGTCTTCGACTACGACTGCACCGACACGGTCATGAAGACGTTCGCGCGGATCATGGACGAGCATCCGGAGCTGTTCTGGCTGACCGGCTCCTGCAAGTACGCCAAAAGCGTGCGGGGAAGCGAGGTCCGGGTGAAGCTCGTCCCCGAGATCCTGATCGACGACGGGGAGCTGAAGCGGCGCCGGGTGAAATTCGACCGCGCGCTGGACCGGTTCACCGCGGAGAGCCGGGGAGAATCGGAATTCGAGACGATATTGAAGCTCCACGACGCCATCATCGACAAGACGGAATACAACTTCGCGTCAGCCAATGCTTTGGCGGCGGGAAACCGGAGCGACGAGGCCGCCGTGCGGGGGATGAGCGCCTACGCTTGTCTGGTGGACGGAAACGCGGTGTGCTCCGGGTACGCGAAGGCCTTCCAGGCTGCGGCGGCGAAGCTGGGGATCCGGGCGGGCCGGGTCCACGGGATCAAGCTGGACGGCGGCGGCCCTCACGAATGGAACATCGTGTAC
>Ga0256405_10007817_pt1 | contig 15754 bp, 16 predicted proteins | sample RumenRJG_02DNA_FD_189096 | JGI IMG/M metagenome (GOLD analysis project Ga0256405, IMG submission 189096) | Bovine rumen microbial communities from Lethbridge, Alberta, Canada - RJG_02 | ecosystem: Host-associated > Mammals > Digestive system > Stomach > Rumen | place: Canada: Alberta... | reverse complement strand
GGATTTTTGCACGCCGGGCCTGCTCTTCCGGGCTTCGGTTCTTTCGACTGCTCATAGTAATACCTCCTGTGCGGTGCCTTCATTTTACACCGCTCAGGAGGTTTACACAATTATTGGGATAGTCTCGGTCAGAGGCTATGGGAAAGGCCTTTGAGATGGGGAAGGCGATCCGGTAAATGCCGCCTTGTATCCATGAATAATCAGACACGGCTCTGCGAAATCACTCTCGCAGAGCCGTGTCTTTATTTTTCAAAAGCTCAGACTGATCCGTGGTACTTCCCCATAGCATTCAAAAACCAGGGAAACACCGTGGTCAGACTCTTGCGGTAGACTGCGCCGAACAGGACTTCAGGCAAAAACTCCACCTCGTAGAGCTTGTAGGCGTAGCCTTCCTCCTTCCCCAGTGTAAAATCCTTCACAGTGACGTCCTTTCTTCTATCGGATATAGTTTGTCGCGATCCGTACTTCCTCCTGCTTCGGCAGAGGGACGCCCGCTTTCTCTCCCGCCTCCTTCAGCTTCAGGAACCAGGCCATGTTCCGGCCCAGGACCCGCATGATCTGGAGACCCTCGGCGTCCTGCATGACCTCCTCCGGCGTATTGCCGTGGACCATGTTCCAGTACCGGGAGGAGATCACCGGCATCTGGCCGTGGAGGAAATATTTGTTCATCTGATCCAGCGCCGAGGTGGTCCCCGCCCGCCGGGCCGACACCACCGCCGCCGCCGGCTTGAAGCGGTAGGGATGGGGCTCCCGGATGGTGGCGGAGAAGAACGCCCGGTCCATAAAGGCCATCATGGCCCCGTTCATCCCGGCGTAGTACACGGGAGAGCCGAAGATGAAACCGTCGTATTCCCCCGCCAGGGCGGTGAACTCGTTGACCCTGTCGTCAAAGACGCACTTCCCGGTCTCCATGCACTTCCGGCAGGCCACGCACCCGGCGATGGGCTTTTTCCCGATCCAGAAGAAGTCGGTCTCCACCCCTTCCTCGTTGAGGGTTTTTGCCGCCTCGGACAGGGCGGTATAGGTGCAGCCCCTTTTGTTGGGGCTGCCGTTGATCAGGAATACTTTCATTTTGGTTTCCTCTCTTTGAAAATATTTTACAGTGGAAATGGCCGGTTAATTGAAATCTTGCTACTGAATCGTTATACTTATCTCATACTTGGTACAACCCGTCAAGAGGGAGTTTTATGGAACGGATACTTCTGAAACCAATCAATCCTTACTATCCCTGTCAGCCCGGCTACCGGAGCGCCCAGGGAACCTATCATGAGGCTGTCATCCCGCCTGGTACAATGCTGGGGAGACGGGTCTGCCAGTTCTTTGAAGTCGACAACTTCCCCGGCGGGAGCCTGTCCGTTCTCCCGGACGGTTGTCATGACATCGTCCTGACCTTCGACGGGGAAACCCTGACCGGGTGGCTGTCTCCCTCCATCCGGGAGACCTTCACCTTTCAGTTTCCTGCTTGCCGCTGGGTCTTCGGCGTTCGGTTCCTCCCCGGCGCAACCTATGCTCTGTTCCCCCGGGCCCCCGCGCCGGGAGAACCGCTTGCTATCTCCCTGCGTGACCTGCTGCCCGACTTCGGCCCTGTCGCGGACAGATTGCCCCATACCCGGACCTTCGCCCAGCGGCAGAGACTGCTGACCGCTTACCTCCCCCTCGCGTCTCCTGATGACGCCGATCGGGTCGCTGCTTACTGCGTGGAAAGGCTGCTCTCCAGCGAGATCCCCCCTGCCGTGGAGGAGCTGGCGGAGGAGTCCGGTTACAGCAGCCGGTATATCCGCGCGCTGTTTGCAGACCGGATCGGCCACAGCCCCAAGGAGTTGTCCTCTATCCTGCGGATGCAGCGAGCACTGGGGTACCTTTGGGACAACGCCGTCGCCGATCTGAGCGATACCGCTCAGCGGTTCGGCTTTTCCGATCAGTCCCACATGAACCGGGAGTTTCGGAAGTGGTTCGGCCTGACCTCCGGCATGGTCAAGGACGCGGAAAACTGGGTCTACCAAATTCGCACCGGCAAGATTCGGTGGTTTTGAAACTTGTTCCGATTTATTCTATCCGCCGTGGCTATCCTGTGCTATGCTGATACTATTCCTGAATAAAAATATGAAATGTTTTTATTGCCATGGGCTAGGCCCATGGCGGGCGCATCTTTGTGCGCCCAGGAAGTTGTGCCATACGGACCTGCAAATCTACGATTTGCAGGCTGCGGCTCTAAAGCCGCAGCTTGATTAAAATGTTTATCATTTTAATCAAGGATCAGTATGAAAACAACAGAACAAGCCCTTGTCTCTCAAAAGCCTAATCGGAAAAGGAGTTTCGGTCATGAGCAGAGTTTTTTACCCAGCTGCAAGCTGCAGGCCCGATGGAAGGAGCCCAGCGCGAAGCTGCTGACCTATCTGCAGGAAAAAGAACAGGTGAAAAAGATCGGCTGCTGCAAGGCCTTTTGCGAAAAGGTCTCCCCGAAGGATCAGGCCATCGTGGTGTGCAACAACTGCGCCGCCATCATGGAGGAAAGCAGTCCGATCCGGGACATCGAATTTGCCTGGGAGATCATCGACCGAGACGAGGCCTTCCCCTTTCCGGACTACCACGGGGAGAGAATGACCATCCAGGATTGCTGGCGGGCCTATGAAAAGCGAAACGTCCAGAACGCCATCCGCTCTCTGCTGCGGAAGATGAACATCAATGTTGTGGAACTGGAAAACAACTTTGAGAAAGCTGATTTCTGCGGCCCGGACCTGCTGGAACCCTGTACCGAGGCGGAGCAGAAGTTAGCCCCCCGGCGGTATGTCATGGAGGGCGGGCACATGTACAAGCCCCTGCCCACCCCGGAGGACGAGGACGCCTGGCTGCGGGACTACTGCGGGAGGATAAAAACCGACAAGGTGATCTGCTACTGCACTGCCTGCTACGATGGCATTCAGCGGGGCGGAAAGCAGCCTCTTCATCTGCTGGAACTGCTGTTTCCTGTCTGAGCAGATGATTTTATCCGGAATATCTGCCACCTCACTTGCTTGCCTCAAAAATCTTCAATACGTCCTCGTGGGTCAGCTTCCCATATCCGCCGGGGGTGAGGACGACGGAGTCGGCGATCTCCTTCCAGGGCAGACCCATAGGGACCCCCAGTTCCCGGAGGTTGGCGGGCATTCCGATCTCCTTGATAAAGTCCGCCAAAGCGTCGATCCCGGCCCGGGCCAGCTCTGTCTCGCTCTTTTCTGCGGGGTCAATACCCCAGACCCTTTGGGCGAATTTGGCGAACTTGTCCGCGCCTTTTTCACAGATAAAACGGTAGTAGGCCACATGGAGAGCGGATAGGCCCATGCCGTGATTGCAGTCGGTGTAGGCCCCCATCTGATGCTCCATCATGTGGCACTGGAAGTCCGTGGCCTTGCCGATCTTCAGGATCCCGTTCTCCGCCATGGCCGCCGCCCAGATCAGCTCGCTCCGGGCGAACCTGTCCTCGGGATCGGCAAGGGTGGCCCGGATGTGCTTGATAACATTCCGCATCACCGCCTCGTTGATCTCGTCGGTGAGGTTGTCCTCCATGGGCTGGCCGAAATAGGTCTCCATGCAGTGGGACAGGGCGTCGAAAGCCCCGGAGATCACCTGCTTCATAGACATGGACATGGTGTAGGCCGGGTCAAGGATAGCGAAATCGTAGAAGGCTCCCCACAGAGGGGCCTTCTGCTTTTTCTCCACATGGGTGATGACGGCCCCGTTGTTCATCTCCGCGCCGGTACCGAAGGCCGTAACCACTGCGCCCATGGGGATAAACTGGGTGGTGCGTCCTCCTTACTCTTTTACCGGCGACCCGCCGAACACGGCGGACATTCTCATATTCTCCAACGCATCGTCCAGGGCGGCGACCTCGTCCGGGGTCAGTTTCACTTCCGCCGCCCCCATATTCTCCGCGATCCGCTCCGGCTTCCTGGAGCCGGGAATGGGGACGATGTACGGCTTTTTCGCCAGAATCCAGGCAATGGAAAGCTGGGCGGGGGTGGCATTGTGGGCCTGGGCAGTCTCCGACACCAGACGGAGCAGAGCCCGATTCGCCTCGTAGGCCTCAGGGGCAAACTGAGGCATAGCGGCCCGGTAGTCCTCGGCGGTAAAGGCAGAGTCCTTCCCGTAGGCCCCGGACAAAAGGCCGTTTGCCAGGGGAGAGAAGGCCACAAAGCCCACTCCCAACGCCTCCAGTACCGGGAACAGCCCCTCGTAGTGCCGGGCCATCATGGAGTAACGGTTCTGGACGGCGGTGACGGGACAGACGGCGTGGGCCCGGCGGAGGTACTCTTCTCCGGTCTCGGAGATGCCCCAGGCCCGGATCTTTCCCTCCCGGATCAGGTCCGACATGATCCCGGCCACTTCCTCCGGCGCCACCTTGGGGTCGATGCGGTGCTGGTAGTAGAGGTCGATATAGTCGGTTCCCAGACGGTTCAGACTCCCTTCCACGCTTCGGCGGATAGCCTCAGGCCGGGAGTCCAGGACCAGTTGGCGGTTTTCGTGGCGGACCCCGCACTTGGTGGCGATGACCACCTTGTCCCGGATCCCTTTCAGTGCCTGCCCCACCACCGTTTCATTGTAGGTCGTGGTCCCGTCGGGCCGCTGACCGATATAGCACTCCGCCGTATCAAAGAAGGTACAGCCCCGGTCCGCTGCCTGGCGGATCACACGGACGGCCTCCGCTTCGTCGCTGGGCGCGCCGTAAGCGTGGGCGAAGCCCATGCAGCCCAGGCCAATGGCGGATACGATCAGTTCTTTTCCTAATGTTCTTGTTTTCATGGTTTCCTCCGATCATACATCTGTCTGAACACTGTATGCTTCCCAGGTTTTGACTTCTTCCAGTCTCCGCTCCAGCTCTTCACGAATGATTCGGACCGCGTCGCTGCCCAGAGGCAGGCGGTTGGGATACTGACCCGACGAAATGAGCCTGACCAGAAGCTCCCCTGCCTTGTCCGGGTCCCCCGGCTGGTCCTGCCGGTCCACCAGGTTCTCCAGCCGCATGAACCCCATGGATTCGTCATAATCGGCCAGCTTCCTTTCCGTTCCGTGAAGGGAGCCGTAGAAGGCCGTCCGAAACGCCCCCGGCTCCACGGTGATGACCTTGATGCCGAGATGGGCCGCTTCCTTCGCCAGGGCGTCGCTGACCAGTTCCAGCGACGCCTTGGACGCGGAATAGAAGCCGTTTCCCACCGCCGCCCGCACCGCGCCTATAGAGGACACGTTGATGATGACGCCCCTTCGGTTCTCTCGCATCTGCGGCAGGCACAGGTTGATCAGCTTGACCGGGCCGAACAGATTGGTTTCAAACAGACGGGCGATTTCTCCGTCCTCACTTTCCTCAATGGCGGCCCGGCAGTCGTATCCGGCGTTGTTGACCAGTACGTCGATCCGTCCGAACCGGGCGACGGCTTTCCGGACCGCAGTATCCATGCTCGTCCAATCTGTCAAGTCAAGAGGCAAGGTCAGACAGGTATCGGGATATTTCTCCGCAAAGGCCCGGAGCGTTGAAACGTCCCTTGCTGTGACCACCGCCTGATCTCCTGACTGCAAAACCGCCTTGGCGATCCCGCGCCCAATGCCGGTGGAACAGCCAGTGATGAGCCATGTTTTCATGGTCGAGCCCTCCTTGTGATGATTTCTTTCTTATTTCATATTGCTTTCCCAGAATGCGACGGCGTCCTTGATCCATCCCTCCGCCACGGTGCCCGTGCCCAACCCATAGCCGTGGGACAGGCCGGGGTAGGAATGGAACTCCGTGGGGATGCCGTACCGGCTGGTCAGGGCGTTGAGTCGGTTCTGCATCCCGGTGTAACTGGCGATGCTGTCGCCGGTGCCGCAGTTGGCGTAGGTGGGGACGTCGCTGGCGGACACATCGTTGTACCCTGTGTACTGCATGACGACCGCCGCCGCCTGGGGGAGGTCAGACCGTCCGGTGTACTGAGAGAGATCATCGGCGTTGCCCAGGGTGGCAGCCATTCGGGCTCCGGCGCTGCCGCCCCAGAGGGAGTAGCCTGTGGGGTCAATCCCCAGTTCATCGGCGTGGTCCGTGATGAATCCAATGGCCCGCCCCAGGTCCTCCATGGCCGTGTCCCAGCCGGGGCGGTAGATCAGGGCGAAGGCGTTGTACCCCTGCTTGCTCAGCTCCAGGGCGTGGGGGAAGCTGTCGTGCATGGCCCCCACATAGGCAAATCCGCCGCCGGCGTTGCAGATGGCGACCTTGGCTCCCGGCTTGCCCCGGAAGAAGAACAGGCCTGTGTTGGCTTTTGCCGGGTCTGCGGTTTTCTCAGCGTCAGTGTAAATGTCGTAGAAAACCATCTCTCCCGCCTCGGCGTGATTTTTCAGGTAGTTGGCGATCTCCACCGTCTTGTCAGGGTCGATGTAGTTGTACCAGGTCAGCCGGAGGTCCCCCAGGGTGTTCCCGCTGTAGTATCCGCTGTTCACCGGAAAGAGCAACCGCCCGTAATCACCGAGGGCCGGGTCGGACATGACCTCTGAGATCGGCGTATCTGTCGTGTACGGTTCGCTGGCTTGCACGGGCGTTTCCTCCTTCTCCCGGAAGAACAGGGGCAGGGCGTTGTACAGGTATTCCTGCACCGCCTCAAAGTCGTGATAGCCGCCGTCCTTCTGGTAAAAGACGTAGTGGTCCGGGGTGAACACGTCGCTTCGGCGCAGCATTTCCTCCGCCATGTCGATGGACTGGCTCTTGACCGCGTCGTTGGTGCCCACGGCGTGGTAGATGAAGTAGCCCCTCTGGTCCAGGTCGTTGTCCTTCACCAACTGCTCGATGAAGTCCACGTTCCGCTGGATCTGGAAGTCGCCGTAGGTGCCGTAATACCAGGAGGAGCCGCTCATGGGCGCGAACCAGCGGATGTAATCATAGTCATAGCAGAATTGCAGCCAGGTGGTGACGCTCCCCAGGGAAAAGCCACCGAAGGCCCGGTGGTCCCGGGAGGCTTTCAAATCCTCCGGGGAGGTGGACTTGGCGTAGGTGTGGTATTTCCCCTCCACGGCAGGCATCAGGGCCTCCTCAAAATCCCGGTGGAACTGGCGGAGTTCCTGAATGGAGCCGCTGAAATCCCGGTCGCTGTTGTCGTTGTAGAAGGTGGTGGAGACCAGGATGGCGGGCTTCATGTCGCCCTGTTCCATCAGGTTGTCAAAGACGTTTTTCAGGGAGGCCATGGTGAAGTATTCCCCCGCCGAGCCGCCCCAGCCGTGCATGAGGTAGAGGATGTCATACCGGGTCTCGGTGTCTGAGGGGTCGTAGCCATAGGGCAGGTAGACGTAAGCGGTTTTCTGAATGGGCGCACTGTCCCGGGCGTAGTCCTTGGTTTCATAATCCAGGCGTTCCACCGTACCCTGTCGAGTTGCCGCGGCTTTGTAGGCGGCGGGGACGGCAGCGGTCCAGCCCGTCTGGGGGATGGAGGCTTCTGCGGGAGTCTGGGGCTGCGCTTGCTCTCCCGTTCCTGTGCTGCCGCTCCCTCGGGATCCTCCGCCGGATGAACCGGAAGAAGGGTTGGATTCAGCAGGGGTATTGTTCGTCTCCTCTGCTTTCAGGTATGCGGCGATGGTATACGCTACCTGGGCCCGGCTGGCGGGCTGCTTCGGCTGGAAGTTGTAGTCCGAACCGCCCAGGACGCCGCTGTCCACAGCCCAGCGGACGGCATCCACTGCCCAGACGGAGGTACCCGCAGGTGCACTGCCGATCCCCTCCGGCTCCCCGGCATACCGCCACAGAATGGCGGCGAGCTGTTCCTGGGTCACCGGGTCCGTGGGGCCGAAGCGCCCCTTACCGTAACCCTGGACCAGGCCGTTCTGCGCGGCCCAGGCTACGCCGTCGGAGTACCAGGTTCCGGATTCTGTGTCTGTAAAGCTGTCTTCTCTGTTCACGGTCGGCTCTCCCTCCGCGCGATAGAGAATCGTGGCACTCATAGCCCTGGTCAGGGTTCCGTCAGGGTCGAATCTGCCGTCCCCAACGCCATCCATAATCCCCTTATTGGTGAGATAAGCCACCGCCTCGGCGTACCATGCGCTGTTCGGAATGTCGGAATAGGTCATTTCCGCCGCGCAGGCCGTCGTGCTCAGGCTCATGAGGAGGGATGTCAGCAAAAGGGCTGAAAGCTTTTGTCTCATTAAGTTCCGCCTCCTTGCGGGATATTCTTTGTTGCTTATATCATAAAAGATTCTTTCAAAAATGTACAATATCGATTTTGCAAGCTGCTATGCGGTAATCGTATACCGGACGCACAACGACCCCACGGAAGGTCCGCAGGGCCGTTGCGCAAAGAGAGAGTTTGGGGAAAATCAGGTGAGATCGTGTTCTGCAAGCCAGCCCTCGATGTGGTCCGCAATGTCTCTGTTGTTCAGCTCCTGGAACATGAAGTGGCTGTTGCCCGTGAGCCCGATCTTGGGAAGGTCGATGACCGTGGCGTCGCCGCCGTCGGCGTTGTACTGCTCCGCGAAGGCCAGGGCCCCGTCCCGGATGCCCTTCCAGAAGCCGGTGGACATGATATCCTCCGGGCCGTTGTCGATGTAGTCGCCGAAGTAGACGATAATAGGTACCTTAGCCTCCAGCAGGGCCTTGTACTGGTCGGAGCCGGAAGCGGGGGTGCCGCCGGGCTCGATGGCCACGATAGCCGCCACGTTGGCCGGATCCACGTCCCAGCCGACCGCGCCGCCCTGGGAGTGGGTGATGAAGATGGACTTGCTGCCGGTCATTTCCTTCATGTCCGCCATGACCTGGCCTAAGGCCGCCGCCGCCACGCTCTGGTCGAAGCTGCCGGTGTTGGGGGTCATCTGCCGGAAGAACTGGTTCTGGACCTCGTCCCCCGCCGGGAACTGAGAGCCCTCATAGCGCTCCGGGGCAACCCGGCCGATGCGGAAATGGGTGTACCAGGCCTGGTCTCCGGGCTTGTAGTCCTTGGAGTCCGCCGCCCAGGCGTCCAGGAATCCGTCGGCGGTCATAGAGACGGTGTTGCCCGCCTCGCCCCGCCGGGGCTGATCCACCAGGAAGGCGGGATGGCCGTACCGCAGGAAGATGTCCGACCAGCCCTCCCGGCCGTCGGGGGTGGTCATCCAGCCCATGCGGGACTGGCCAAAGCCATGGAGATAGACGATGGGGTGCCCGTTGTCGTTTTCGGGGATCTGATAGGGGATCTGATAGAGGACGTTGGCGTGATCCACGTGGGCGGTGTTTCCGGCCCGGGTGCTGTCCAGCCAGTTCATCTGGGAATTGTATTCGCCCTCCACCGGCTCGGTGACCGTACCGCCGGAGGAGAACAGGCCCTGCCGGGCGATGGGAATGGCGCCTGCTGTGTAGGCGGGGAGCTCCGGCGCCTCCCAGACCGCCGGTGCGGTTTTGTTTTCCAGATAATTCATGACGATCTGGGCAAGCTGCGCCCTCGTCACGTTCCCTCCGGGAGCAAAGCGGTCGCCGCCCACACCGTTCATCACGCCGGTGACCTGCGTCCAGGCGACGGCCATGGCCGCATAGGAGGCGATGCTGTCGGCATCCGTATAGGCCGCGCGACTGGCCTTTGGGCTGCCCTCATAGCGCCAGAGCATGGCGGCGATCTGCTCCTGGGAAACCGGGTCCTCCGCGCCGAAGGAGCCGTCCGCGTAGCCGGTGATGATCCCGGCCTCCGCGGCCCAGTCCACGGCGGGGTTGGCGCCCATATCGGGAAAGACCGCGCTTTCCCCGGCCTCCGGTCTGCCCATCATGCGCCAGAGGGCCTCCACGACCGTCAGACGATCCGCGGGCGTTTCCGGGGCGAAGTCGCCGTCGATCCCATCCATCAGGCCGTTTTCCGTTGCATAGGACACAGCCTCATCATACCAGGCTGCGCTGGCCGACAGGGAAAGCGGGGCACAGCAGATCAGAAGCGTCAGCGTCAGCGTAAGGGCAAGAAATCGTTTTGTTTGCGTCATGGTGAGAATCCCTCCTGTTCCATATTCATTGGTCCGCTGGTTTATAGATATGGTCATAGGCATAGTCGGCAAAGCTGCCGAAGGACGACGGACAGCAATAGGGACAGGCTTTTTTTCATTGCGCTTACCATACTTTCTTCTCCTCCTCGCTTCTGTGCTTTGTCTTGCGCTCCTCCACCATCTTCACGAACCACTCCACCATGTTGGGGTCATAGTGGGAGAAGAAGGAGCTCTCCCTCCGGTCAAGGGAAGCGATGCTGTCCATATCCGCCTGAGACAGGGCGAAGTCGAAAACCTGGATGTTCTGCAGCATCCGGTCATAGTGAGTGGTCTTCGGGATCACCACAGTGTTTCTCTGGATATGCCAGCGAAGCATGACCTGAGCCGAGGTCTTTCCGTACTTTGCGCCGATGGCGGACAGGATCGGATCGTCAAAGAGACCGTTGCGTCCCTCCCCAAAGGGAGCCCAGGCTTCGTGCCGGATCTCGTATTTCTCCATCCACTTCTTCGCTTCCGTCTGCTGATTGTGGGGGTGGGTCTCCACCTGGTTTACCATCGGAGGGATCCTGCCAAAGGAGGCCAGGTCCACCAGCCGGTCAGGATAGAAGTTGGAAACACCGATGGCCCGGAGGACGCCCTCCTCATACAGATCCTCCAGCGCCCGCCACGCGCCGTAATAGTCCGAGAAGGGCTGGTGCAGCAGCATCAGGTCGAGATAATCGGTCTTCAGCTTTCGGAGGGATTCCTCCACTGACCGCTTGCAGGCGTCGTAGCCGTAATGCTCCACCCAGACCTTGGTGGTCAGAAACAGCTCCTCCCGGGGAATGCCGGATTTTTCGATGGCGGAGCCAACCTCCTCCTCGTTAAAATAGCTCTGCGCCGTGTCCAGGCTCCGATAACCGGCATTCAGCGCGTCCAGCACGCAGCGCTCGCACTCGTCCTTTGTGACCTGATAGACCCCATAGCCCAGAATGGGCATCCGGATCCCGTTGGAAAGCGTAACGTATTCCATGATAAATGACCTCCTTCAAGCTTCCTTCCTTGCTTGTTTCTATTATAAAAACAGGTTGATCTGCTTGATCAGCGCCGTTGAGGTGATGAACAGGCTCTTAGCCGCTTTGTTGAAGCTCCCTGCCTCTACCATGCGGAGAAAGGCAGTGAAGTTGATGTTGTTGATATTCACGGCTGCCTTCCGCTCCTTTCCCCTATGATAAATCGTTCAATCAGAGATTTTTTTCCGAAAAACGGGAGAATAGAATCAAAGGCCTCGGAAACGAAGGGGGCCAGATCGTACATATCAAAATGGCTGGCCTCCGGAATCACGTGTATCTCCTTGTTTTCATGAGGAACGGCGGCGAACACGTCCTCCGAAGATGGCTTTGTGCATTCATAACCGTTCCTCCTTACTCCTGTTCGTCGAAGTTTGGCGCGAAGTTCAGGTAGCCGGACAGGGCCTCCGGGGTCGCCACATAGTAGGGGGCGTTCCTGTCCAAAGCAGCAATCTCCGCCAGTTCTTCATCGGTAAGAACGAAATCAAAGATGTTGATATTGTCCCGGATGTGGTCCACGTTCTTGGAGCCGGGGATGACCACGTTGCCCACCTGGGTATGCCAGCGAAGGATGATCTGGGCGTTGGATTTGCCGTATTTCTCTGCCAGTCTCGTGAACACCGGCTCCTGCACCAGAGATTTGTCCCCGTGACCCAAGGGATACCAGGCCATGACAGCGGTGCCCATCTCCTTTAGATACGCTTTCAGCTGGTTCTGGGGGAAGTAAGGATGGGCCTCCACCTGGACAAAGGCGGGCGGGATCTCTGTAGCGGCCACCACCTCCCGGATGGTCTCCTCGGGGAAGTTGGACAGGCCAAGGGATTTGACTTTCCCGGCCTTCACCGCCCGCTCCATGGCTTTGTAGGCGGCGATATAGTCCCCGGCGGGTTGATGGAGGAAGAGTAGGTCGATGTAGTCCACGCCCAGCCTTGCCAGAGTCTCATCGATGGCCTTGTCGGCGTCGTGATAGACAGAGGGCCAGAGCTTGGTGACCAGGTAGACGTCCTCCCGCCTGACGCCGGAGCGCTTGATGCCCCGGCCTACCGCTTTTTCGTTCATATAGGCGTTGGCGGTGTCGATCATGGGATAGCCCATCTTCAGCGCCTCATAGACAGAGTTCTCCGCGTCCTTGGGCTCCAGAAGGAAGGTGCCGATGCCGGCCAGAGGGGCTTTCGTTCCGTTGTTCAGCGTGATGTATTCCATGGTGTGTACCTCCGTTTTTGTTTTCTTGATGACAGCATACTAAAATTCACAGAAAATGTACAATATCAATTTTGCAATGTGCTATACTCTGAGTGAATAGTGAATCCCTTGGAGGTGATTGTATGCTGGAATTGGAGCAGCTTACCCAGCTGATGGCGGTCGCTGAACATGGTACTCTTTCCGCTGCGGCGGAGGCTCTGCACATCTCTCAGCCCTCCCTGACCCGGAGTATGCAGAAGCTGGAGAATGTGCTGGGCGTGGCCCTGTTTGAGAGGAAGAAGAACCGGGTCCTACTCAACGAGGCTGGGCTGCTGGCGGTAGAGGAAGCCGGAAAGGTTTTAAGCGCGGCGGAGGGGATGGAGGCCCGGATGGCCGCCTACGCCCGGAGCCTGCGGACCATCGCCGTCGGCTCCTGCGCCCCGGCCCCCATGTGGGAGGTGACGCCCCTGCTGTCCCGGCAGTATCCGGAGATGACCATCACGGCGGAGATGAACGAGCCGGACAAGCTGGAGGATGGGTTGGTGAGCGGGACCTATCAGCTTATCGTTACTGACGCTCCCCTGGAGAAACCCGGGATACTCTGTCAGGAATATGTGACGGAACAGCTCTATGTCTCCCTTCCCCCAGCCCATCCTCTGGCAAAGCGGGAAGCCGTCCATCTGTCTGACCTTGCGGGGCAGACTATGCTGCTGTTCTCGGAGCTGGGGGTCTGGCAGCGGCTCCATGACGAGAAGATGCAGGACATCCGGTTCATCGTCCAGACGGAGCGGAAGGCCTTCTCGGATCTCATCAGCGCCTCGGTGCTGCCCAGCTTCACCACCAACCTGACCCAGCGGTACGGCGCGCCCATGAACCGGGTGAACGTGCCCATCCTGGACCAGGAGGCGACGATCCGGTTCTATCTGTGCGTATCGGAGAAGCACAGGTCTTTGCTGGATGCGGTATATACGGATAATACGCACCACTGAAGCGCGCATTGTTCATGGGAGCAAGTATGCAAAAGGAGCAGGCCGCACCTGCTCCTTTTTGCCAGATTATGCGTAGATCAGTTCGTGATTCACGATCTCCACCGCTCTGATTTCTATGTTGTGCATTTTCTTGACCCATTCCAGCTGATTTTCTGCCTTTAGCTTTTCTGTGACGCCTTCCCTTGGCGCCATTTGCTCCATCAGCAAATCGAGCATTTTCTCTGCCTGTTTGTCGATTTCTTCAAGATGAGCATTGAGCGACCCACTGAGCAGCATTCCGGTATAGATGGGTTCCCTATGCTGTTGCAGATACCGCTTCCGCCTTCGCCCCCAAACGCCAATTTTCGGCTCGGGCGGCGGGGTCAGGTCGGGGATGAGATAGTCGCCCTCCCAGTGGTATGTCAGTTTGATAGCCATGATGAAGCCTCCTTTCATTTGATAGCTTCATCTTATCAGCTATGCGCAGAAAAGACGAATGTGCGAAAGAGAAAACGCCTGAAAGACGAATCGCTGTCTTTCAGGCGTTTTCTGCCCTGAATCGTTGCCTTTACAATGCCGGGTAGTTGTTCTTAAGATTACTGCCTTATGCACTGTAACCGAAGAGCTTCGGGATTTGGTGAGCCTATCGTGACTTAAGTCGAACGATTCAGCCTTGCCGAGAGTTCAGACTTCACATTTTCGAGGTCACTGGATGTGAGCAGCGGAATTAGCTGATTGATTGCCTCAATGCTTTTATCCCACCACTTAAAAGCCAGCAAGAGCCGAATCAATTCATCATCAAAACGCTTGCGCGTCTCCCGCGCAGGATTTCCGACAACAATCGTATAAGGGGGGATATCGCTCCCAACAACGCTGTTTGCGCCGATAATCGCTCCATCGCCGATGTGAACACCGGGCAAGATAACAGCATTCTGCCCGATCCACACATCGTTGCCGACGATGGTGTCTCCTTTAAGCGGCAGGTCTGAAATAGCAGGTGGAGCCATCTCCCAACCTTCCATCGTATAGAACGGAAAGGTCGATACGGCGTTCATCTGATGATTTGCGCCATTCATGACAAACTCAACACCGGTCGCGATCTGACAGAACTTGCCGATAATTAGCTTGTCACCGTTCCACTCATAGTGATGCGTTACATGGCTCTCAAATTCTGAATCAGCGATATAAGTGAACTCTCCGACGATGATATTGGGATTCTTAATGGTCGGCTTTACATAGATTTCTTTCTCATAGCCCGGAATGGGATGTACCGTATTGGGATTTGGACGAATTCCATTTTTCATAAGTTATCCCTCCATTATTCTCAGTGCTATTATATGGGGGAAATTGCCTGAAATCAACAGCGGGAAAGCAGCCTGACCGACAGACCTTTCACGTTGCTCAATGCTTCCGATTTTTCTGTATACTACGGGGGTAATCAGACAATCAAGGGAAACGACGTTTTGACAAAGCAATGAAAAAAGTCCTCGCCCGAAGCCCTGCTTTTAGACAAGGGTTCGAGTAAGGACTTTTTGGTGGAGGCGGGGGGAGTCGAACCCCCGTCCGAAAACACTTCCTCAGGAACTTCTCCGGGCGCAGACGGTCCTTTGCATTCCCTTGCCATGCCGCAGGCCGTCATGCTGCATGGTTCGGTAGCTTCATTTGTCATGCCGGGGGCAAAGCTTACCCCGGTCACGTGCACCACTCAGGTCACGCCCAAAGCCCGGCTCGTGGTCCTTCCGGGGTGGACGGCCGCATTAAGCAGCGGCGAGAACTACGTTGTCGTTGTTCTTTAATTTATAAGTGCCCGTTTTTAGGATGACAGGCCCATCCGCCCGCTATTCCTGGCTCCATGTCCCCGTCGAAACCAGTACGCCCCCATAGGGCCGTCCCGGGCGGGGTCCGTCCGGGACGGGAGATCATATTGCGCAGGATACTTGCTTACATCTTCTCCGGCTCAGGATAGTCCTCGCCGAAGGTTTCCACCGTGACCTTCTTCATGCGCTGGGGCGTCTTGGGCTTGTCGCTGAAGTCGGTCTTGACCGCCGCGATACGGTCCACCACGTCCAGGCCGTCGGTGACCTTGCCGAAGGCTGCGTACTGGCCGTCCAGGAAGGGGCCGTCGGCGTGCATGATGAAGAACTGGCTGCCGGCGGAGTTGGGGTCCTGGGCCCGGGCCATGGAGAGGACGCCCCGGGCATGGCTCAGGTCGTTCTTCACGCCGTTGGAGGCGAACTCGCCCTTGATGCAGTAGCCGGGGCCGCCGATGCCCACGCCCTGGGGGTCGCCGCCCTGGATCATGAAGCCGGCGATGACCCGGTGGAAGATCAGGCCGTCGTAAAAGCCCTTGTTGGCCAGGCTGATGAAGTTGTTCACGCTGATGGGGGCGATCTCCGGATAGAGCTCCAGGGTGATGACGCCGCCCTCTTCCATTTCGATGGTCGCAATGGGATTCTTTGCCATGGTAGTATCTCCTGTTACTATATATTTGCCCCTTGTTCATAGCAGCCAGCCATCGGCATGGGACATCTCATTGCCTAAGCTGTAGAATAGGAGGGGTAATGGTCTGGCCTGTCACTCCAAGGACTTGCATGTCCGTGAGAAAGTCAGTCAGCCAGCCTCCTGTTCGCA
>Ga0256405_10007816_pt1 | contig 15754 bp, 26 predicted proteins | sample RumenRJG_02DNA_FD_189096 | JGI IMG/M metagenome (GOLD analysis project Ga0256405, IMG submission 189096) | Bovine rumen microbial communities from Lethbridge, Alberta, Canada - RJG_02 | ecosystem: Host-associated > Mammals > Digestive system > Stomach > Rumen | place: Canada: Alberta... | reverse complement strand
CGTGTCAACACCCCTTTTGAAGTTTACTCTATCTCCCACTCTTTAATAATAATCTGCTTAGTATCCTTACCCTTAAATGTATTGATACTCGGTGTGCCAAGGATTTCTAATCTCATATCAATATCTTCTCCAACGTGCAAGGCTTCACGCTTATCTTTGCTCACAAAGAAAGCAATTAGTTCAATATCTCCATACAAAAATTTAATAGTCGTTTTGTTTCTACCTAATGTTTTAATATCTTGCCCATTAATGAGAATATCTTTAAAGTGAATCAGTGGTTCTGGTATACCCGTTCCCCAATATTCCGCACCTTGTTGGGCGATATTGAACACATTGTTATCAATAAACACATTATCTGTACTTATTATAACATCTTTGGGGTTTGGTGTCAAGTCTAAATTATTGCAATACGCAATCAAATCACTTGTATTTTTCTTGTGCCAACCAACACCACATGACGCTTCATGCCCTTCGCATATCTTCATCAATCCGCTGTCTCTAAGTTTAGTACGCATATCACATGGACTGCGTAACGACCCCATAAGATTATTGCCATTGTCATGCACGACCATACACGGACAATTATAATGGCTCGATAATTTCATGGCGACCAAACCAGTATATGGCGTATCTTCTGTTGAGAAAATCTTAACCTTATCGCCCTTAAACCCGTTTTGAATAGCATTCTCATACAGTTTGTTAGCGTTGTTGCGTTGCGTCTCGTGCATCTTAATCATATCACCAACAACAGATTTCATTTTGGTTTCATTAAACAAGCCTTGAATCTGACTGTAATCCCTACCAGATACGAATGCAAAGAACATACGTTTCTTTAACTTCTGATTGTCGCTTCTACATACAGCATTAATCTTTGGCACAACATTCCATGCAAGCGAAGTGGGAGTAATTATTCCATCTTGTATCATAATCGCACACAATCCACGCAAAAAATTGTTATTCATGTGCTTTATGCCCCACTTTACAATCATACGGTTTTCCAGACTACGCATATCCATAACATCACTAATCGTAGCCAAGGCTACAATGTCGATACAATGTTGATGAAAATCTGAGCCGTAGCGATTACAATATGCTGTGACGAGTTTATGTGTTACACCAGCGCCACACAAGTTTTTATTTTCTACATTGCGACTTGTCTGATTGTTAATAACTGTTGCAAAATCATTTGCTACACTTTGTTCGTGGTGGTCAGTAATTAAAACTGAAACGCCCTTCATGGTCAGATACATACACTCATCGGCATCATTAGTGCCAGCATCGGGCAACCACATAAGCACGATATTATTCAAGTCTAACTCATTAAGTTGCGCCATAATATCTGCGCTCAAACCATGTTGCTTTTTAGTATGGAATAATACTTTGATATTATTATGCGCCAACCCTTCTGACAACAGAAATTGCACCGCTAATGTTGTCGAACAATATCCATCACAATCAGAATCACATACAATCACAATCTGTTTATTAATATCATCTACACATTGTATAATTGCCTTGCGTAGCATAGCCACACCATTATGAATATTATCATAATGTTCATAATTTTCAACAGCATGAATTGGATTCTTATATTCTTCAAGATTGACTCCAAATTTTTCCAGATATGTTTCCAGCGTTGGAGCATCATTGTTGTTAAATAATGGTCTTACATTCATTTGGTTATCCACTCACCTACCTTGTATGCTATAAAATCTTCGCCTAAATTTTCTTCTTTTGCGGGTTGTGGCGGTTGTGGTTTTGCCGCAGTACGATTTGCCATTCGTTCCGCTATATCGTTAAGAATTGTCAATGTTAGTTGGGAAAAATTACAAGTCAAACAAAATCCAATAAAGATATAGGTGCCTAAATTTGCACCACAAATAAGTAGTATAAACCCATAAAATACCGCGCCTATAAATATATTTAATACTAAACTCCACCAATTCATCTAATCCACCGCCAATCTATTATGATATAATTCTTCATACACTTCCCTTCCTTTGTCTGTTGGAGCATCCTTATATCCCAAAAGATTATTAGCATCATACAAAACACTAACCTTGCAATAGCCACGAAATAGTTTGGCTATTTTTTGAACCGTTGCAACGTAGGCATCAAATTCCGCGCTGTCTGTTGATTGATAATCTTTATCTATACCAACAATTACTTCGGACACGCCAGTGCGTAAAATCATATCCCTTCGTATTTTACCCAGATTCATTCCAAACATACCAACTGCTGTAGTTTGATTATTATACATTGTGTCCATTTGCAATACGGCTTTGGGCGATTCAAACAGTTGAATCTCTTTCTTTTGTTGAATCATAGGTTGGTTCATGTTGAAACCATACAGAACTTCGTGGCTCTTAAATCTATAATCCAAACCGCCCACAGTACGCAATGGAATATATTTCTTACCCTTATCAAGTTCACTCTGGCGCAAATTGCGACAATGAATCCCAATCAACTGCCCAATATCATCATACACGGGAATGGTAATTTGTGCCAATGGTGGATAATACGCTATTCCAAACCGTTGCATTGTTTCTGTACTGATACCATCATGTATAAATACATCTGGATAGTATGGAGTTAAATATTTTAGTATGGTTTTATCGTAATGCTTACCCAAATATTGGGACTTTTTTGTGGGTTTATAGACCGCTAATCTATTTTTCCACCCTTGTCGATTAATCTTATGGCTATTATCCTTTTCTGCGTTATTTATGCCACAAAGCGCACAAATGTATCTTAGCACATCTGGGAAAGAAAAATTATCTTTTCCTTCCAATTGCCACCTGTCTGCCACTAAGTCAAATATATCTCTTGATTTCTGACACTCGGTAAAACAAAACGTGGTGCGTGTATCAAGATAAAAATACAACTTATGGCTTGCACCTTCTTCATCAAGATTATGACAAATGGTTGGCAACATCCAATATGTTTCTCTCTTAATAATGTTTGTTGCTCCCAAGTCGTTGAATATAGATTCGTAATTATCCAACGATAATGCAGACAATATCTCTTTTGCGCTTATCATGGCTTTGACCGCATCCGCACATAAATATTAATCAACACCACCTTATTTATATATTTTTTCATAACGACTCCTTTGTTTATAAAAATATCTCCTATATGTATTATACTACATGATAGAAGATATGTCAAGATATTTTTAGTTTTCGTGATAAATTTTTAGTCGTTCTATATCGTTAATAGGCGATAGGTCTTTATAAGTAGCATATAAATCTTGACTACGCCCAGTCCCTAAATCCACATATTGATAAACACGAATGTATTTTGGAAATTTACTACTACGTCCCTTGATAGAATGCACAATCAGATTTGGTTTTGGTAAGTCTGGATAGGTCATTATGTATGGCTCAATTTCATCTAACTGTTTATTCGTAAGTGGTGTAATAACCATTGAAGCATCTGCCTTACGAATCTGTGACTTACCGCCAGCCAAACACGCTTCGGTAGGATATGGCATTTCTAATTCACGCCCGTTCAACTGTGTACCTGTAAGGATTGGTACTTTATGTCTACGACTGATTTGCTTGAGTCTGTCTGTCAATGTCAATAATACCATGTCCTCACGCATCGGAATGCCCGATTCCTGCGCCAGTTCATTGGCTACATAACCTTGATTCTGCACATAATCAAACACTACCAATTTAACATTCTTATCAAGAATATAATCTTCGATGATTTCTTCAAGAGTTTTTGTTGTAAAATCTGGGTTGTCTACAACGTGTATACAACTCATTTCCAAAATCTCACACGCCTTATTAACACGCTCCTCCTCATCGTGCATGTACATACCATCAAGAATCTTTTGCCTTGGCACAGCAGAAATCCACGAAATGAACATAACATCAAGTTCTTCGCGCAAATCCATTTCTGTATTAATAAACAATACAGCACCTACATATGATTTGTTTTTTACATACTTTTTCTTTGTCGTGTCGTAATAATACGGAACGCCACTCATGCAAGCATCGCCAATAGATAGCGTGGTCTTGCCGCTACCTGACGCTCCTGACCTTAGCGTAAGCCCCATAATACCACGATATATATCATTGAGATATGGAGATTGAAACGACAATCCCAACATTGGTGATTCTTTGAATTGCTCTTTTGTAAATTCAAAATCATCGCCAGCCTTGTAATGCTCTATATTTTCAGTAGAAACAAAGTGCCGTTTGATTTCCAGTCGTTTGGATTCAAAATAATTATCTATGTCTCTGACTGTTAGTTTGTTTAATTTTTCTCTTTGTGAAGATTCATCTTTAGATTCATCATACAATTCGGTAATATTAAATCCAGCCGCCTTGTACTCTCTTAACATGGCGAACTTCCGCACCACATCATAATGATATTGAACGTTCTCGCTATTAGCAATCTGTTTAATTTCTGTAATAAATGACATAAAATCATATTGTTTACAGATTTCATATTGCTTTGGATAGTTGCGCAAGAACGTGTCAACAATTACTTCGTCAATCTCTGTTGCACCAGATACAACAAGATTGTACATTACACGATATAAAATATTATGGAAGGTGGCATCATCACACCCCTTGCATCTAAAATCATTCTCGCCTATTTTATATTTATCTGATAGCATGAGATTGGGTTTATTTGCAAACGCGCCAATCAGCATCATGCTATCGTCAATAGAATATAGCATCGCACCACCTACCTATTAAAGTTCTAACATTTTTCTGCGCCGAACGGTGTTGCCACCCTTAACAATACGCTCTTTTTTATCCTCCTGTTTAACCACGGATTTTAACTTGCGTTTTTCCTCATAATACTCTTTGAGTTGGTTATACTTGTCGGGCAGAATCTGTCCCAACCCATACTCATCTTTCCATGGTTGCTCTAATGTTTCAACGTACCATCTGGCAGTCAAGAACATCCCCTTGTATTTAAACCCATACTCTTTATGATAATGTTCGGCTTGCTTACGAATCATCATGTACTTTGAATTGTCCTTATATTCTGGACTGTAAAGCGACCAAACATAATCTAAGAATAATTCTAACTCCCCTTCATCTGTATGATAATATTGACGGTAGCAATCTTCGTTGCAGAAATACACACGTTCTTTTTTGGAGAACGCTTGTTCTTTGTTGATTTTCTTTTTACAATTTCTGCAAGTAACCTTACTCATTTTGATTTAATCCCCTCAATAGAATCAATAAATAATTCGTGTTCAGCCAACGCTGTATTGATTACGTCTTGTGATATACATGGTTGTAATTGGTTAATACCATTGCACGTTAGTGGCGGTAAGTCATAAGAACTATATGGATTAGTTGTTATATCTAAACTAACTAAATGATTGTCAAAATCAGATTCGTCTGTTTGAGTTACAATCTCCAAAAAGTTATGATAGTTGTTGGTAATTATTAACAATTTAAATTTGTCACGCTCATAACCCAACGGCACACCCTCAATATCAAAAGTAATATATTCTTTATCTTTATTGGCGGCAGAAATATACTCAACTCTAACCGAGTTATTATTCAACAACTTACCAATAATATACACTTTATTAGCAACATTGTTAAATACTTGTGACATAACGCCCCGTGCATCTACAACACAAGTTATATAGGCGCTTAATGATTCAAGTCTTTTCACATTCTGATAGAACTCTGTATTGTTGTTTGTAAAATTGCCATAGATTCTTAGAAATGTATCATGGACTTTGACGGCTCCATAATATGCCACATTCACAGTTTGTGCGTTGCGTTTAGTAAGATTAATGGTAAGTTCGGTCAGTGTCCCCACCAACCGAACTTCATTCTTACATACTTTTGCCGCTTCGTCTATTGTGTTCAACATAGTTTAGAATGGAATTTCATCTGAATCATCATCGGCTGTTGCAAACACTTCATCTGGTACTGGCGGTGGTGCGGTCTGAGTAGGCGCAGAACCATTTGTGGCAAATGGATTTGCTGGTTTGGTTGTGGTTGCCTGTTCCAGTTTCTTAAACTCTGGCACATTAAAGTCGCCATCCTTGATTGCCTGTACACTATGACGTTCGGCAACATAGGTTCTAACCTTAATTTTTGGCGCACCATTCTTGTCTCTACCCTCATATTCCTCTTCCGCAATGACAAAACCAATCTTCAGTCCAACCATCTTGGATTCATCGCTATCAAACTTGTACTTGGAATTAGAGGATTCAAGCGCAGTTACAAAGCCCTTGAAAAATGGCAGTGACGCTTCCTTGTAACTGACTACAGTAGACGGATAATCAAAGTCACGTTCCTTCTTGCGCTTCGTATACATACCTACAAACTCTTCCTGTTCGGGGCTGAGTGCCTCTGCAATGTCATAAAATACTTTCAGATATTCCTTATCGGGGACATCTTCAACTGCCATAATCTGACAGATAAATCCACCTACGGGATTCTTAAAACGGGTAAATTCTCGGATATCGTCGAGGTTAATCTTTTTCATGTGTTTCTCCTTTTGTTTTTAATTATATTTATTATTCACTCTTTTTAGTTTTTGTCTTGGGCTTTTCGTCAACCAGCGGCGGCATCTCATAATACTCACGAATAATAGTATCTACCGCCTTAAGGTCATTGTCAATCACATCATTCTCAAACATTCCCATAGGGCTTTTTGCTGTTGAGATGTTATCATCTCTGGTAATGAATTTGTATCCATCCTCCGTCTGCATTGCCCTAAGCACAATAGTGAACAAACCTTCAAGTTTCAACTGCTGGTCAATCATTTTGCCAATAGTTTTTGCTTTAATCTTATGCATCTCTGGGTCATCTTCGGTGTGCATTGTAATATAAACAATTACATCGTCTGGAACCTGTGTTGCAATAAACTGCAACATATCTACGAACTTCTTTGCCATATCTGTAAACTTACTAAAGCCTGTTTCATTGGCTCTGGCAAAAGATTCAAAGACCATCAAATATCCTGCGTCATCAATAATGTATGCGCGCTTGGTAGGATTTGCCAAATGCTTTGCAATATCGTCATACGAAGCATTATCAATCTTAGCCACCTTGCCTTTATAGGGAAGGTCTTTGTTGGTAACATTGAAGATGCTCACCTCATTCGCCTTGAAATTTCTGAACGATGTAGACTTGCCGCTTCCGCTATCACCCATAATAAGAACAAATTTCGCCATAAATCCTTACTCCTTTTCTTTGTTTGTTTTAAAAAATTCATTATAAATACTGTCTCCGATTTTCTTTACGGATTCATGATTATCAATTCTGTTTTCGTAGACATACATAGCATAATCATCAACGTCCTTAAATGCCGCCTTGTCATGCTCAACTCTACGCATTGCGTCTGCCCAACTATCGCCACGCCTAATCATGTTTTCAACTCTGTCCAATCCATCAGCCTTGATGTATACAACATACGGCACACGCTTACCCTTATAATATTTAAGCAATGTTTTAACGCCATCCATATCAATTACATACAAATCAGACTCATCGACTTGCTGAACACTGGCACAATACTCATAGCCATCAAACCTCGTATAAGCAACCGCGTCTTTTGTTACCGTATTAAATTCCGTCTGTAACACAAACGTATGGCTGGTATCGTTCTCGTTTCTCTTTGGTCTTGTCGTATAAGACTTAAGTTCTTTCAGCCCATATGTTTCTGATAGGTAATTACAAATTGTAGACTTACCACTTCCGCTTTCGCCTACAATTAATACAATCGGTTTCCCTTCCATGCCACCATCCTTTCTATAGACACAAACCACAACGCCCTATATATAACTTATCTTCCAACATATCGCAAATCTGATTGTATTCATCCAGCGTAATGTTATATTCGTCTAACATCCCATCAATCGGTCTGTCATAATATGGAATAAATCTGCGATTCTGACATACATACGCATCGTCCACATTTACTGGAATACTACTATCCTCACTATATCCAAAATCATCAACGTATGCTTTCTTGCCATTAATCGTAAACACATTTACTTCACAAGGAAGATGTGCAAATGTTTCAATCCTTATATCCATTTAAAACACCTCGATTTCCATTGTCTCTCTCACAACCTGTTCTGCGTTTCTAATTTTAGCATATCTGGTTGTTACACTAATATCACTATGACCCATGCAAAGTTGAATACGTTCCAAAGACACACCATTGTCGAGCATACTGGTTGCCCACAGATGGCGCAAAGAATGATTGTGAATATTCTTTTTAATGCCAGCCTTCTTAGCAAGTCGCTTTAATGTTCTGTTAATGCTGTTTGGAAACATGGGAGAACAACCATTGCTTACGAACAGATTATCAATGCCATCCTTTCTTGTTTTCAGATAGGTTGTCAAATAACCCATAGTTTTGTCGTTAATATGAACCATTCTACGCTTGTTGCCCTTGCCAACGATTGTAATATCATGTCCATGGACATCGTTGATTTTAATGTTGATAAGTTCAGAAATTCTCATGCCCGTAGACGCAAGGGTCGCTACGATTGCCTTGTCTCTGGGGTTGGTTGCGCAATTAATGATTCTGCGAACCTCATCGGCAGTCAATGTCGGCTCTTCTTTGTTCAACACCTTGGGCGCACGCAGTTTCTTACTGGGGTCTTTAGCGACAATATCCATATCAACAAGGAACTGGTAGTAACGCTTTACAGAACCAATACGTCTTGCAATGGTCGCGGTCGAACGCCCCTCGTTAATCATAGATGTTTTCCATGCAAGCAAATCCGCAAGTTCGATTTCGGTTTCATTTTTCCCAACATAGTCTAACATATTCTTAATGTCAGTACGATAGTTTACTTTAGTATTCTCATTGTTGAGTGTTCCAATATACATATCCAACGTAGTCATTTTGTACCTCCAATCAACTCTCATGTCATTTGTTGATACTATTATACCATTTATCTTAATGTTTGTCAAGCAAAATCGCATCTTTTTCTGCATATTTTTTATTGGTTTCTTCAACATGGTATACTTTGAGCCACGGATATGTTTCTTCGAATCTCTTTTTGGCTTCGCGTTTGTTTGCGGCGCGTACCAGATATGTTGGTTTGTTAGGATTCTTTGGTCTGTAATCCGCTGTTATAATATAGAATGATTTTTGTTCCATTGTTCCTCCAACCTTGCAGTACACTCATTGTATTTCTTTTGGTATTCGCGCATATAAATTTTCATTTCTTGATTGGTAATGAATAAAGTTATGAATATAACTCCAACCCATAATAGCATCAGACAAAACACTATAAAATCACACATATTACACTCCTTATATATCTGCTATCTCTCCTTCTCAAAATAATATGGTATCCCAGCCCTAAACGGATATATTGTAAATGTATCATCACCCCAATCATACACAGCATGTTTGCCATGACGCTTCCTAAAATAAACTGCGTCTCCAACGCTGTGATGAAACATCATCTCAATATGTGGGCACCAATCTGCCATATCCAAAGACACCAATGTCATTTTATACATCTTGCTCGTTTCTTCAACCGCCACCTTGGTGCCTAATCCAAATATATATTCTCCGTTGAGCATTTCATATCTCCATTCTGTTTTCGTTCTTCAAATTTATCGCAATCATCTCCTGCTGGACAACCGCGCGGCTTACCAGTTAGGTACATATAATCGCACGATGTAGTAGTATACATTACAATGCCACCATATGTACAAGCCTTACATCGTTCTGTGCATAGCATCTTACATTCTTACTCCTTTATATATTTATTTAAAAATTCTGTCAGTTTATCCAATCTTTTATTGTACATCTGCCAATCTTTTGTGGGGGTTAAAGTACGTTGCCAATAAAATGGATGCGTACTTTCATATGTGTCGATATAGTTATAGAATACATCTGCGTCTCTGATTTTCTTAATGGTATCCAAAACTTCTCGTTTAATCTCATGTTTATGTGATGAAATAGCAATGACTTTGCGTACCAAAAGTCTGATGTCATTAATATTATGATTCATAACGAAAGATAATAAGTCGACATTCATTTCACCATTTGGGTATTTAATGTTTATTTGTTTTCCCATTCCGCTTCCTCATTTTCTTTTACGAGTGATAAATATCTATTCTTCACTCGTCTTATCTCTCTTTTGTTACACATTAACACCCATGATGTTTTGTCATCGCCGCCAACAAATATACATGGCAGTCTAAGGTCTGGGTCTTGTGGCTTATAATACCACATTGGTTCGCCAAACATAATCATTTTGCATTCTCCTTTATCCATTTACAATAATTATCCCATTCGCCAATCTTATGAATATATTGATTTGCTTTGAGCATTTCTTTTCTCATTTCTGAACGAAAATTTTCTGGCATGAATTTCTTAATAAATTCATCTTGCAGTCTACCAATCTGCAATCCTGTTAATTCACCCTTTGCCTTCTTGTATTTATCCATATCCTTTTTAGGAATAGTATAGGGGGCTTTGGGCAGATTCCTTGTGCTGAATGGTGACATACTTGCGCCAGCCGTTTTTAATTTTACAATTGGTGCCAACGTATCCAAATGTTTAGCATCGAATGTAAACCATACCTCTGCGCTCAGCACATCAACCTCATTCGCATAACCATTTTTAATTAGTTCATTTGCAATTTTATCAACAGATTTCTTGCCATGGTCGCCAATAGTGGTATCATAATATGATTTCAAAATATTGTTTCCCAATTGCAATTTTGGAATATAACATGCAAGTTCGCTACCATATCCATGTTTGATTTCAATTCCGTTTCTGCCACTCAGATAAAAATCTGCAAAATCATTATCCAAATTGCCATCTGCGTCACGAATAAAATCGTTAGTGCTAAGGTCATAATGCGCTCTGATTCTGTATTTTCCTTTATATTTATTTAGATATAAATCCATTGCTACCTCCTTGCCCTTAATGTACCATCATTATATCATACATGCGTATGGTTGTCAACTATTTTTTTAGTGGGGGTGGTTATCCAATTCGCTATGGCAACTGAAAATAAAATTTAACAAAACGATTTCAAATTTCAATTTTGTGGAGGGTGGTTATCCAATCGAGCGCTCCCACCACAGAATAAAAAAAACAAGTTTTCGATTTCGATTTTTAATTTTCTCCATCACCCATGATGTATATATTATATCACATAATATTTATGGAGTCAATATGTAAATTGTTTATTATGTAACATAATAAATATTGGTGCAAAATTTCATTTATTAATATATGTTACATTAAATCACAATCGCCTTTGTTATTTTATTTATATATCGGAGCATGATACTTATTTACACAATGATTTTTACATTATATTATGCTCCCACATTGAATCATTCATGCTCCCAATCATATTCTTTGAAACTTTTCCTGTAAATACTTATGCTCCCGATTCCAAATCATTATATATTGCCATGCTCCCATACATTTTTATTATAATTATTACAAATAAAAACGCCGCACGCGCTTTGTTTGGCATACGGCACTAAGCAAAATCCATGCTCCTGTTGATTAAAATGACTCAACAACCAAAATAAACTTTAAATAACTTTTTTCATTAAACCAACAGAAGCGTTATATGAAGCGTTTGTGCTTTGATAATAAAAATAAAAAGAATAATTTTTACACACAACGCATACAATCTTTTTTTTTATTTTTTTCAAATCATTTTTTTCTTTTTCTTTTTTTAAATTTTATTTTTCAAACATCGCAATTCTTTTTTTGTTACACGCATCTCTGTGGGGAAATTTTTTACGCGCTTTCTTGATTTTTTTTACGCGCACCCACACGCGTATACCTCGCGTTTTTTGCCCCGCACTTTAAAAACACGCGCTTTACCTCCTCCTTGCCCTTTTCGAATTGTCAGACAATTCAGACGATTTAGAATTTTCAGACAATTCACACTTCTCCCGTACAATTCTGAATTTTCAGAACATTCCAAAATGTATATTTATACATTTCCAGATTCTACCACCAGCAAATTGTCAGAATATTCATAATATTCTTAAATTAAATTCTTGCAGGGGCGGTGTGGCTCCGTGAGAGTTCCAATTATCTCAAAGATGTACATTCATAAATCCAATTATTTATGAATGGCGTGTTATTTAATTTACACCTATATTATACTACTTATAACCTTGCTTGTCAACCCTTTTTCCAGAATTTTTTCTGTAATTTTTTACCATACATTTTTCCTTTACAAAATTAGCGTTCACTTCATTATAACATAAAATAAAATCATTGTCAACAGGCAAATGTAAATTTCTTTTTGTCAATTTTTTACTGTAAGTATGTACCATACCATAATTATCAGAAAATTCTGAAACTAAATTTTTGCAGGGGAGGTGTAGCCCCGACTTTCGTTTACTTCCTTATACCTTGGTTCTGTTCAGTTGGGTCGCATGTTTCCTTTGTTTTATTGTATCTTAATTATACATGATTATATCGTGTTTGTCAATACCCAAAATAAAAAAATCTCAATTAATTTTGTGGCTTTACATTTTACCATAAACACCATATTGTCCTACAAGGCTCTATTTTGCGTTCTGGCGGTCTTTTGTGCCTAATGGATACACAATATTACATGGTATATAAAAGGCGCTCAGGACGCCAATTAGAGCTTCCAATAAATGGTAAATACTGTATACATGGCTGGCAATAAAAAAAAAGAATGGCGGTTCGCCATTCTACATTCTTTCCACAATAGGAATGTATCCTGTAATGCTACAATACCATTCAACAAATCTTTCGACCTTTTCAAGTGTATAATCTACTTCAAATTCACTAACGATTCCTCTGTTGTAAACATAATCCTCTGCTGTTCTATAATATTTAATTCTATACATTCCGTACCTCCTATTGGTTTGTTTGTTTTATCTTGTCTTAATATTATCACAAATCAATACCATTGTCAACAGTTTTTTGCAAAATAAAAATAAAAATATTTTTTCAAAACTACTTGACAAATTCGAAAAAATAGTTTATAATGAATAGGGGTAGTTCGTAGTCCTAAAAAAAAGCGTGCAAGAAAAAATGGGCTTTCGCCCACTCTTTTAATCTCTTACCACACTTTCCACCATTGTCCAGCCACCCTGTTCATAATCCCTATCAAACTTTCCAATAGTGATTTCAGTTTTCAGAAAATGCGGTCTATCATTCTCAATATACATCATCATTGCGGGAACAGTTACGGAGACTACCGCATGTTCTGCATTCAGATATTCCTTAATCTTAATGCAATTATCCAGTACATAATCCTCTCCCCAATCACAAAATGCAATATGGTGCTCACGAATAAAGTTTGCCATCTGATGAAGTGTTGCGAATGTTCTCATGTTGTACCTCCTATTGGTATTGTGTGCTCTTGTTTTACTGTGCCTTTATTATAACAAAAGAAAAGCACTTTTGTCAAGTGCTTTTCCGAAAATAATTCAAATTATTTTTCGATTCTAACTATACATCTGCAATATGTATTATCCTTTGTTTTGGTTTTCTTTGTACTTAATACTTCGCCATTACGTTCCTTCCAATATTCCTTTATTCTATCTCTAACAATTCTATATGATTCATTCTTGTTAGTGCTATAACCATCTGCAATATAGTTGTATTCTCTGATGATAACCATGCTACGCCTCCTGTATAACTTTCCATGCGTTTGGATAATTTTCTTTAACGACTTTCTTGAATAGTGTTGTAATATGGTTATCATTACAATTATATTCATCATACCATTTGCAAATAATGTCTGGTTTGAATGTCGCATATTTTACATCGTTAGCAATTCTTACGGTCAAATCTTTATAGTTGCCTCTTGCTTTAACATTGTAGATATATCCAATAAGATTCTGTTCACTAATGTTGCGCACGACTTTGTTAGCAACATCGTTATACAAATTATCAAGTTTCATTTTGTACCTCCTATATTGTACTTCCTTCAACGTACTTGTATTATAGCATATCACAATACCAATGTCAACACCTATTTTCAAAATATTTTCTACCATACCATTCAACACCATATCGCCACAAACACACCTAATAAAGCCATATATCCATTTTTACATCACAATGATATAAAGTATCATACGCATAATAAAACATGCTCAAAACGCAAATCTGGGCTTCCACAAATTTCCAATAAAAAAGTAGTTGACATATTGACATAAGTGTGATAATATGTTATTGGGGAAGAGTGGCTTTTAAAAAATAATAAAATAAAAAAAGAACGTGTGTTTACACGTTCTCTTGTCTTGCTAAAATTCTCCCTTCCATATAATATTCATATTCATTGAATGCTGATGTTGGTGCTTTTGCCGCAATTCTCCCGAGCGGTTCGCCATTCATAAACAGAAAACCATCACTGACTTTTGCGTCCATTTTGATATTAACAGGTTTACCAATACGCCATTTTGAAATAAGTCTAATCGCCTCCTTCATACCGTCAATATCCAGCATATTGTTTTCAACCTGTGGGAATACATTTGCGTTTGCAAAGACAATAAGTTCCTTCCTGTTCATAATGTACCTCCATTATCTTTTTCAATCTGAATATCTACGATTGATTTATTTAGCCTTGCCTTTTTGCACGCCTGTTCAACACTTTCGGCTCTTACTCTTTTAGTCTTATATGTGTTACCGACTACATAATCAATAATATATGTTTTCATTTCAACCTCCTATGTTGTTGCCCTTAACGTGATTATATAATATCACATCTTGCCGTCTATGTCAATACCATTTTTCAATTTAATTTCACAATAATTTCATCTGGGCGCATTCTTAACGCTACTTTAAATAACTTAAGAATATCCACAAAATTATCATACTTAATGTATATCCTGTTTTCGTTTGTCTTGCCGATATGTTCTTTATTCGTGATAATAACTTTGCGCATAATACCCTCCACGACGTTCTATTTTGAGTTTTAAGCGACTTTTATATACTTGTTGATATTCTGTATCATGCTGATATAAAAGTCGCTTAAATCGCTTGTTTTATCTGTTAGCGCTTGCCACACTTGCAAGTCTTGGATTTACTGTCCAAATTTGCATATTACTTTCCTCTGGAATAAACTGGAAATTGCCGCCACAAACACCACACTTATAATGCTGATAATACTTTACAAATTTGCTCATTCTTTCCCTACGGATAATCTGACCACATCCAGCACATTTGAACACATAGTTGCTTTTCTTTGTGGCACGTTCAACCTCCATTTTCTTTTCAAGCCCATCACTAAACTTATTATAATCACTTGTTCTCGTGATACAATAACCAAACTCTTGTTCCACAATCTTGCCTAAAGACTTCCATTTCTTGCCATGGTTCATACATCCTTCAACGGTGTGCAGAATTTCATGGATAATAGTTTCCATAACCGCTTTATCGTCAATATCATCATCGAGAATAAACTTTGAAATATTAATGGTGTATGTTCCCATTACTCTATTGTATCGGCACTGACCAAAGCGACTTTTGGCTCTTGTATTGATTGATACATCTACAATGTTACCGTATTCAATACCGCAAGCCTCTACTACTTCCAGTCCATAATTGAACATTTCCATTAAGTTCTTCATTGCGTACCTCCTATATTGCACCACATCTTTGTTTGTACCCTTATTATATCACATTGCACTTGTTTGTCAAGTGATTTTCAAAAGAAAAATAAAATAAATTATTTTGTTAAAACTACTTGACAAGCGGTAAAATATATGCTATCATGAAGAGGGAAAGTGTAAAGTGTAAAAAAAAAAAATAAAAGGCGGTTTTG
>Ga0256405_10007815_pt1 | contig 15755 bp, 23 predicted proteins | sample RumenRJG_02DNA_FD_189096 | JGI IMG/M metagenome (GOLD analysis project Ga0256405, IMG submission 189096) | Bovine rumen microbial communities from Lethbridge, Alberta, Canada - RJG_02 | ecosystem: Host-associated > Mammals > Digestive system > Stomach > Rumen | place: Canada: Alberta... | reverse complement strand
ATACCACAATATGGAACAGCATCAAAGATCCTGCCGTGTTTTCTGGCATTTTCTTTGATGCTGCGGAGATATTCAATTTGATGGAATCGGCTGCTTACTCGAGCCAGCCAATCTGACGGATAACAGTACGGTGGTGTGAGAGGGGGAAGCAATTTCCCCCTACTCGATTATCTTTTATTATCTCAGACATCAGCCCAGGATTTCTTTCACTTTCTCTGCCATAGCAAGCCCCAGGGCTCTGTGAGACTCGGCGGGGAAGTGGACGCAGTCGATCGGTGAGGCGGAAGCATAGTCGCCGACATTGAGATAATACACGCCGTTTTCTTCGGCCATGATTCTGTACTTTTCAGCCAGACGGCAGGAGTCCTCATAATAAGGAATCCCGAACATGCGGTCATAGTCCGGATGAACCGGGGCAGGCGCCGCAATCAGGATCTTCTCTCCGTTCGGAAAAACAGGAGTCCCCAGATCCGGAACGGCCTGCAGCATCCGTGTCCTTCGGATCAGCCCGGCCGCACTGTTCGTGGAAAACGTGGAATCGACAACGGTCAGATCATTGATGCCGAGCGCAATGATCAGAAGATCAAGCGGCTTCTGGGACAGCAGGGCAAAGGGGAGGGCGGCCTGTCCGTTCCGGCATTCATTCCAGGGAAAATCGAAGCCTGTGGTGCGCCCGCTCAGCCCGTCCTCCAGAACATGATAGTTCTCCCCGAGCGCCTGAGCCATGACCCCCGGCCAGCGGACATCGGGTGCATATCGAAGGCCTGTACCGGGCGTATAGCCCCATGTGTTGGAATCACCGAAACACAAAATCTCTTTTCGCATTGTTATCTTCCCTCCTTGGCCTCATTGCTGGAAACCGGCAGCATTATATCATGTATCAGCATACAGGACAACAGAAAAACGTTCTGGAATGCCCGGACGATACGCGACGGGATTCATACATGTCGCGGCGGTGCCAGGCGTTCAGTATCTACTCTTCGGCTTTTACAGAATCGCCAGAAAGCCCGTAAACTCGGGCTTTTTTGGCACTCGACCTCACAAATGTAAAGAAGTATTGCGCTTCACCCAACTAAAGTTTTATTAAAAAATGCAGAAACGGCCTGTATTTTTACCCCGGGGGTAAACTTTTCGGGCTTCTTCGAATGGTGGGGTAAACATGACAAGAGCGGCAGATCGGATCGGCTAAAAAGCCTGTCTGGTCTGCCGCTTTTTTATGGTCCTCAATTCGTGGCTCTGCGCGAAGCACATTTGTCCCGGATACAATGCCGGAGCTTATCAGAGGCCGAGGCTCGTAACATATGAGTGCATTATTCCAAAAAGCAAGCTTTCAAGCGGATATAGGTACAGACAAGCCAGAAATGACGGGCAAATTGTAGAGGCAGCGCTCCCTGTTGGACAGCAGCCTTGGAAAAAGGGAACTGTCGCAAGCCATCTTAAGCACACCGACCGCTCCGTTTACCTGTCGTGCTGGTTGATGCCTACGCGAAGATTGTCCAACGCAGAAGTGGCTCGTATGTACCAAGAGATTCTTGATCGTGAATCCTTTTTTATTGCAATTCCAGAGAATCGTAGTATAATTATCTTATCAATTGAATTGCTTTTCAGAGTATGGAAAGTAGCCCCCTCCAAATAGTCTGAAAATGTTGCTCATGTATTTGAGCAATTGGAAGGCAGCGCGCTGCCGGTAACCTTAATTATCTTTCCTAAGCTGATATATTTCTACGGTCGGTGGCTCCGTAAAATGGTCCGTGGCGATCACTGCAGGGTGAACATTATTTGCTCATGCGAGAAAGATAACTAAGGTTTCTGTATAATCGTAAACCATTGCTTTGCCAGCGTTTACGAAGTTTAACGATTACCCACATTTTGTCAATATCGCAATCTTTAGCCATAAAAGGTAGGTAATTTTGATAGAATTACCTGCCTTTTTCTTTTACTTGAAAATGTTCTGAGACCTTCGAAATCCGGCTATTTCAGAACATTTTTACTATAAATATCGAAAGATGGCGTGAAAGCTCCTAACTGCGACATTACAAGCCGTTGCTATTAGGTTTGCCTGAATTGTTGGAGCTGTTCGAAGTGTCAAGTGTCCCTTGCTTAACCATTTCATCAAGGATTGCTTGCTCATCTCTTGATTCATATATAATCAATACAGTAAGACAAATACTTCCTGAGCCGGCGTAGGTACCGCCAATATGTGTCTCTAAGCGGATTTCGGCATTATTGCTGAAATCGTCCCAAACAACGCACGAAGCCAAATGGTCAGCACAAGCATCGATTGTCTCTACTGTATAAGTATTGCTTTTGCTGGGCTTACCATACAGTGCTGTCAGTTTATTGATTAGGTCTGTGTTTATATCAGTTGCTTCGTTATATAGCATAATCAATTTGCTTGGGGAGACATACTGCTGTTTGCAAGTGAACGATTTTCTAATCTCATAAAACCCTTTTGTAAACACTGTGTTTTCCATAGAGCTATCGGTCAAATCATGGTTTCTGAAAAACAGATGAACCCAGCAGTCATATCCAGCAATCTTCTCTCTTGCTTGAGAATCAGAAGTTCTTCCAAAAGGCTCTTCTTGGTTAAACCAATCAATTTGACTCATACTCGAACGAGCATACCCATCAGGGAGTCCGTATTCATTGATCTTAATTCCTACTTCATTGGCATACAGAGACAGTGTCTCATAAAATGTGCCGCCAAACGGAACCCCACGAAATAGAAGCAGAAACGCAAATAGATACTTCGAGATATACAGCATGTCATATCCCTCGCCTGCACTTAAGCCTGCAATCAAACCAGAACCAATTGGGCAACTGCTTGATGATTTGATTGTCCCTTGCAAAGATAAATTCATTCTTTGCAAGGATTGTGGCGAAAAGATCCCCTTCTCCGCAGAAAAGCAGAAAGAATTCTCCGTGAAAGGATGGGGCCCTCCAAAGAGATGCAAACGTTGTAAAACCAAGCGAGAAATTGGATATCTCATGCGAGCAGCCTGCTAGAAGAGGTGTTGATATGGAAGTATTATACACAACCGGCAACTCCTCCAGATTCGCTTCAAGTGGTAAACCTCATATTCGCAAGTGCATCGATGGATCAATCACTGGTTGTGGTAACTGTGTAGGATATTGTAAATTTTGGGATCACCCAGGTTACTTGACCAAAGAACTCCGGAAAGAGCATGATTGCATTAAGAAAGACTGCAGATACTATGAGCCAAAACAAAAGCCAAATACACCTATATCCCCCTTCGCTGTACTGGCAGCAATAATCAAATAAGGAGATAAACAATGCAACTTACGCAAGAATTGACAGATAACCGCTTGAAAAAATGCGATGATTCTGAGTATCCATACAGGTAAATTCATATTGCTCTCCGCGATTCTGTATGTGAGTTATCCCACATTGCAAATTTCCTATAATATCTATTTTCGTTAAGGCCGGGCAGTATTTTTAGAGATTAATTTCCCGATCCATGTCCGACCGACCTTCATCGCACCTTTCGGGCAGAACTCCTGGCAGCAGAAACAGTGGATGCAGATGCTGCGATTGATCTGGGGCTTGCCGCGTTTCATCGTGATCGCCTTGGCAGGACAGGTCTGTGCGCATTTGCCGCAGCCGACGCAAGAGGAACTGTCCAGCTTCGGGAACGGGGTCATGATCCGCCCTGCGATAAAGTCGGCGAGCTTGCCGGGCAGGCCGTCTCCGAGCACATGGAAGAACACGTCGGACTGCGCGGGGACCGTTTTGAAATCTAGCACTGTGAACTGGTTCGGGTCTCCGTACACGGCAATGGAAGAAAGGTCATCCGGTAGGAGCCCACGTTTTCTCGCGGCCTGTAGCGTAGGGATTTGCTCCGGGCTTAGGCCGATTAGCCCGGATGCGATGGCATCCAGCATGTGGCCGTTTTTGGCGGCGATCAGGCAGCCGATCGGACGGGGCGTACCCATCGTCGGGCCGTTGCCCTCCATGCCAACAATCGCGTCACAGATACAGAGCCGAGGCGCGGAGTATTCGTACAGATCGACCAGCACGTTGGCGAAATCCTCAGGCCGCGGGAACATGTAATGAAACTCCGGCTTTTTTGCGCCGGGGATCGAGCCGAAGAAGTTTTTGATCGCGCAAGTCATGCCCATCATTCCGTGTGTCTTCAACTTGCAGAGGTCAATGATGGCGTCTGCCTTGCCGAGGTAGGCCGTGTAGGGAAAGCGTTTTGCTTTCGCGGCCTCCGGATACTCCACCTCTTGTACGGAGAAGTCATCATTCAGCTTTGCACCGAGTTTTTCCGCCTGCCGCATGCCACAGACGTCGTAGACCACGCGCAGGTAAGCGGCCGAATAGATCCCTCCCGGCCCGTCGCCGATCACGACTTCCGCACCGAGCTCCCGGAGAAGCTTCACGAGGGCGCAAACGACGGACGGGTGCACGGTTGCTGCGGTATCCGGCTTCATGGCAGTCACCAGATTCACTTTGACGGCGACACGCATCCCGGGTTTGACGAACGAAAGCCCGTCGATCTCCTCAAGCGCTTCCCGCAGCGCCACCTCGACGGCTGAGGCCTCATAGTGATCGCAGGCGGCCAGCGCTACGTCGTAAAGTCCATTTTGAATCAACTCACAGTCCCCCCGTGTTCCTGTTTCTTTTCACTGACCAGGCCGAGCAGCATAGTCCCAGCAGCCAGCATCATGGCAATAATGTTATTATATGGATAGGTTTCTTCATTGCTTTATTACCTCTTTAATTGGGACACAAGAATACGGATGTTCATTCTTTCTGATTGGCATAATTCTGTAATCCGCCAATTACAAGAGGAAGACTGCTAACGTAGAAACTCAATTGGAAAAGCCAGAGTTCGGTATATTTGCGGTAAACTGCTTCCAGCATTTCTGGCGTGTTGCCGATTCTGACAATTTCACTATCCAGATCCCTTAGCTCCTGTAAATAATCCCGGAGGTAATCTATCGCATCCTTCAAAGAATAACGTGTGTCACCAATCTCACATGTGTCTTTGCCAGTTTCAAGGTTGCTTATGATGAGCTCTAAGGTCTGACATTCGTTACTTAATCCAATACGCCCCATATTCATTGCTCCTCAATAACAGATGCTATTTACCAGTCGTCATCAAAGATTGCCGAAAGACCTTCTGCCTCATCTACCCATGATGGATCATATTTTGCTTTTTTCATTGATGCACCACAGGATGGACATGTTCTATATGGTTTCTCACAGGAACGCTTGCACGAGGAGCAGATGTATTCATCAGAGCGGAAGAGATGAGTTTTCTGAGTCCAATAGGCAGACTTCATGCTTGTTCACCCATTTTCTCTATCAGATCATGTAGGCTCTTATCATGTTGCGCCTGCGTGATTGCGCCGTGCTGCAAGAATGTATCAAGCAGTTCTTTCTGCTGAAGAAAGAGCTGATGGTCTTTCTCTTCATAGGAGAGTGACGACCATTCTTCATTTACAGTTTCTATTTTAATCGTTCCTCATAGGGGTGAATAATCCAGTTAAACTGGTAGTTGTCGAGATGACTATAAAAGCTTTTCCATTCCCGCTGCCAACTGAGCGGGTTTCCGTCTTGAATTGATTACGTGCCGCATAGCCATAACCGGGTGGTGGAATATCATCCGGGGACCGGAAAAACGCATGACCTGCCGTATTCTGTCCCGCATCTCCGGTTTGTAGCAGTGAACTCTGCAACTGGAACAGAAGGTCTTGTTTTCCATAAATGGGCACTTGTCACTTCGCTCGCGGGCATATTCTGCTAGGGCCGTACACTCCGGACAGAGACCGGTTTTCGTGCCATGCCGTTTTTTACAGTAAAGACGAATCATCAGAGTGACGACTGCTTTTTCATTTTCACGTTTTTGATTAATGTTTTTTGTCATCAATTTCAACCTCTGTTTGGCGTAATGTCAATTCTTCAACAATGACAAATCCCGATCTGTTTCACATTTTCATATCAGTTGCAGCTGCCCAGTGATGCACCGATACTGTACGTTTCAGGGAATTCTTCTTCACTCCAGGTACCATAGTATTCCATTACACAATTATCACTTTCACAGGTCAGAAAAGTGTAATGCGCTCCATTGGCAGATTCTGCCTGTACCTTGAATATCCCAGGAGCGGTTTCTTCGAGATGTATGATTCTGTCGGAATGATCCGGAGCAAACGCTCCGTTTTTCATATGTCCATAAATGATCTCACTGTTTGTGAATTGCACATAGTATTCCGGCTGAAGTGTCCCGTAGTATTCATAACCCATCGATGCCGTCTGCCACATTCCCGGAATCATATTTGCAGATGACCCAGTTGCTGTCTTCTGGATTTTGTCGCAACCGGTTAGCGCAGTCATAAGTAACAGCGCCGATACAATCATCATAAATGAGATTTGAATTGTATTTTTCTTCATGAGCAGCCTCTTCACTAATACCGATTTACATCTATGTCGCCGTAAAACATATTATACCAGCGTACCGCCGAGTTTCCAATACCGGCGGTATTTATTTTGCCATTTTAAAAGGAGATGGTTTCCTATGAGCATCTTTTCCGGACTGTTCCATTCAAGGGATACTCCCCAAAACGCTACTGTGGGCTCCAGATACGCTTTCTATATGGGCGGCTCTTCCGCAGGGAAATCTGTGACCGAGCGCAGTGCAATGCAGATGACGGCAGTCTATGCCTGCGTGCGCATTTTGTCAGAGTCCATTGCTGGCCTGCCGCTGCATCTTTATATTCTCTGCAATCCTTGATTTTGACATCGAGATTCTGCAGCAAAAGTATAACGAAGGTAATATTCGAGAGATGGACAACAGCGACTGACTACGCTAATTATCATGATGAAAGTGCTTTGCCTTAAAAAGAATGAATTGAAGTTATTTGATCGTGACTTCCGATTGGAGGACGATAGCATTTCATTACGTCACGGAAAATATGATGCTAATCATTCTTTCCTCTTATTATCGGTGAACGAGCTCTTCGCAATTCCTTGTTTTGTAAATCCAATTGTTCATGGAAAGAATACTATCCCCAATAATTAATTTAGGCTAAAGATTGGGGTAATTTATCTTAAATAATTGCCCCAATCTCACGACGGAAAGGAGTATTTGTATTGAAAGTAAGCAATCCATCTGGAGAGGAAACTATCTTACGGTCATTGCGGCGGCCGCAAAACAGAAACAGTGCATCACTGAAAGCATCCAGTTGAAACTGCTCCTGGACGATCCCGGCCAGACCATCTATTCCTTTACGGAGGTCAGTGTAGCCGGTTGCCAGATAAATCTTCTCCGGGGTAAATCCCTTTAGCATGTCTTCAAGGCTCTCAGTACCGAACTGATTGTCCGCTCGTCTGCCCCGTTATATATCTCCATGCTGTATTGGCCGATTTGAATGAAAACCCTAATCCCCCAGCTATGCTGGGGCGACTGGAAGAAAACGTGTTGGGTATGCGGAAATAAAAGCCTCCTGTGCTAAAATGAGCAAGGTGTTGCAAGCCAAACTCAAAGCACAGGAGGCGTCCGATGGACAGTTCAAGTTTAGCACATTGCAAATGGGAATGCCAGTACCATATCGTATTTATTCCGAAATATCGTAAGAAGAAATTGTATGGGATGGTGAGGGATGATGTAAGAGAAATCATCCGTACACTGTGCAAGTACAAGAAAGTAGAGATTGTAGCGGGAGCAGTCTGCGCAGATCATGTACATCTGTGCGTAAGCATCCCGCCGAAACTGAGTGTCTCAGATTTCGTAGGTTACCTCAAAGGAAAGTCAGCGTTGATGATCTTCGACAAGCATCCAGAAATGGGAAACAAGTGGGACAGAAGTTTCTGGGCACGCGGGTATTATGTGTCGACGGTCGGAAATGTGGATGAAGAAACCGTGAAAGAATACATAAGGCGTCAGACCGAAGAATCCATGAACGAAGACAGAAAAACTTATAGACCGCTTTAAGCGGCAAAAGCAAGAATGACTTGCAACACCCGCCTTTAGGCGGCTATGTATGCAGCCCTTTTAGGGCTATTTTCAAACCACCACTTGAAGTGGTGGTCCTGACTTTGTTACTGCTGCGCTGCCGGCGGTGCTCAACGGCACTTCATAGAAGCTGCCAACTTCTGCCGATGCATACTTGTGGTAAAGCTTTTGCTGCCACTTGTAGTAGGTGTGATAACTCAGTCCTTGCTCAGCGCACCAGGCCTGTACGCCCAGTCCGCTTTCTCTGCACTGTTGGATTCGCGAAGCCCAGAGTTCCTCCTTCTTCTGGTGATTAAGCGTCTGCAAACTCTGTTCGGTCATATGCAAAAATTCCCCTTTCTCCATAGACTCTATGGCTTTGCCGTAGACTCTACGCTTTAGGCTCTATTTTCGCACATTTTCCGTTTTACCGCTACACGCCCTCACGTTTGACGCTTACTGCTCGTCAAATCCTGACCGTATTTTACATGAATAGTTCAAAAACAAAATCAGGCTGAATCACTTTTTCGGTGATCCGGCCTGATTATTTGTTATTCTATCAGTATTCGTAGTGCCCTCTGCACGCTGCGATCAGGAGATTACCGTTCTCGTCAATATCATAAATGAGACGGTTTGCCTCATCAATTCTCCGGCTCCAGCCTTTTCGGTACTTCAGAGGCTCCGGTTTTCCGATACCGGAGGAAAGACCGTTGCGCTCGATATCTTTTACCAGATCATTGATTCGCCTCAGCGTTTTTCGGTCCTGCTGCTGCCAGTATAGATAATCGTCCCAGGCTTTATCCGACCAGAGTTTATTCATCCAGCGGTTCCTCAATCAGTTCATGCTGAGTGCCGCGGCCTGAACGAAGTTGTTCAAAGGCTCTGTCCAGGGAACTGAGGTATTCCGCGTTCCTGGCGGCTCGTTCCAGGGCGTTCCATTGCTCCAGGCTGATAATCACAACATTTTTCTCGTTTTTTCTCGTGACGATGACCGTTTCACCGCAATCGGAAACCTGATCACAGTACTGTTTTAAATTGTCTCTGACTGTAGAATAATTCGCAGCAATCATGAGCTCCACCCCCTTATCAGCAATTATGTTCAATTTATTGTACAGTATATTGTCCTGCAAGTCAAGGGGAAGATGCGACAGAGTCAGGTGCACAGGGGACGGCTCCAATGGCGTTAAGATAAGATAGAAACCCCAAAAATGAACTGCATATAAAGTGAATACTGCCTGGAAAAGAAAGCAGAAAGTCAAGCAGCATACCGAGTCAGCCGCTTTTTGCTTTATACATGGAAAGGACACCTCCGAAGAGATGCCCTTTCCATGAAGATTGGCAGCACAGTACAGGATGCTGCGATCAGTTCACTTTCCCTGAGGAGATAGAGAAAAGGAGCTGCGCTAAATTACTCATTTCCCTTCAGCCCCTTTTGTGTTGTTTACTGCGCATAGTCTGTAAACGCCTGCAGCATCTGTTTTGCCGCTTCAGAGAGAAACTTCGGGTCGCGTGTGATGATACCGAGATCGCGGAAGCAGAGGGGCACGAGCGGCAGCACCGTGAGTCCTGCGCGGTCAGCGCCAGAAAGAGCAAGCTCCGTCGTGATGCCACATCCGAGACCGCACTCCACCAAGGCTGTGAGCGCAGTGTTCGCGTGAGCGGAAGCCGTGACCTCGACCGAGACATCCTGCTGACTAAGATAAGCCTCCACGTCCATCTCGTCGCCGCCGTACAGCAGCACCACCTTCTGCCCGCGCAGCGCCTCCACCGGGATGAATCGCTTTGTCGTGCCGGGAAGGGGCTCGCGCGAGACGCAGACAATCCGGTCCTGCACCAGTGGAATGAATTGGAGCGGTGCTTCTGCGCCTCTTGCCGCCGTATGAGAAACAACTGCGATATCCAGCTTCTGCGATTGGACGCCGTTTATCATTTCCCGGTAGCCGCTTTGCTGTACCGTGACCTTCACATCCGGATGCTGCTCCCTGTAGGACGGAAGGATTTTAGGAAGCCAGTTGACAGCGATGCTCTCAATCACGCCGAGCCGCACTGTGCCCGCAGTTGCACCGCGCAGCTGCGACACGCGCAGCTCCAGCATCTCGTTTGTCGCGAGAATGTCCTTCACATACATAAGCACAGACCGTCCGCCGTCTGTGAGCGTGGTGTCCTTCCGCCCGCGCACGAAGAGCGGAAAACCGAATTCCTCCTCCAGCCCGGCGATCATATGGCTCACCGCCGATGGGGTGAGGTGCAGCGTCTCCGCCGCCCGTGCAAAGCTCTGCCGCTCCGCGACCTCCAAAAACACCTGATAACGATAGAGAGACATGATATCATCCGCCTTTTAGATGAGCTTTCATTCATCTAAATAGTATCATGGATTGCAGGAAATATCAATAATTGACGGACAATTTGAGTATAACGGCTTTTTAAGATTATAATTTACTCAATTAACATTGATAAAAGATTAGCTTTACTTCATTGAAAAAGCGTGATATGGTGAATACAGAAAAAAAGAAGGGCAGTGATTATAATTGCGGAAGACAAAAAGGAGGACTGACCATGCTGAAATACTTTGTGGCTGACGCCTTTGCCGAAGCGCCCTTTGAGGGCAATCCTGCCGGTGTCTGCGTGCTGGAAGAGTGGATCCCGATGGAGAAGATGGCGAAGATCGCCATGGAGAACAACCTCTCCGAGACCGGCTTCGCCGTGAAGGTGAGCAGCGATCCCTGCACCTATGAGCTGCGGTGGTTTACGCCGGTGGGCGAGATCGACCTCTGTGGTCACTGCACCTTCGGCACGGCATATATCCTGTTCCGGTTCTTCGAGCAGGAGAACGATGTGATCCACTTCAACACGCTCAAATGCGGCTATCATCTCGTGGTGGAAAAGCAGGGTGACCGGATTGTGATGGATTTTCCATCTCTGCCGCCGGAGCCTTTCGAATACGCCGAATACATGGGCGAAGGCGTCGGTGCGGTGCCGAGCGAGGTGTGGAAGACCGAACGCGATCTGCTGCTGGTGTACGACTCCGACGAGACTGTGATTGGTTTGCAGCCGGACTTTGAAAAACTCAAGGCGTTCCCGGTCGGCCTGTCAGTCTATGTGACAGCGAAGAGCGCGGATCCGCGGTTCGACATTGCGGCGCGGGCGTTCTGGCCTAAGATCAACGTAAATGAGGACCCGGTCTGCGGCTCGATGCACAGCGCGCTCATGCCCTTCTGGGGAGCGCGCCTCGGCAAGAGCAAGATTGTCTCGCGCAACTACTCCCGTCGCGGCGGCACGGTCTGGTGTGAGCAAGAAGGCGACCGCGTGAAGATCAGCGGCAAGGGCGCGCTGTACCTCGTCGGTGAGATCCTGCTGGACGAATAAGACAAGGAGGAAATGAAAATGGAAACCGTCAAACTCGTACCCATCGAAGCAAACGGTGTGACTGCCGAGGGCGTGTCCGTGAACATTCCCGGCACGGAGCTGGAGATCCTGCAGGTGCGCTGCGCGCACGGGATGCTGTTCTGCGGCATCTTCGACAAGACCGTACTGGAAAAGCTTGATTTCCCCGCTGCTGTGTTCTCCGCACCGCACTTTTCCGATATGCTGGAGCGCAAGCCCGTCTTCCTCACGACCGCCGCGAAAGCGCTCGGTGCAAACGAAGACATGACCGGTGCGGAACTGATTCCCTGTTTTTCGTAATCGATAACTACATATCATTGTGCATAACGCAGCTTTTTCCACCTCGAAAACATCAGTATTTACAGTGCGTTTGAAGAATGTGGTTTATGTGACAGAGGGACGGTCTCCTGCCGCAACACAATCCGTTTCTCCGCATCCGCCAAAAAACAAAGCAGGCTGTATCACTTGTTCTGCAGTGATCCAGCCTGCTTTTGCATTATTTCTTGTTATGGCATGACGTTACGCACCGGGTTGACGCGGCGGAATCGCATTGCCATTTCCGGGGTTGTTTCCGGGCAGTCTTCGTCAAAGGTGATGGGCATCTTTCTGGCGTTGTCCGGCTCTGCCGGTTCTGCATTACTGAATTGCCGATTGACCACCTTGAGAAGTGCTCCACGAGTCTATAACGTGGAGCACTTGCAACAAATGTATTCCGTATGATCAGATGTTTTCCAGCTTCTCGATCAGTTTATCAAAACCGTAGATCTCCAGCGTAGTCTTCCCGGCGAGGAGCTGTTCAACGATGTGCTTTTCCTTCTCGTATTTGACCAGTGCTCTTTCAAACACCTCGTCCTCGTGCTCCCTGGGAACGACAACCACGCCGTCGCAATCACCGAGCACGATGTCACCGTCGTGCACTTCGATACCGCCACAGATGACGGGCACACCGATCGTCCCGAGTGTGGCCTTCACCGTACCCGAAGGATTGATGCCGCGGGAAAAGACAGGGAATCCCATTTCCCGGATATCCTCGGTATCACGGCAGCTTCCATCCAGTACCACACCCGCAAGCCCGCGTACCTTGCATGCAAGAGCCATAATATCGCCGAAGTGACCGCCTTGGTCGTAGCCTCTAAGTTCACACACCAGCACATCGCCGGGCTTGGCGGCATAGATGCCCTGATGGATCGCAAGGTTATCGCCGGGCTGGCACTTCACCGTGACGGCGCGACCGAGCATATGGCACTTGGAATCGATGGGCTTTATGCCGGAGTCCATTACGCCCTGACGGGGAGCGGAATGATTGTTGTCAGCCACGTTTCCGGTGGGCAGAACTGCGAGCTGCTCACGTTTTTCCTTGGTCAGTTCCATAATGCGTCTCCTTTTATCAGGCGAGTAAGTTGATGAATGTAGTAATGATGATGGGGTTCATGATGTTGATGAAGATGACCGTTACGACCGGCAGCACAAACCAGGCTGTGGGCGCGGGACCGTTCTTGTCGATAACGGCTGCCATGTTGGCTACCGCGTTCGGGGTCTGGCCAAGGCCTACACCGCAGTGACCGGCTGCCATGACGGCGGCGTCATAGTCCTTGCCCATGGTGCGGAAGGTGACGAAGTAAGCCCAGAGCATCATCACAACGGCCTGCGCCAGCAGGATCACGATCATCGGAAGCGCGAGGTCGATGAGCTTGGCAATGCTCAGACTCATGAGTGCCATGGACAGGAAGAGATTCAGGCAGGTGTTGCTGATCACGTCGATCTGATGCATCTTGAGATCAATGTGCCGTGCATCGGCAATGTTACGGACCAGCGCGCCGCCGAAGAGGCAGCCCACATAGTAGGGGAAGTTCAGGCCGGTGAGTTTGAGGAGTTTCGAGATATAGGATCCGATGAATGCAGCGAGAAGAATAAGAAGAACGCTGTTAAAGAAGCTCTTCTGCTCCAGAGGGAACACTTGTTTCTCTTCTTTTTCCTGCGCAGTGGCTGTGCTTTTGAGGTTGTACTTCTTGATCAGGCGCTCTGCCACAGGGCCGCCGGTGAGACTTCCAAGCAGGAGACCGAAAGTAGCTGCTGCAACGCCGATTGTCGTACCGCCGTCTGCACCGAGAGCTTCCAGTGTCGGGCCGAAAGAGGCACCGGAGCCGACGCCGCCGGACATGGAGATGGAACCCATCGCGACGCCGAGAAGCTTGTTGATCCCGAAGATGCTGGCAAGACCGACGCCGACAAGATTCTGCACAACCAGAAAGGCGACTGCACCGATTGCAAGGATCAGGCCGAGCTTGCCGCTCTTTTTCAGGATCGCATAACTGCAGGTGAATCCGGTACCGGTGAAGAACAAATTCATAAAGAAGTCCTGAAGAACGCTGTTCATCTCAACGGTAAAAGTGTTGGTCTGTACACCGATGAAAATGAGAATGCTGCAGATCAGACCACCGATAACGGGTGCGGGGATAAAGTATTTCTGGAAAAACTTGACTTTGCCTTTGATGAAGCTGCCGAGAAGGAATACCAGTACAGCGAGACCTACGGTTTGGATGACGTCGAGCTTGATGACCACGGGGAATGCCTCCTTTAATGATTAGTGGGGTTTTGCTTCTGTGGTCACAGTATAAAAGAAAATAAAACAGTTGTAAAACGAATGATTACTGTTTATAATATCGATAAAATCGATATTTGGCGAAAGGACGGCAGCTATGACTTACGAGCAGATTGAAACGTTTCTGACGGTTGTTACCTGTGGAAATATCACCGCGGCAGCAAACGAACTTTTTGTTACACAGTCGACCGTAAGCTCTAGGATTCAGAGTCTGGAGAATGAGTTGGGGGCGCCGCTGCTTATCCGGGCAAAAGGACATCACAGTGTTGAGCTGACCGGTTACGGACAGTCGTTTGTTCCCATTGCAAGCCAATGGACATCTCTCTGGAAACACACCCAAAGTCTGAAAGCTGCAGCGGATATCAGCGTATTGACCATCGCAAGCATCGATTCTGTCAATAATTACACGCTGGTTCGACTGTTCAATCAGCACATTGAGAGAAATCCAAACATCAAGCTTCGCATACACACGCATCACTCTAATGAGATCCACGGTCTGGTGCAGAATCGAATTGCAGATATTGGCTTCGTGTTCAGCCGGGTGAATTACCCCAACATCATTTCCCGCCCGGTCTATCGGGAACTGATGTATCTGATCTGTCGCAAAGATGGACCGTACCATGATAATATGGAATGCGCAGAATTATCTACCGAGAACGAAGTGTTTTTGCGCTGGGGACAGGATTATCAGCAGTGGCATGATCGTTTCTGGAGTCCGGACCGTCAGCCTGCCGTCACGGTTAACACAGGCTCTACACTCCAGCAGTTCCTGAACAAACCGGTACGCTGGGCGATTGCGCCGATGTCCATCATCCATCAATTGAGTCACAAGAGTGATTTGACCTATTATAAACTGAAAACACCCCCACCTCCGCGAATCTGCTATGAGATCCGCGATCGAAATCCTACGTTAGGCCAACAGAAAGCGATTGATATCTTCCACGGGGAATTGGAAGAATACATTGACAGCAGCCCGGATATCTGTACCTTTGAAGATTGGATGCTGCGAGAAAACGCAGATTAGGTGGATCCCACGGCGGGCCGATAGCTTTTTTGCAGAGAAATAGGACATCACCATTTCTGATGATGCCCTATCCCTGAAGATCGGTAGCACAGCACAGGATGCTGTGATCAGTTCACTTTCTCTTTGAAAGCCTTGGCCGGTTTGAAGACCGGAGTGTTGCTTGCGGCAAAGGTCATCGCCTCACTGGTTGCAGGATTTCTGCCGACTCTCTCATCACGGTGCTTGCACGTGAAGGTGCCGAATCCGAAGAGGGAGACGGGCTCGCGTGCGGCGAGGGAATCCATGATGGAGTTGAGGACAGAGTCCACAGCTGTAGCGGCGGCTTTCTGAGTAAGATCATTCTCAGCAGCGACTTTCTTTACGAGTTCGGTTTTATTCATAATAATCAGCTCCTTGCTGTTAATAATAGCAATAATAATTATATGAAGCATCCGGCGCTCCTTTCAGGCGTACCTGCTTTTCATTTTCAATGGAATAAAACTCATTGCCTCTCACATAAGAAGGGGGGAGGACAAAACCTGTCATTCATGATCCATCATCAATGATTCCAGGAGCTTATCACTCTTGTTGTAAAAATCTTCGTAGAAAGACTTCCCATATCGGAATACTCCGTTCTCCTCAGGCAGCAGCTGCTGATAGAGCTGATCATAGATGGGATCTATTTCAGCCAGCCGTCCATATACGCTCATGCATGACGGAAGCATATACTGCAGTCTGCCATCCTGCAGGCAAAGTTCAAAGATGAATTCCTTATCTGTCATGATCTCCAGCAGATCCAGGCAATCCA
>Ga0256405_10007814_pt1 | contig 15758 bp, 15 predicted proteins | sample RumenRJG_02DNA_FD_189096 | JGI IMG/M metagenome (GOLD analysis project Ga0256405, IMG submission 189096) | Bovine rumen microbial communities from Lethbridge, Alberta, Canada - RJG_02 | ecosystem: Host-associated > Mammals > Digestive system > Stomach > Rumen | place: Canada: Alberta... | reverse complement strand
AGACTACTGGTACTGTAAGAACTCAACTTACTACGATGTTTGTCAAAGAGTTAAGACAGTATATCTTTAAACTTGAACAGGATCGTTATACAGCCTGCCATGAGAAAGACAGCATGGAAGAGAAACTCAGAAAGATAGAAGATACGTTTAAGAATTTAAACAATATCTAAATTCAAGGATAATCTAAAAAGGGAGCAGAGGCTCCCTTTAATTTTGAAAGTCAAAATTAAGTGTTTAATTGCGGTATAAAATATACTTGAAATGATAGGCAGATGTTCTATAATTAGAGTAGAATAGGTTAAAGGTATTTTTTCAAGAGGAATTTTTTTTATGACAGACATCAATCACTTACCTAAAGGCGCAGATTTACCAGAGAACAGAATGACTAGAGAGGAATGGAAACACTACTTTGAATGCAGGGAAAAGTATGATGTGAAGTATTCAGAAATGAAAATTCAAGATCTATTTCATCAAATGGATGATGCTTATGAGCAAGGCGACTTTGAGGCTTTTGATAAGATAGCTGGAATGATCCCTTATTTACCAAAATTTGCATTAGGGATCAAAAAGACAAAAGGATTAAAAGCCTTACAGTTTGCAAATCTATCAGATGCAAAAGAGGTATATCCAGATGAATTTTAATGAGTTAATGCTAACAATTCAGAATTTAAGTGCTTCTTTTTGCAGACAGACTGTCTCTAATGAAAATTCAAATTTCAGAATTATTCATAGAATTAGACATTTTGTTAATTCAATAGATTCTGAAAATCCAGCGATTTATCTTGATGTAGTTGATTCTATAAATCAAGGTATCAATGATGCCTTTGATAGAAAATATATAACTGACAGTGAAGATTTATTTATATCTCAAGGCTATGCTGAGGATTATAAAAACTCTATTCAGACATTTGAGAATCTGTATTCAAAGTTTGATAAGAAACATGATCCTTACATTACAGAATTTCATATTGAGCCTAAAGAAAACAAGTTTGATTCTTTGGGGCTACTGCTTGATCCGTTCAGACAGCTTGAAAGACAGATTTATAACTTTAAGCATGAGCCTGCCGAACTTTGTAATCAGCGATTTAATACCATTACAGAGAACAATCTTAAAGAGATCACAAAGAGTCTTAAAGGAAGAAACATTTACAACTTAAATGATAAAAATAAACTTCAGGAAATTGGCTCACTTAAGGCTTTGCAGGAACTGTTATATCACAGTCATATTAAAGATTTACATTCACCAGTTATCCTAAAAGATAAAAGAGACAGTAGGGCGCCGTCAGTAGTGATAGATGATGATGTGAGATTTAAGATGCTGCATCTTATAAAAACATTTGAGCAGAAGATTAAAAATGATTTAGGACGGAGCAGCCGATGATAAATTTATTCACCAGTGTTTACTATAATTGCCATTTTTAATTTTAACTCTGTGTTTTCGTTGACTTTTATCTGAAAGTAAAATATAGTAGAAACATCTTCAAATTTTGAAGCCCTTATTTTTTTGCCTTAAGCAAAAGTTGAATACTTTTTTTGTGTATACAGAATGCCTTAAAAAAGTGTGGTGACTTTGTTTAAGGCATTTTGCTATCTACCTTCTATAAAAATGACTCAGAGCCTTTTTGAATACTGTCTTGATCTGATTGAAGATCATCTTGGTTAACTCTATGAATTCCTCTAACCTCAAAAAGTTCATTTTTCTTTACATAAAAGGCTTGAAATCAGCATCCTCGTTTGTCTTAGCGTATGCTTTCAACTGATATTCCTGTCGGTTATAGCCGTGGCTATTTTTTTAATTTAATATAAAAAAACAATGCTATGTATTTGCTTTTTTTTTTGCAGTATTTTATACTTTATCTATAAATATTTTATAAATATTTTTTTCTGTAAAAGAAAAGATGACTACATATTCTTTATTATACCTCTTTTAATCTAGGCTTTGAGTTTTCTCAGAGCTTGGATTTTTTTTTGTTTTTGGAGTTTTAAATGAATATATCATTAAATAACTTAACAACCGAAGATGCTGTTTATGATGCTTTAAATATGGAACCTCAGAAAGGGGATTCTATTGATTTTAATCAGGTTAAAGAAAATATGAAGGAGTATTTAGGTGTTGAAACCTATAAGACATTCTTTAATGTGGTTACTCTTCCAGAGCCTAAAGATATGGAGTCATTCCTTACTCTTTCCAATAATATTAAGTACAATGTTTCAAATGATTTCCGTCTTCCTTATATCGCTAAGAATAAGGTAACCTTTTATAACACTGAAGCTTGCCTGCCTTTAGTACAGGAAAATCCTTATATGATGGATAAAGTCAGAGAGCTTTACAAGCAGAAAGATCATTATGTAGTTAAGGCTCTAAAAAATGATGCTGGCTTAAAAGTATCTGAAATGGTAAATGATTATGAGCCATTCATGAAAGAGTCTTTCTTTGCTTTTGTCGAGCATGTTGGCGATCAGATCCAGAATATGAGTGCTGCTGAGACTTTTAAAAATGCTGTTAGCAGAAAACAAGAACATCAGAACACTCAGGAGCAGACTCAGAAAAAAGGATTGAATTCCCGTTTTTAACAAAACTTATGACTGACTTTACTTCTTAAAGAGTAAGGTCAGGTTATGCTTAATTCAATAATATATACTGAAAGGAATGTCAAAATGGCTATTTTTCAAAGTATTGCAAATAAATATAAAGATTTTAAATTTAAAATGAAAACTCATCATCCTTCTTCTCTTGAGGAATTAAAAGCTCTGGTTGAAGATCCAAGAGTTAAACTCTCCAAGATTGATGTTTCTAAAGTCGAATCTTTTGAAGGACTTTTTAAAAATTCTACTAGAACTGACTTTTCTGGTATCGAAAAATGGGATGTTTCTCATGTAACAAACATGAGACAAATGTTTTATAACTGCAAAAACTTTAATGCAGACATAAGTAAGTGGAATGTGTCCAATGTTTCTGCTATGGCTCAGATGTTCTATAACTGTAAGGAATTCTCTCAGGATCTTCATAGTTGGGATATGTCTGGCATGAAAGGTCACTTAAATGGTCAGTTTCTTTCTAATATGTTCAAAAATGCTGATAAGATGACTCAGCGTGTAATTTATGCCTATGTTGAACTTGGTAAACAGAATATTCCTCCAGAAGAGAGATTTTCTAAGCTGCCTATTCCTCGTCCTAAGGACTACAAGAAACTTGTTGTTCCTCACACCGACAGTGATGTAAAAGAAATGTTCGAACGTATCGAAGATTTTGCAAAAATGGATACTTCTGCTGTACATAATTTGGATGGTGTTCTTAAAGGAACTAAAAAGAAAGAGCTTAAGAACGGTGAAGCTCTTGATTTCTCCAATGTAAAGTCAGCTAATGATTTCTTAAAAGATGCCAAGAATTTCAATATGAATTTTACCTTCGATAAGGGCTGGCGTGATTTAAAGTATGCAAACAATTTTATGTCTGAAACTGATGCCTATAATCAGCCTGTTCCTCCTATGCCTAATGTTTGTCAGATGGATCATTTTATGGCTGATAACAAGAACTTTAAGAATGATTTACATTCAGGTCTTAAAGACAGTAAACCTAAGTTTGCTGATGAGTCATTTAACAAGGTTGATCCTGTCCACATGGTGCGTGAGACTTCAAAGCTATCTAAAAACCATGCAGTGACTAAGGCGTTTGCGGAAAGATTGAATAAAGCTATTTCTTCTTGTTTAAAAGATGGAGGAACTAATGATTCAATGAACAAATTTGAAGAAATTACTCGTTCTACTGAAATTCCTCATGGGCAAGATAAAGTTGGAAATTCTAATTTAATTTATCTTCAGATGCCAACACAAACATTTAATGAACTCAAAAGAAAAGCTCCAAATTTTCCTGGAATCGAATTTTTTAATGTTTCAAAAGATCGTTATAATTTAACTAATTATAAAGATCCTTTAATTAAAGAAAAAATCAAGAATGAACCAGAAATTTTAAATACTTCTTTTGTAGTCATAAATGAGGATGATTACAAAGACTTCCTTAATAAAAATAAATCATTAAAAGTTCATAATCCATTAGCTTCAATAGACGATAAACCAATAGCTCTAAGTAATGCTATTCATAGAGGTGGAGACTGGTGGCATTTACAAAATAAAGTTATCGACCCTGGCAACGTTCATTCTTCTAAGACTTGGGGAACAATAAATTTTACAAATCCTTTCATGAATAATAACAATGAAAATATTTTTGAAAGAGCTTTTGTTATGTTAGAAAAAAATCCTAATAATTTCTTAGAAAAAGCTAATGACAAACAAGAAGCTGCATTAAATTACTCATTAAATCAAATATATTCTAAGGATTCAAAAACGTCTTTAATTAATGATCCTAATTCTTCATATATGCAAAACATGTATAAAGCTTTTAAAAAATATGTAAATTCAAGAAATAATGAAATTCTCAAAAAAGATAATTCTGTCAAAAACGAGGTTAAGACTTCAAAGAGTCATGGAAGATAAAAGTATAAAGATGGCGTGGTGTACCTTTCGTGGGAATGCAATGTACTGATGGTTCTTATGTATCAAATCTATCTGAATTAAATATACCTTTTCATGCCAAAAAAGTTGATGAATGGTTAAATTCTCAGATTGCTGATTACTTTGAAGGGAATGCCAATGCTATCTCTTTTGAACATTTGGTTTATCAGAGTCTTAAAGAGAACTATATTCCTAATCTTGATAAAACTGAAAATATTATCGTGAAAAATAAAGTTCAAAATCAAAAGTCTGTCAATACGACAGGTTATCACCGATAATTTTAGCCATGGCTACGGAGTAAAAAATGGAAAATTACACTAAGGAAGATCTTTTTAACTTATCATTGGATAATAAGGTTAAACTTATTAACTATGTAATGCTGTTTACTGATTCTGATTATATATGTGCAAATGGAGCTGCTTTAGATACCAATAATATTAAATCTGAAAATTTTTCAGACAAATCTGATTTTTTACCTTTTGGTTTTTCTCAACGTTCTGATAATTCTTCTTTTAATATCAAGGCAAACTGTTTTATGTGGACTGATCTTATTGATGATCATGATCTTTCTAAGTTCCTCTTACCTGAACAAGTCAATAAGTTCTTAGAAATTGCTGATAACGGCTGGTCTGAAGCTACAGCTGAGATAGAATCAGATTCAGAAATTTTTAAGTTAAGTCAAGATCAATGCAATAAGTTGTGTAATATTTTGCTTGAAAATTTTAACGATTCTCAGAATAAAATTAAAAGTGTTTTATCTGATGGTTATAACGTCTTAAAGGATAGCTACACTCCGTCAATTTTTGAAAGGCAGTTAAAGAGTATTCAGTCATATAATCAAGAGCTGACTGGAGCTGATTTAAATCATTACATTACTGAGAATTTCCATTTCATAACACCAGAGCAGCAGATTTTTACTGAATGTCCAATGCCTGGCAAGAATCAGACTTCTGGTGATACTGAATTAAAAGATGATTGTTATGTTAATCCTGTTTCTGATCCAAAATCTGTTTATTTTGAGGGGGCTAAATACAATACCGATTTTATACAGTATAATGGAGAATATATTGATGACTATGGAGTTTGGAAAGTTCCTTTGTCAGAATTAAATTCTGTTAGAGAACCTTCTATGCTTGATAAGATTTGTTATCGCAGTTTAGATGATGTTGAAGCTTGCTCTAGAATGTCTAAAAATGAGCTGTTTAAACTTATTATTGATCAGGCAAAACAGAATACTCAAAGTCAGACTCAAGATCGTTCATTCCATTTATAGGTGTTTATATGCTAATCAATGATGTTCAGGTTGCTCCTGAAGAGGTTTTAATCTTAGATACCGAAACTACTGGTCTTTCTCATAAAGATGAGGTTTTACAGCTTTCTATTATCAACGGTGCAGGTGAAAAGATTTTTAATGAATACGTAAAACCTGTTTTCAATAAAAAATGGGAAGAGGCAGAAAAAATTAATCATATAACTCCTGAAATGGTTGCTGACAAAAATACTTTAAAGAGCTATCAGCTGTTTATTCTAGGTCAGCTATTCCAGGCTAAATATATCGTAGGTTACAATATTGCTTTCGATTTAAAAATGCTTGCACAAACTCTTGATATTCCTAGCTATGTGTATGACAAAGCTCTCGATGTTATGGATGCCTTCTCAATAGTTAAAAATGACAGAATAGCTGTTACCAATGCTTTAATTCCCCATCCTTTAAAAGATTGTGCTGAATTTTTTAACTATGTTCCTGAGCCTCAACATAATTATCATGATTCACTTGAAGATTGCAGAGCTACTTTACACTGTTTTAATAAGCTCTTGGAAAACTCTGTTGTTTTCATTCCTTTAAGTCAACAGGATGATTTTTATGTTCCAAATTCAGATCATTCAAATGTAATTGTCCGTTTTTCTCCAAAGGCTCTTAAGCTCTTAGGGGAGATCACTGGTACTGTCATTCAAGATTATGGTGATTTCGGTCTTGGCTTAGGTTATTCTGCCATTTATAAATCATCTTTAGTTGATCAAGATTTAAAAGACAGAATTATTTTTGCTGATAGAGCTTATTTAAACAGTTATAAAACAAACAGATTTGAGCAAGCTATTGGTTTAGCTTTATCAACTTTAGATCCAGAATGGATTAAAAAATTAAATATTAAAGTTGATTTTGATCATGGTCTGATCTCTGTAGATGATGCCTCAGGAAACACTTATTCTTTAGGAACTAAAAACTACAGAGTTAAATACTGCTGCCAGAATAGCTTTGAATTTTATAAAATTATACAAACGTATAAAAAATGATACAATAGAGATATAGATTCACATAAATATAGAGGTGCATTATGACAGATGAAAATAAAGGATTAAATACACTTACAGATGATGAATATACAGATGCTAAAAATTCTGGAAAGAGTAAGCTGTTAAAGTTAGCAAGTGGAGAACTTGTAATAAACAGAAACACAGATTATTTATTAAGCTTAAAAAAAGAAATTCAGAAAGTAGTTAAGGCTGGATATACTTTTGCAGAGATAGCAAAGGTTCTCGAAGATGAAGAGAGAGGAATTAAATTTTCTACAAAACAGATTAGAGATTTTTGTAAAGAAAATGGAATTATAAAAACAGAGAAAAAAACATCATCAAAGAAAAATACATTCTCTTAATTTTGAGGTGCAAAATGGCAATTTTCAGTTTTGATGAAAAGAGTAAAAATGTTACAAGAGACGGTGAGGTTATTTTTAATGTTGATAATTTTGTAAATAACACCTCAGCAAATAAGCTCTGTGACATTATGAATCAGTATGCTTTAGACTGTAAAGCTTCTGGTTATAACGAATATGTGGCTGAAGCTTATGAGAATAATACCTATTTGCTTGATGCAGAGTATTTTAATCTTGAAGAAATGCTATATACTGCTAATCAAGATAAAATTCTTAATGCTGATGATTCTGATAAACATGTAGATGATGAAGACTATGAATTTTATGATGTAAATTTCTCTAAAGGATATTTTCAGTTTAACGAAAAGGATTTTAAAGATATTGTTAAAAATCAAATCATAGACTTTTTGAATTTTCACAATGAAACTGATTCCTGTCAGCAGGAGGAATTTCTTGATTTCTTAGATCATTTAATTCCAGAAGTCGTAGAAAAAGAAGTCATTGAAAATCAGCTTACTGATACAGACGGTATTTTTGATTATTCTGAATTTAAAAATTTAGATACTCTCATTCGTAATTCAGAAACTGCTGAGGATTTTATAAACGCTTTAAAAAGACGGAATTATAATTCAAAGCAGACAGAATGGGCACATGTTGAGATCGTTTCTGATTCAAAAGAACTTGCCAAGTCGCTTAATCAGGAGCTTGATGATAATGAGTTTTTTAATTTCTCTCTTTCCTTTACTCATGAAGATCCAGCTTTAAAAGCTCATCCTCAGCTTATCTGTGAGACCTCTATCAGTAAGTGCTGTCTTTCTGATCACGCAAACAGAAATTATCCGTCTTTTTTGGTCGATATTCCTTATCCTCAATCAGAAGATAAACAGAATTCTAATCAGATAATTGATTTTTCAGAACTAAAAAATTTCAGGTCTTCTTCTTTATTCAGTAAAACTCAAAGTTTTTGCAGAAATTTCTTTGAAAAGAAATTCAATGTAGATTATTGTCAGAATTTTTCTTTTAAAGAATTTAAAGAAAAGCTTTTAGTAAAACAAAAACTAAGAAAGAGACTTGATGAGTTGAATGATCAGAAGTCTGTCAATATGACAATTTATCACAGATGATGTTTGCTAAAACATCATTCATTGAGTTAAGTTTTTTATAGAGATTTTAATTATGAAAATCGTAGTATTAACAGATAAGGAGTTTATAAATGAAATCTAATCTTCAATCTGGTTGTACTGTACAACCTCAGACTAAAGAAGAATTGGTTGATATTATTAAAGATACCTGTAAAAAGAAAGGTTGGAATTGCGATCTTAATTTTATAGATACATCTAAAATTACAGATATGTCTCGTTTATTTGCAAATATTCCAACCTGTTATGGAGGTTATGGCTTTAGAAAATTTAACTGTGACATCAGCAAATGGAATGTATCTAATGTTAAAAACATGGATTCTATGTTCAGTGGTGCTAAAAAATTCAATCAACCATTAAACGATTGGAACACTTCTAATGTAGAATCAATGAATTATATGTTTTTTGATGCAATATCATTTAATCAACCTATAGAAAATTGGGTTGTTTCTAAGGTAACTACAATGCATTATATGTTTGGTTATGCTAAAAATTTTAATCAACCTCTAGATAAATGGAATGTATCTAAAGTTAAATCAATGAAAGGTATGTTCGCTCAAGCTAAAAATTTTAACCAACCTATAGAAAATTGGGATGTTTCCAATGTAACTAATATGTCATTCATGTTTTCTGGAGCTAAAAATTTCAATCAACCATTAAATAACTGGGATGTTTCAAATGTCACAAAAATGAAAGCTATGTTTTCTGATGCCAAATCTTTTAATCAATCTTTAGCTAAATGGAATGTATCTAATGTTGAAATAATGAGTCACATGTTTGAAGAAGCTAAAAATTTCAATCAACCATTAAATAACTGGAATACCTCAAAAGTAACTTCCATGTCTCGCATGTTCAAGAAAGCAATTTCTTTTAATCAGCCATTAGATGAATGGGATACTAAAAATGTAAGTAAGATTTTGGACATCACTGACATGTTTAAAGATGCTGAAAATTTTGACAATAAAATTCCATCTTTAAAAAATTTTGAATTTGAACGCTTTGATGATAAATGTTTTTTATTAGGTTTATCTCATAAATATGCTGAAAAACATCAGCACGATTTTTAATTGTTATGGTTAAAAAAACGTAGCCAAGGCTACTAAATGTTGTCTTTAGCTTATTTTGGAGTTGTAAATGAAAGATTTTGTTGACTATCAAGACTTATGTTATGGTCTAAAAAAAGTATTTGCCGAAGATTTTAATAAAAATCTTTTGCCTCAGGTATCATCTGATCCTAATCTAAAATTAGACCCTGAAAATGTAAAATTTGCTGTAGGTCCATTTTTAAATAAATTTTTTGGACCTAATACTAAGGTTCCTTTATTGACTGAATTATATCCAATTTATGAACCTGAAGAACTTATAGATAGAGTTGTTAATGGAATTTCTTTAGAAGAAGCTGCTTCTTTAGATAAAGATATAACTTTAAATAAATTTATGGGGGAATATTCAGTTACCAGCGTTCCTTTTTACGCTCGTACTAATAAAGAAATCGCTGGTAAAATCAAAGATAATTTAGAAAAGCTTTCTTCTGGTAATTTTACTAAGGAGGATATTGAATCTTTTACTGTTGTAAATCATCTGTGTGATGTTATGCGTGCAGATTTAACCTCAATGATAAACGGAACTGATAAGGCAATTGATCTAAGTGTTAATTTTAATTTAGGCTCATATAAAGCAATCATGCCTTTTATGTCTGTTGATGATCCTCAGATTGTTAAGTTATTTCAGGATCATGAATTAACACCTAAAGAGCAAGAAAAATTGCAACTGTTAAAAGAACAGATTGATCGCTATAACAATTGGGAGACTATTGAATATTCTGCAACTATCGGCGAGCAGTCTAAAAATGGTCATTTTGAGTTAAGTATTCATTTGCCTAAATCTAATGAGAAAATTAAAGCTTACTTTGATTTTACAAATGTAAATGAGCTTGAAACAAAACTTTGTGCTTTTATACCTACAGACAGTATTCGGTACTATTTAAGTGAAGATCTAGATAAGATCAAAAATTATTATGCTAATAAACCTCAGGATTATTATCCTTCATTAAAACAATCTCATTTGACTCATAAAGATTTTGATAAGATTGATAACAACCTTTTCTTTTTAAACAATTGTGTAGAAACTGCTTTGAGTAATTCTGTAAAACTTGATAAAAATCAAGGAAAAGTTAAATGTAGATAATTACTATAATATAATGAAATATATATTGATAAATATAGCTTGATAGACTATAATTTAATTACATACAACTTCTGAAGTGTCATGGTCCTAATGATATTCAAAATTTAATTGATTATTTTTAGGACCTTTTACGAGTTTGTAAAGATGAAAAATCTAAAGTATTTTTGTAAAACCACTTATAAATATATTATTTATAAGTGGTTTTATGTCTTCTAATGGAGTTATTTATGCAATTTGATTTAAGTAAATTATTTGGTCTTACCACAACCAGCATTGACCGTTAAGAAACATAAGAGCAGGGGATTATAACTTATGGATTTTAGTAAAATTATTAAAGATATTTCTATTACAGAGCATCAAATCTTTTATAAAAAACATGAAGTATTTAATCTTGATGATTTAGTTAAAAATCACAATACAAATGTTTTGGCATACATAATTAACAACTACGCTTCTAACACCTGTGATTACTGTGATTGTCCTTGTTCCGGATCTGAACCTAAACTTGGTCCATCATTTTTTGCTGTAGATGATGAGTATTTCGATGTTGATCCTTATGAGTGTACAGATTATTTAGATGTTTCTGACAAAGATTTTGTTGTAGCTTACAACAACGACTGTTATGGTTATGATACTGTTATAGATCCTGCTACATTTAAGGCAAGAGCTGAAGTAATGTTATCAGAATATCTTAAGCACATAGAAAAGTGTGCTTCATTAAATCCTGAAGATCTTCAACTCATTAAACAACTTTATTCAGCTGATACTCTTGATTTAATTAACAGCATTGATTTTGTGGCTAATGCTAAAGATATTTCTTTTTCCGATAATTCTGTCTTTTATAAATCTAAAGAAATTGTAAACATTAAAGACTTAGTTATCAAAAATACCTGTGAGCAATTATCTTTCATTTTAAATGAAGATTACGCTTGGCATTTAAAAGGTACCTGTCATGCCTGTAACGTAGTTAATGATCACGAAATTGCTGTTGATTCACGTCTCTTTAAGGTTGATCCTCTCAAATTTACTTCACATATTGATCTTAAGAGAATTGAATTTAGCGATTTTGATCTTGAATCCTTTAATAAAAAACAATTTGGCTATAACGCTGTAATTGACAAAGAAAACTTCATTAAAAAAGCATCAGAAATCATTTTGTCAATATTTGATAACATGTATGACAATAGAGATGATCCTGAAGAATTATCTTCATATTTAGAGTGTCTTGAACCTGTTATTTCCAAAAAGATCAGTGAAATCATTAAAAATGAAAATCAAAATGAACTGACTTCTAAGCAGTCAAAAGGTAGAGGTAGATAAATTATGAACGAAAGCATGTTTGCGTTTAGTAATGAAAACATTATCAACCAAGAAAAAAGAGAACAGATTTGTAAAATTTTAGGTATTCAGGATCCTGTAATCAATGATGCTCAATTTGATCAGGAACTTTTAGATATTGTAGCTTCTGGAAAAGTTAATAAGTCTAAACTTGAATCAATGTTTAATGAAAGAGTTAATACTTTAATTAAACAAGAAGTTATAAAAATTTATCCTAATACTGTAAACCTTGATAAAGGTTTTGAACTTAATAAAGATGGTATTTTTGATTTACAAAATAACTTGTACATAAATGATCACGACTCTTTTAAAGAGTTTAAAGAAGCTTTTATTTCTGATGCAGATTTAAAAAATGAAGATCTTTCTGCATCTTCAAGAGAACGAATTTTTGAAAAATTTAAAACTGATCTTGTTGATAGTTACAATGGAATGATGAGTTCTGCTGTAGAAGAAGCACAGTTTCTATTAGCAAGTAATTCTTTCTTCTGTTATGATCCTGAAAATGACATCTCTTATTATATGGAAGATGATGAAATCAGTATTGAAGCTAATGATGTTTTATGTAACGCAAATTCTGTAGCTGAAGAATGTGCAAGTCGTGGCAGTGATTATTTTAAATGCTCAGATCATGGTTTTGATGTAGATGGTGAGTTTTATATCGGTGAAGGTGCTCGCAGTTCAAGTTCATCAGTAGAGCTTACTCCTGTTGTTGAACAAGATGATGAAAAACAACTGGCTATTGATAAATCTATTGCTTTAGATCATTTATCCAGCACTGCTAATGATCTTTTAGATGAGATAATTGATGAGACCAATTCTTACATTCAAAATCTAAAAGAAAATGCTATTAAAGAGGTGCTTGATATTAACTCTATTGAAGATTTAAGAAAGCAGCAGGTTATTCCTAAATTCATAGGTAATAGCAAAAAATTTGAACATACTGTTGAAAATACTAAATCAGCATCATTTAAACGTTAGGAGTGAAATTTATGGGTACACCTGGATATGTTGGAGTCCTAAATGATGATGGCTCCATTTTAGCTAAATACAAGCATTATGATTGTGATTCTATGTCTTTAGGGGTGATCTTATTAGATTTTTATCAAGATCCAGAAAGAGTAAAAGCTGTTTTGGCTGATAATAACTATCCTATAAATCGTTTTTTACCAACTAATGATGAAGAGCTAAAAGAATTTATTAATAAAGCTAAAACTGAAAAATATGATGTTGATGATTTTGACAATATTTTTAAATCAGTAGAAGACTTTAAAAATTCTAGTGTTCATGTTGAATATTCATATCTGTATGATCAGAAAAGTAATGAATGGTTAGTCTCAACTCTACATTCACCTTTAGCAGAGCTGATAGAGGACTTTGAAGATCATTTACTATCAACATCCCTTTTGGGGGATAGACACAAAAATAAAGCTTTAGATCATGCCATTTCTTTGTTTTTAGATAATCCTGATTATTTTAAAAAACTTACTCCTTACCAGCTAAAATTATTTGATGATACCTTAGCTCAAGAAACTATTTACCAAAAGGCAAGAGAATTTATTCCTTTAAAACAATTTCTGCCTTATGAACTCAACAAATACTTAAATTATTGGATACAAAATAATCGAGATCATAAGAGAGATTCAACTATTGAATATTTCAATAATTTAATAGAAGAGTGTGTTGATAAAAATTTCTTTACAAAAATGGATTATAGGAGCTGTTCTGAAAACCTAATAATTCCTGCTCATAATGAGTTTTTTTTAAACATTGATTCTATTCTTAAGAAGGTTTACAACGTAGTATCAGCCTGCAAAGAAGCAGATCAAAAACTGTTTGATGAATATGATAAAAAACTCGCTGATTGTTTTGAACCTTTAGAGCTTAAAGGTTTTGTTGGCTTAATTAAAAAGAAATGTACTGAATTAGGAGTTAAAATTTCAGTTAAATATCGCAATAATATTTATAGTCCCTTTATTGATCTGTCTTCTCCTGATGGAACATCAATATCAGAAGATCAAATGCACAAAATCGAAGATTTTATTGATGAAATCAAAATTCATAATACAGGTTTATTCCATGATTTAAACAATGACATAATTTATAAAATCAGTAACCATGTTTTTGAAAATGGAAAGCCAGCTATAGATTTTCCTAAATCTGACAATAAAATTAAATATTTTCCAACTGAATTTTGTCACATTTATACTTCTGATCTCAATGTTGTTGAGGAGAGTAATGACATTAAGCAAGATTTAGATGAAAGTATCAAGGCTTCAGATAATATTGATTATAGAAATCTACCCAATCAAGATTACAATATTGTGTTTGTAGAAGCAGCAAAAGATGATCCTGAGTTACTAAAGACTTCAGGTAAATACATAAAATTTGATCGTATTTGGAAGGTACCAAAACAAGATTTTAATAATGACAATTTAGAGTTAATAAATAAACTCTGCTTCAAGACATTTGATGATGTTTTAGCTTGTACACCTATGTCAAAATCAGAACTTACCAAATTTATTTTAACTAATCAAAATGAACTTTCTAAAAAACAGCAGATTGATAATAAACAGTTAAATTCTAATAAAGTGAAAGAGAATTCAAAAAATAAAGGGTTGAAGATCTAATTTAGATGATGAAAGTAAATGAATTTATCAGTAACGGTCAATCTCAAAACGATGACCGTTTTCTTGCTGAAGTGATTGAAAAATTTAATGAGGTTATTCTGTTTGCATCAGATGGTGATCTGCATTTAAACTTAGACAGAAAACACCGTAAAGTTCTGATATTATCCAGAATTTGTCAGGTGATTAGTGAGGTTGAGCTTAAAGAATTAACTCCAGTAGAAACCGTTTGCAAGATCTCTTTAATGGTTGAAAAAAGTCTCTGCTATGAAAATTTTTAGAAGATTATGTTAATTACAGAAAAATTCTATTATAATAGTAGTGTTAGTAACTTTTATCCCTTATTTAAAGATAAAGATGAAAAAATTTGTTTCAGATTATTTAAGTCTATTAGGATGTAATTCTTTTATATCCTAATAGATTTTTTTATTTGAAATTTATGTAATGTAGCCATGGCTATGAGTTTTTTGCATGATTAGGAACTTTAAAATGGATATTTCAACACTTTTAAATCTTAATTCTGATAGTGAAATCAAAAAAGAAATTAAAAATATTTATAACGAGATCTGTGATGATCACGATAAGTTTAAAACTTTTCTTAAAGTTATAGCAAACAATCCAGATTTTAAATTTGGAAGCCAGGTAATGATATATCTACAGGCACCTGATGCAAAGAATGTTTCAACTGAACAAATTTTAGGAATGGAATATAACAGAGAGCCTGGTAATACAACAAAACCTTTAATTCTGGCTCAAAGTTCTGATCCTAATGATCAGAAATCCAAACTGATATTTAATACTTATTATGATGCTGAACAGTGTCAGGAAAAGTCTCCTTCTCGTAAGTATGATGAACTTAATGCAAGTGCTGATAATGAACATGAATTAAAAGCTTTGTCAGCTGCAATCCTGGATACTCCTTATTCAGACAGCAGACAGTTCTTTTTAGATTTGGCTAAATTTTTCTGTGAGTCAAATAATGAAGATTATAAGGAATTACATAATTTCTATTTAAAGAAAAAAGATGAAGCTGTAAAACTGATAGCTCAGATCTTAGCTTCAAGAATTGACAGTAAAAATTCTTATGACTTTATAAGTGATCTTAATATCAATTCTGTAAAAAGTAATTTAATAAACTTGCAAAAGGGATTATTATACAGTATAGTTTATACTGAAGACAGGTTGTTTACTACTAAAAGGATTTTAAATTATGAAAACAATCAATCTATCAGAAACAGCTATGAAAGAAGCTCTGACAATCAGAGAAATTCTGAACACATCACCATTCAGAGAGACGATCGAGG
>Ga0256405_10007813_pt1 | contig 15759 bp, 21 predicted proteins | sample RumenRJG_02DNA_FD_189096 | JGI IMG/M metagenome (GOLD analysis project Ga0256405, IMG submission 189096) | Bovine rumen microbial communities from Lethbridge, Alberta, Canada - RJG_02 | ecosystem: Host-associated > Mammals > Digestive system > Stomach > Rumen | place: Canada: Alberta... | reverse complement strand
ACAAAGACCGGGACAGCGGTGACCGTCAGCGCATCGGAACTGGTCAGCGGAACGAAGACAATATCCGCATCAGGCACAACGGATGTTACCAACTACGAGTCTGTATCTGTGGCATCCGGGTCGGCAAGAACTCCCAATACCACCATCACGGCAAATCCCACGGTCAGCGTTAATTCAAGCGGTCTGATTACGGCATCTGTCTCTAAGACCCAGTCCGTGACCCCGTCAGTATCTGCCGGGTATGTGTCAAGCGGGACGGCGGGGACTATCACCGTCAGCGGCAGTGGCACAAGCCAGCTGACCACTCAGGCGGCGCAGACCATCCATCCGTCAACGACCGACCAAACGATAGCAAGCGGCAAGTATCTGACCGGGGCGCAGACTGTCAAGGCTGTTACTACTACAAACCTTACCGCCGAAAACATCGTGAGCGGCGTTACCGTCAAGGTGGGCGACAGCACAGATGATGACTGCGTGGCAAGCGTGACGGGTACTGCAAGCGGTGGCGGCGGGTTGGACGCAAGCTATAAAGCGGTTATCCAAAGAGACAGTGCCGATATAACATTGCCGGATGATTTGACTAAGGTCGGCAACTATGCGTTTTATGACGGAACAAACCTTAGGATAACAGCATTGCCGAGCGGAATTACAACCATCGGGGAACGTGCGTTTGCGTCTTCAGCGATAAACGTGACATCACTTCCGAGCGGGCTGACGAACCTTGGTACCTACGCATTTCAGAACTGTTCAAGCCTCGCCCTAACATCGCTACCAAGCGGACTTACAACTATCCCGGACGGATGTTTTCAAGGATGCACGAACCTCGCTTTGACATCTCTTCCGAGCGGCATTACAACCATCGGCAGTAATGCGTTTAGTGGCTGTACGAAGCTAACGATATCAGCATTGCCAAGCAGTTTGCGGACTATTAACGGCGGTGCTTTTTTCGAATGCTACGCTATCACTTTAACGTCTCTCCCGGACGGGGTTACGGCTATCGGTGCGAGTGCTTTTGCACGTTGCGTGGGCATGACCTCAATCAGTTGCAACGGTACGATAATATCGATGAGCAACAGTGCTTTTAATGGGGACTCGTCCCATCCAATGCAAATCGCTCATGCCAGATTTCCGAATATGGCGGTATCATCTCTTGGATCTGCCTTTGGTTCTTCGACAGCCGCCAACGCTTGCCACCTTTTGGAGGATGCCGACATCGGTAACACTAAAGCCATAACCACAAGTTCTTTTGCAAACTGTTATAAATTACAAACGCTCATCCTTAGACGTAGCGATGCTATCTGCACACTTGCCAATGTATCTGCATTCCTCAACACTCCGATACGAGGTTACAACGGCTTATCAGGTACAATCTATGTCCCGTCTGCTCTGATTAGTACCTATCAGACGGCAACTAACTGGAGTACCATCTACAGCGAGGGTCATGTTACTTTTGCGGCGATAGAAGGGAGCGAGTACGAGTTATGATTAAAACAGAGTCCATGACGATTAACGGCATTTCTTTTGTACGCACATACTCCGACACTGGTCACAAAGTAGAGCGTGACGGTGTGGCATATGACGAGGCAATCGACCCCGCTGATACTGGACGCACTTACACCGAGTCATCCGAGATGGTCGGTGAGGACGAGGAGTCCGATTCCGAGTACGCCGAAGCGGGTCGCATCATGATGGGGGTGTCCGAATGATTATCGACAGGGCAAGACAATTACGAGCGGTCATCGAGTCTATGGCAACAGGTCTTGATGATACCGTTGCGTTGGAAAACACGGAACTCTTTTCGGCATGGCACACCGATACTGTTTATGCGGTCGGCGACAGGGTAAGGTATGATGGCATCCTCTACAAGTGTCTTATCGCTCACACATCACAGGTTGACTGGATTCCATCCAACGCTGTGTCGCTGTGGGCAAGGGTACTGATTCCCGACCCGGAAGTCATCCCGGAGTGGGTACAGCCTGACAGCACTAATCCGTATATGACGGGCGACAGGGTCACATATGATGGCAAGACATGGGAAAGCACTATAGACAACAACGTGTGGGCTCCCGGCACCTACGGGTGGGTCGAGATCTGAGTATTTGTGATGGGACATCCCGCCGAGCCAAAGCCCTGATGCGAGGCTGTAAATATCGCACGGTGCGGGATAAGGGCAGACTGTTGGAAGACGGCTTGGTCTGCCAAAACTATCAACACGGGGAGCGGGTGACCGCTTCCCTTTTTCTATAAGGGAGGGGCGCGATGGGCGACACGGCTATCACGTTTACTTTATCGGATGTCCTCTGGCTCTGCGGGGCGGTCTGCACTGTGGCTGCGGCGATCGCGGTCTTTTACCGTGCAATGGTCAAGGCCCACGAGCCGGAGCACATCCAGGACCAGCGGCTGGACGCGCTGGAGAAGCAGGTGCAGAAATTCGCGGAGTACCTTGACCGCGACAACCGGCGGCTGAACAGCCTCGACGAAGGGAACCGCGTGACCCAGCAGGCGCTCCTCGCGCTGATGTCTCACGCAATCAACGGCAACGACATCGACAAGCTCAGCAGGGCCAAAGATGACCTTGAAAGCTACCTGATCAACAAAGGAGGTACGACAATATCATGATTAAGATTGACTGGAGAAGAAAGCTGACGAGCAGAAAGCTGTGGATGGCTGTGGCGGGATTCGTGTCCGGGATCCTGATCTTCTGCGGGCACTCCGAGAGTGAAGCCGCGCAGGTCGCGTCACTGATCATGTCCGGCGCGTCCGTGATCGCGTACTGTGTGGGCGAGGGTCTCGCTGATCAGGCGACCATGATCATGACTGACCCGGAGGAGGCGCACCAGTGACCAACTACGAGCGGCTCTGCCAGCTCCTCTGCGGCGGCCCGACGGCCTACACCCCGGACGGCGTCGCCCAGTGGCGCAAGGCCGGGCGCTACGGCAAGACGCCCAGCGTCGGGAGCTTCATCTACTTCTACTCGTCCAGCCTCGGCCGGGTCTCGCACGTCGGGATCGTGACCAGCGCTAACCAGTCCAACCGGGTGTACAGGATCACGACCATTGAGGGCAACTCCGGCGCCGGGGAAAATGCGACCGCGTGGAGGGACGGCGGTAAGACCATCGAGCACACCTACGAGGTCCTGCCGGAGCAGATCGGAGGAAAGAACCGGATCCACGGCTTCGGGTATCCGCTTTTCGGCGCGGACACCTGCACGGCGGAGCAGCTGGTCCTGCAGGCCCGGAAGTGGCTCGGCTACCTCGAGCACGCCACACCGGAGCACCTGGAAGAGTTCACGGCCAACGTGGGCGACAACAACTGCACCATCTTCGGCAAGTGGTACGGCGACACGGTCGGCAAGCCGCAGACCTACACCTGCGCGCAGTGGTGCAGCATGTTCTGCTGCTATGCGGCGTACCGTGCCGTGGTCGAGGCCCACGACTGGCGGACGCCATGGTACGAGGATGATGACGGCTGGCATTTCCGCAAGGACGGCGGATCCATCTGCCGGGACGAGTGGCTGCACTACGGCGGACGGTGGTATGTGTTCGACGGCTCCGGGCGGATGGTGACCGGCTGGTACAAGGCGAAGGAGGGCTACTACTACCTCGCCGGGGACGGCGCGCTCTGCACGTCCCAGTGGGTCGAGGACGACGGGAAGAACTATTACCTGACCAAGACCGGCCTGATGGCCACCAGCTGCTACGTACGTAGTGACATGCCCTACGCGCCCGGCAAGTGGATGTACTACTGGGTAGGAGAGGACGGCGCCTGGATCCCCAAGTGGGACACGGACAGCCCGGACCTGAGAAAGTATTACTGTGCGACATAATGACAGCCCCGCGGGAGAGATCCTGCGGGGCTTATTTTTGTACCCTCAGAAAAGAGTTAAAATAAACTCTAAAAAAGTATTGACTTTATAGGTACATAGAGTTACAATAAAGACAACAAAGAGATAGACAAAACACAAACAGGAGGACATAAAAATGAAGGGAACCGAAAAGCAGGTCGCATGGGCAGAGGCAATGGTCAGCGGATATGTCAGGATGATGGGCGAAGAGATCGCCCGGATCACGAAGAAGATCGAGGCGGGCCGCATGGTGGCAAGCTACACCGCACAGAAGGCAGACCTCGAGGAGCATGTCGAGATCGTGAAGTCCTGCGACGACGCGGCAGCGATCATCCACATCATGAAGGACTACAGCAAGACCCTCACCAACGAGAAGAGCAGCTTCTCCAGCATCGAGTTTTCTCAGGAGAAGATTGCACACAAGGTCGCGAGATTCATGAAGGGCTACCCGCTGGAGCTGGTCTGATCACATCAAAAATCACAAGGAGGACAACATCATGAAGAAGATCATCAACGGACGCGTTTACGACACAGAGAAGGCGAAGGAACTCGGCACCTACGCCAATTACGGCTCGTGGAGCGATTTTAACCACATGGAGGAGACCCTTTACCGGAAGAAGACCGGCGAGTATTTCCTCTTCGGGGAGGGCGGAGCAGCCACGAAGTACGCGGTCGCCGAAGGGCAGAACAGCTGGACCGGCGGCCGCCGGATCATGCCGATGACCTACGACGAGGCCCGCGAGTGGGCTGAGAAGCACCTGGAGGCCGACGAGTACGAGGCGATCTTCGGCGAGATCGTCGAGGACGACGGTGCCGGGAAGCGGGTCGTATCCATCAGCGTGAGCCCCGCGAAGTGGGAAGCCGCGAAGCGAAAGGCTGCACAGATGGGCGTCGGGATCTCTGGGTACATCGAGAGCCTGCTGTAACTCCAAAATATTGACAAAAAAGTTTCAACATTTTGTTGACGCACGGTCACGAGAGTGATATTATGACCATGCCGGACGTGACCATGAGTCACGCAAGGAGGTCACAGGAGGCGAACAAGACAGGAGGACGAAGATGGGAAAGACAAAAGCAGAGGAATACGAAGCACTGAGCCAGATCCGCGGGATCCTGAAGGACAAGCCGGACTTCGACGAGCTGATCCACAGCGACGAGGAAGGCTGAGGCATTGATACGCAGCGCATCGGCGTCGCATTGAACAGCTAGGGCATTGCTTCGCATGGTGCAGCAGCGCTCCGGCATTGCATCGCAGGGTACTGATGCGCAGCGGCATAGCTTGGCCAAGCAAGGCGAGGGCATTGCAAGGATGAGCTTCGGCTGAGGACTGCATAGCTAAGCAATGGCTATGCGTAGCAGCGATGTACGAGGCAAAGGCAAGGCAAAGATGTGCGAGGGCGTAGATTTGCGCAGTACTGCATAGGCATAGAGTCGCTAGGCACAGGTATAGCTATGCAGTGCGTAGGCAAAGCTTAGCACTGAGACGCAGGGGCATATCATAGATCAGCCAAGGAAAAGCAAAGCAAGGCGGCGCATTGGCTTGGAGAAGCATGGCTGTGGCACAGAAAGGCTTAGCTCCGGCATCGCCATGCAGAAATTGAGCGCTGATCAGCTAGGGCGAAGAATGGCAATGAAAAGGCACAGCCTCGTGCCGCATGGCAGAGGAATCGCTCGGCTTCGCATGGCAGCGGCAGTGCAAAGATTGGTAATGCAAAGGCATTGCATAGCATTGCTCGGCAAGGGCATTGACATGCTTGGCTGAGGCAAAGATATGAAGAGCAATGGCAATGTGCCGAATTGCTACGGCACTGCTTTGAACGGCAAAGGCAAAGCCAGGAATAGCCAGGGCATCAAACAGCTACTAAATACTACCAAATACCACAAAACAGGAGGAAACAGACATGGCAAAGGCATCAAAGACTATCAGGGCGCGTTTACATTTCATCGAAGAGGTCCTAGGCACGGCAAGTGCCAACAAGGAGCTCCACAGCGAGTATATCGCCAGCAAGGCGCCGGACGCGAAGAAGCGCGAGGACGAGGTCGCCGCGATCGGCGTCGAGGCTGCCACCGAGAAAGCGATGACGGTCTTCCCGCGGAACGAAAAGGGCGAAAAGATCCTCTGGGGATACCAGGTCAAAGGCTTTTTGAAAGCCGCCCAGAAGACCCTCAACATGCTGCATGTCAAAGGTGAGTCAGAATACCTGCCGAACTACAAGTCGAAGATCGACAACCTAGTCTTTGTCAAGGCGACCACGGACAGCTGGAAAGACCGCGATCACGGCATCGTGATCCACGAGCCGGAGGGCATCAAGGCGGAGGACTGCGAGCGGCCACTCCGGGCAGAGACCGCTCAGGGGCCGCGCGTCACACTGGCGCACAGCGAGACCTGCCCTGCCGGATCCGTGATCGAGGTGGACATCATGAGCCTGGACGGCGCCCTGGAGAGCAACATCGTTGAGTGGCTCAACGCCGGGATGCACTACGGCATCGGCCAGTGGCGGAACTCCGGCAAGGGCCGGTTCCTCTGGGAAGAGCTCGACCCGGAGACCGGCGAAGTGATCGGCGGTAATTATGACTGAGATGGAGAGAGTCTGGGCCTACGGAAGGATCATCCGGCAGATCTGGGACGAGGGCCAGAAGACCAGGAAGCTGCTGTCGAGATACAAGCATCACAAGATCATGCTGGTGCCGGCGGAGATGGATCCGGAGGAGCTGGCAGACATTGAAAGGAGGAGGAAACAGAAGTGACAGAAAGAGGAAGGATGCTTCTTGAAGAGAAGATCAAGGCATCCGGGTTAAAGAAGGAGTATCTACTCGCCCAGATGCATCTCAAAAGCATGGGGAGCTTCAGCAACAAGATGAACGGGGTGACCGAGTTCACAGCGGGCGAGATCGCGGCGCTGGCGGATTCCCTGCGGCTTACCAGGGAAGAGGTACACGATATTTTTTTAGCCGACCGTGTTGTCTCAGAGTCACCGGAAGATGGCAACGAGGATTGATTACAGCCTCGCGGCGGATCCGGAAGAGCAGGAAAAGATCCTGGCGCGGATCGGCGCGAGGCGGGGAGAACGATATGAGGTTATGGACGAAATTCAAACTGGCGCTGTTGGCCGGACTGACGGTGACCATGATGTGGCATTGGCAGGTGGTCGAAGCTGACGCCTATATCCGGGAGAAGTCCGACGGGATCCCGTGGGCCATCGTGGCAACGTCCAGCACGGCAGCTCCGGCGGAAAACATCTTCTTTGCTGAGCGGATTCCGAGCGGTCACTGGGAGAGCGCTGGAAGATACCGCATGACCCATTTTTGCCCCTGCCGGAAGTGCAACGGCAGGAACGCAGGGCGAACAGCCAGCGGGGCGCCGATGACCGTCGGGAGGACGGTGGCCACCGGGAGGGAGTTTCCGTTCGGAACGCGGCTGCTCATCAATGGACAGATCTACACGGTGGAAGACCGTGGAGTCCCGAACGGTTGCATTGATATCTTGGTCGGTTCCCATGCCGAGGCGAACCGGCGCGGATTGTTCCACACAAACGTGTTTATCTGGAAGGAGGACTGAGTCATGGGGTTCAACAGCTTTTTGTTCTGCGGTGTGCTGATGCTCTTCGCACTGAACCTTTTCAACCCGTGAGGGAGATCCGGTCCGTCGAAGAGATGGCCGCCCTGGCACCTGGGACGCGGATCATCAACCGCTTCCGGAATTACTTCGGGGAGCAGCGAGAAGCGGTCTTCCGGCTGAGGATCAAGGAAAACGGGGCGCCGTACCTTTACGGCAGGCTCGGAACGCACCACAAAGTCAGGGCCACAGACTTCGCGGATGATGACAGATACTACGTGGCCGATTAACAGGAGGACAGCATGAAAACCAGAAGCAAAATCAAGACTCCCAACGTGGAATACATGGACAATCTCACATGTGCGGAAGAGTTCCGGGAACTGGCAACCATCATCCGCAAGAGCATAGAGTGGCTCCGTGAGGACAATCTGACGCACAACCAGGAAGCAGTGCTGCACAACCTCGACATGGTGGCAGCGCAGATCGACGCCACGGCGGACGTTATTGAAGATATTGGGATGCGTGACACCGATGATTAAGATCCGGCGCAGGACTTGCGCTTACTGTCACCGGAAGATCAGACAGGACACCTGCTACATGATCGACAAAGACGTCGTCTGCCCGGACTGCCTGGAGGATTACCTTAATGAGCATCATGACCTGATGCTGGAGCTCGCGATCGAACGGGTGGAGGAGCATCACGAAGTCTTTTCGTGGCATCAGGAATTATGAAAGGAGGACACAGAATCACATGAGCATGAAGATCAACAAGCTCGAGATCGAGAACGTGAAGCGCGTCAAGGCGGTCAAGATGGAGCCGTCCGCTTCCGGGCTCACGATCATCGGGGGAGACAACAATCAGGGGAAGACGAGCGTCCTGGACGCCATCGCGTGGGCGCTCGGAGGAAACGCCTTCCGGCCTTCGGAGGCCGCGCGCCAGGGATCCACGATCCCGCCGTATCTCCACATCGTTATGAGCAACGGCCTTGTGGTGGAGCGGAAAGGGAAAAACTCTGACCTGAAAGTCACAGATCCGACGGGCCGGAAGGGCGGGCAGCAGCTCCTTGATTCCTTCGTGGAGAAGCTGGCGCTTGACCTGCCGCGCTTCATGGAAGCGAACGACGCGGACAAGGCCAAGATCCTGCTGAACATCATCGGCGTCGGGGATCAGCTGAAGAAACTGGAAGATGAAGAGAAGAAGATCTACGGTGACCGCACGGTCGTCGGGCGGATCGCGGATCAGAAGGCGAAGTTCGCAAAGGAACAGCCGTATTATCCTGACGCGCCGAAGGACATCGTATCCGCGGCTGACCTGATCAGGCAGCAGCAGGAGATCCTGGCGCGGAACGGGGAGAATCAGAGAAAGCGTGACCGGCTGAAAGAGATCACCTTTGAGAAGCACCGGATTTTCGATGAGGCACAGCGTCTTGAACAGCAGATTCTGGATCTGCAGTCACACCTTGAGGAACGCAAGAAGGCCTACGAAAAGGTAGCTGCAGATGAAGAAATCGCTTTAAAGGATGCGGCACAGCTGCAGGATGAATCCACGGAGGAGCTTGAGAAGAACATCGCCGACGTGGATGAGATCAACAGGAAGGTCCGGGCAAACCTCGACAAGGACAAGGCCGAAGAGGACGCGCATCAGTACGCGCAGCAGTATGTCGACATGACCAACCAGCTGGAGGCCGTCAGACAGCAGAAGCGCGAGCTTCTGGATCACGCGGATCTCCCGCTTCCGGAGCTGACGGTCTCAGACGGAGCCCTGCTCTACAAGGGCCAGCGCTGGGATAATATGTCCGGATCTGACCGTCTGATCGTGGCGACCTCCATTGTGAGGCGCCTTAACCCGGAGTGCGGATTCGTACTGATGGACAAGCTGGAGCAGATGGACCTGAAGACGCTGAAGGCCTTCGGCGCATGGCTTGAAGAGCAGGGGCTGCAGGTCATCGCGACCCGCGTCAGTACCGGAGAAGAGTGCAGCATCATCATTGAGGACGGTTACGGAACCACGCAGGAAGCACAGGCACCTGCACCGGCCCGTGCATGGAAGAAAGGAGAATTTTGATGGAGATTACCAGAGGGGTGATTCCGACGGCAAAGAAGGTCGTGATCTACGGCCCGGAAGGCATCGGAAAAAGTACACTCGCGAGCAAGTTCCCGGACCCTGTGTTTATCGACACTGAGGGCTCCACTAATCACATGGACGTGGCAAGACTGCCGGCGCCCAGCTCCTGGCAGATGCTTCTGCAGGAAGTCCAGTACATCAAGGACAATCCGGCATCCTGCAAGACGCTCGTGATCGATACGGCTGACTGGGCGGAGCAGCTCTGTATTCAGCATATCTGCACCACCAGGCAGGTCAAAGGGATTGAGGACTTCGGCTACGGCAAAGGATACACCTACGTCAAGGAAGCTTTTGGACAGCTTCTCAATCTTCTGACGGATGTCAGGGAACGCGGCATCAATGTGGTCGTCACGGCCCATGCTCAGATGAGGAAGTTTGAACAGCCTGACGAGCTGGGCGCGTATGACCGCTGGGAGCTGAAGCTCTCGAAGCAGTGCGCGCCGATCCTGAAGGAATGGGCCGACATGGTGCTGTTCTGCAACTACAAGACGATGGTCGTCAACGTGGATGGCCAGGGCGCCAAGAAGGGGAAGAACAAGGCGCAGGGAGGCCGACGCGTCATGTATACCTCCCATCACCCGTGCTGGGACGCGAAAAACCGCTTCGGGCTTCCGGAGGAAGCTGATATGGACTACAGCGTGATCCAGCCCGTGATCGAGGGCGGAACGACCCCGGCGCCCGCCCCGCAGCCGGTACCTACTCCGGCACCTGCACCTGCACCGGCACCGGAAGCACCGAAGCCCACCTATCAGATGCAGGAGAACCAGCAGATCGACATGACCGACTACAACCACATTCAGGCCGGAGAACAGGTCAAGACCGTGGCAGCTCCGCCGGCTGACGAAGATCCCGGCCAGAGCGCCAAAAGTGCTCCGGAGAAGAAGGAGAGAAAGGCTGAAGACCTTGTCTCAATGTTTCTTTCAGATCCTGACAAGCTGCCTAAGAACCTGAAGGACCTCATGAACAATGACACCATTGGAGAGTGGGAGATCCAGCAGGCCGTTTATGCAAAGGGATATTATCCCGCGGACACGCTGATCCAGGACATGGATCCCGAGTTTGTCAATGGATGGATTATCGGATTCTGGCCGAAGGTCAAGGAGCTGATTCAGCAGATCCGTGACAACCAGGCTGTACCTTTTAACTGATCAATAGGAGGAAAACACAATGGACAACAACTACATGAATCCCCAGGAAGGCGCTCTCGGATGGAACGACGAGATTACAAAGGACGACGAGTTTGAACTTCTCCCGGCGGGAGTCTACGACTTCAAGGTCGAAAGCCTGGAGCGCGGATACTTCGACGGATCGGACAAAATGTCCGCCTGCCCGAAGGCGGACCTGACTCTGATCGTCCACGACCCGGTGACCGGGAAAGAGGGGAAGATCTTCGAGAGCCTTTTCCTGCACTCCAAGAGTGAGTGGAGGCTGTCTCAGTTTTTCACGGCCATCGGCCAGAAAAAGAAGGGCGAACCGCTCCGCATGGACTGGAACAAAGTCCCCGGATCCTCCGGACGGCTGGAGCTGACGGTCAACGAGTACACCTCCAAGAAGGACGGATCGAAGCGCCAGAACAACCGCGTCGGCCGGTATCTCCCGAAGGAGATCAAGACTTTCACTCCGGGACAGTTCTGATATGGCAAGGATGGAGCTGAGACCGTACCAGGAGGAAGCCAGGCGGGCCGTTGAGGATCAATGGCTCGCCGGCACCCGCCGGACGCTCCTGGTCCTTCCTACCGGTACGGGGAAAACCATTGTATTCGCGAAGATCACGGAGGACATGGTCCGGAAGGGAAAGCACGTGCTGATCCTCGCGCACCGCGGCGAGCTGCTGGATCAGGCAGCCGACAAGATCAAGAAAAGCACCGGGCTGGGGTGCTCCGTAGAAAAGGCAGAGGAGACCTGCATCGGGCAGTGGTTCCACGTGACTGTCGGGTCGGTGCAGTCGCTCCAGCGGCCGAAGCGCCTGGAGAAATTCACTCCGGATTATTTCGACACGATCATCATCGACGAAGCGCATCACGCGATTTCTCCGGGATACCAGACGGTCCTGCAGCACTTCGACCGGGCGAACGTCCTCGGGGTAACGGCTACTCCGGACCGCGGGGATATGCGGAACCTCGGGGAATACTTCGACACGCTGGCGTACGAGTATTCGCTCCCGCGGGCCATCAAAGAGGGCTACCTGTCGCCGATCAAGGCGCTGACTGTCCCGCTGAAGCTCGACCTCTCACAGGTCGGAGTCCAGGCCGGGGACTTCAAGGTCGGCGAGATCGACACAGCGCTTGATCCGTATCTCTACCAGATCGCAGATGAGATGCGCACCTACTGCATGGACCGCAAGACGGTGGTCTTCCTGCCGCTGATCAAGACGTCCCAGAAGTTTATGCGGATCCTCAACGGGCACGGCTTCCGGGCCGCAGAGGTCAACGGGAACAGCGAAGACCGTGAGCAGGTGCTCCGGGACTTTGACGAGGGAAAATACAACGTCCTCTGCAACTCCATGCTATTGACGGAAGGCTGGGACTGCCCGTCTGTGGACTGCGTGATCGTACTCAGACCCACGAAGGTCCGGTCGCTTTACAGCCAGATGGTAGGACGCGGCACTCGGCTGTATCCGGGGAAGAAGGAGCTGCTGCTGATCGACTTTCTGTGGCTCACGGAGAAGCACGAGCTCTGCCACCCGGCAAACCTGATCTGTGAAGACCAGGAAGTCGCGAAGAAGCTTACGGAGAACCTTGAGAAGGACGCCGGTCAGGCCGTCGACCTGGAAGAAGCAGAGAAGACGGCAGCTGAAGATGTGGTCGCCCAGCGTGAAGAAGCACTCGCAAAGCAGCTGGCGGAAATGAAACGCCGGAAGAAGAAGCTGGTCGACCCGCTGCAGTTCGAGATGAGCATCCAGGCGGAAGATCTGTCCGGGTATGTCCCGTCCTTCGGATGGGAGATGGCCCCGCCCTCAAAGAAGCAGCTTGACACGCTGGAGAAGCGCGGGATCTGCCCGGACGACATCGGCAACGCCGGAAAGGCTGCCATGCTGATCGACCGGCTGGAGAAGCGTCAGCACGCCGGGCTTACGACCCCGAAGCAGATCCGGTTCCTCGAAGGCCGCGGCTTCCAGCACGTCGGCACGTGGGAGTTTGACCAGGCGAAGAAGCTGATCGACAGGATCGCGGCCAACGGGTGGAAGGTGCCGTACGACATCAATCCGCACAGCTACCGCCCGGAAGCTGAAGTTCCGACGCCAGGAATCTGGGAAGGATATAACCCATGGATGACATCAGAGAGCTTTTAAAGTACATCAACCCGGCTTCACTTGATTACCAGGAGTGGGTCAACGTCGGCATGGCGCTGAAACAGGAAGGCCTTACCGCGGCAGACTGGGACCAGTGGAGTCAGGCGGACACCCGGTATAAACGCGGGGAGTGTTTCCGGAAGTGGGGATCTTTCCGCAACGAGAACGGCGGAGCACCGGTGACCGGCGGAACCATTTACGAATATGCGAGGCGGGGCGGATACGTTCCGCCGGCGCATGACGACGGCCCCGGACATGCCCTGGACTGGGACAGCTCCATTGAAAAGGATGATCTCAGGATCGTGGACAGCTCCTGGCTGGAGGAGCGCGATGTCGTGGAACCGGCGGATGATCAGTGGAACCCGGTGCAGGAGATCATTACATACCTGCAGACGCTCTTTCAGTCCACGGAGAACGTGGGCTATGTGACGAAGGTATATGAGAACGACGACCGGCTCAGCCCTCAGCGCGGAAGCTGGTCCCGGACGGCAGGGGAGCTGATCGGGGAGCTCCGGAAGTACAACGACGTCGGTGCGGTCTTCGGCGACCCGAATCCTAAGGCCGGTGCATGGATCCGCTTTAATCCGCTGGACGGGAACGGTATCCGGAATGACAACGTGACGGACTTCCGCTTCGCCCTTGTGGAATCTGACAGCCTTCCGCTGCCGCGCCAGAACGCGATCATGCGCGAGCTGGAGCTTCCCATCGCGGCGATGGTCTACTCCGGCGGGAAGTCGATCCATGCCATCGTGAAGATCGAGGCCGGGGACTATGCGGAGTACAAGAAGCGCGTCGAGTACCTTTACAAGGTCTGCGACAAGAACGGATTGAAGGTCGACACGCAGAACAAAAACCCGTCCAGGCTGTCGCGTATGCCCGGAGTGGTCCGGAACGGCCACAAGCAGTTCCTCATGGGCACCAATATCGGAAAGTCTAGCTGGGAGGAATGGAAGGAATGGATCGAGAGCGTCAACGACGACCTCCCGGATCCGGAAGATCTCGCGGATGTCTGGGATAACATCCCGCCGCTTGCGGACTGCCTGATCGAGGGAGTTTTGAGGATGGGGCACAAGATGCTCCTGGCCGGTCCGTCGAAAGCAGGAAAGTCCTTCGCCCTCATGGAGTTGGTCATCGCGATCGCGGAGGGTGCGACATGGCTGGGCTTCCGGTGCCACCAGGGGCGTGTGCTGTATGTCAACCTGGAGCTGGACCGGGCCAGCTGCCTGCACCGCTTCCGGGATGTCTACACGGCCCTTGGGATTCCACCGAAGCACATTGACAATATCGATATTTGGAACCTGAGAGGTAAGGCTGTTCCGATGGACAAACTGGCTCCGAAGCTGATCCGGAGGTCTGAGAAGAAGGGCTACACGGCCATCATCATCGACCCGATCTACAAGGTGATCACCGGCGACGAGAACAGTGCTGACCAGATGGCCAACTTCTGCAACCAGTTCGACAAGATCTGTACCGAGCTGAAGGCGGCCGTCATTTACTGCCACCATCACAGCAAGGGCGCACAGGGCGGAAAGAAGTCTATGGACCGGGCGTCCGGCTCCGGAGTCTTTGCGAGAGACCCGGACGCGCTGCTGGATCTCACGGAGCTGGAGTTGACGGATGCGCTGAAGAAGCAGCAGGAGATCCGGGCCAGGATCAAGGGCATCGTGCGGGCCCTGAATGAGTTCGTTCCGAATTGGCAGAATGATCTTGGGCAGGATGACATGCTCAGCCCGACGGCCATGGAAGAGTATGCTGGCGGGAAGTTGTCCTGGGATCAGCGGTCGAGACTGGAAGAGTATGTTTTCGAGGCCATTGCCGAGATCAGGAAGCGGACGGCATGGAGAATCGAAGGAACCCTCCGAGAGTTCGCACCGCTGCAGCCGCTGAACCTGTGGTTCGACTATCCGATTCATCACCAGGACGATTCCGGAGTGCTTGCGGATCTGAATCCTGAGGTTGAGAAGAGCGGCTTCCAGAAGATGATCGAGCAGCGAAAGGAGCTGGCGCAGAAGAACCGGGAGGACGCCCTGACCGAGATTGTCGAGGCCTATGATGCTGTCCTGGAAGACAATGGCGGCGAGGGTCCGGTAGCACTTTCGGACATCGCGGACGTTACCGGAAAGAGTGCGAAGACCATCGGTGCATGGTTCGGAAAGGGCTCAAAAGCCCGCCCGGAATTTAAGAAAAAGTTCAAAGCGACAAAGGGCGAGGATGGAAAAACATACCTTTTGAAGCGCGGCGACTGACTGGAGTTTCACGTGCGTCGCAGTGGTGCGACTGACTGGAGTTTCACGTGCGTCGCAGTACTGCGACTGACGTCGATTGCTCCGTGCGTCGCAGTGGTGCGACTGACTAGAAATTCCAGTGCGTCGCAGTGGTGCGCACGACGTAGTGCGACAACGTGCGTCGCAGTGGTGCGAGCGACGATGTATTACTTACGTAATATGTGCACCCGTACGGGTCCGTGAGCGGGTAAGGGTGGGTGATTGAATCACACCCACCCGCTCCCGTACCAACGGACATTGCGCAAATGCAGATGGAGAAGAAAAAGATGATCAAAAAAAATGACGTGGTGCAGTTCACCGAGCATCACAAGTGGAGGGGCTGTCTTGGAATCGTCTCTGCGATGAAGGGACTGCCTGGCGGGAAGACCAGGTACATGATCGGAGTCCCGCTGCCATCGAATGACGGGAAAACCTCGACGGCGTACATCTTCGACGATGGGTCGAATATCGAGCGCATCGGAATCGCGGCCATGATCGAGAACAAGGAGGACTGACGTGGACAGGGTGAGCGAACTTAAGGAGCGGCTTCTGGACTATCCCGGAGCGCATGAGGGTGAATCGTGGAAACTTGAAAAAGACCTCACAAAGTGCACGGACAAGGAAAAGCAGATGATGGCCTATCTCGGGGTCACTCCGGAAGAACTCATGGAGGCAGGG